>ERZ1026862.542-NODE-542-length-25131-cov-47.838850_pt1 | contig 25131 bp, 15 predicted proteins | sample MGYA00380161_ERZ1026862 | MGnify/ENA primary metagenome ERZ1026862 (study PRJEB33269, sample SAMEA4719797) | human gut metagenome | biome: human-associated habitat; feature: organic feature; material: feces | place: Cameroon | collected 2013-10 ... | reverse complement strand
TGGAAATCTGCTGACCAATCTGAATACCTGCATAGTAAGCAGCCTTCTTCTTGTCATCACCAGCGTTGGCACCATCGTTGAGACCCTTGATGAAATCATCCATGTAAGCGGTATCCACGCCCATGCGCTCTACCATAAACTCCTTCAGACCCTGAGTCTGAGACATACCCATAGCATAGCTCATAGTATCTACATCCGTCTTGAGATCTGCCTTAGGAGTAGAATTGCCACAACCTACGAATGTAGCAGCAGCACAAGCCACGAGGGCTCCGAAAAATAACTTTTTCATTTTCTTATTTATATTTTAAATCTTTATTTTTATCTATTATATTCCAGGATTGCCTTTACTTCGTTTAAATATATCTACTAACGATTACTTAACGGCAACGAGCTCAACATCGAAAATCAATGCTGAGAATGGAGGGATAGATGCACCTGCACCACGCTCACCATAACCCAACTGATAAGGGATGAAGAAACGGAACTTGGCACCCTCGGTCATGAGCTGAAGACCCTCTGTCCAACCAGCGATAACCTGGTTCAATGGGAAGGTAGCAGTCTGACCACGGTCGTAAGAACTGTCAAACTTAGTACCGTCGATAAGCGTTCCCTCATAGTGGCACTCAACCTGATCGGTAGCCTTAGGAGCCTTGCCATTACCCTCGCGCAAAACCTGATACTGCAAACCGCTCTTAGTAGTGATGATACCATCCTTCTTGCCGTTCTCGGCGAGGAACTTCTCACCAGCTTCCTTAGCAACCTTGCCCTTCTCGGCAGCAGCAGCCTGAGCCTTAGCCTCCTGCTCTGCAAAGAAGTTCTGTACCAACTCCTGGGCCTCCTGCTCGCTGAGCTGCAATTTGCCAGCAATAGCATCCTTCACAGCCTGTGCGAAATCATCAATATTCAAACTTTCAGCTCCCATAGAAGCCAACTGGCGGCCGATACCGATACCCAGAGCGTAACTTACTTTATCCATAAAATTATCTATAACTTTTAATTAATAATCTAAATTTGTATCAAAACGTGTGCAAAGATAACATTTTTCTTGGTGATAACGATGCTATTTGAAGAAAAATTACTAAATTTGTGCATTGTTAATAGTAAAATTATGAAGAAACTCGTATTTTTAACCGGTGCCGGCATGTCTGTGGAAAGCGGTTTCAAGACTTTCCGCGGCAACGATGGCCTGTGGGAGAACTATCCTGTAGAACAGATTGCAACCCACGAGGGCTGGGAAGCTGATCCTACATTAGTGACCAACTTCTATAACATGCTTAGACATAAACTGTATGCCGCCCAACCAAACGAGGGGCATAAACTCATCAAGGACTTGGAAAAAGACTTCGAGGTGACCGTTATCACTCAGAATGTTGATAACCTGCACGAAAAGGCCGGTTCCAAGAATGTTATCCACTTGCATGGTGAACTTTCAAAAGTTTGCTCTTCCCGCAATCCTTATGATAATCGCTACATCAAAGAATTGCCGGAAGATGACTGCGAAGTGAAACCGGGAACGGAAGCTGGCGACGGCAGTCTCCTGCGCCCATTCATCGTATTTTTCGGTGAAAACGTACCGATGATAGAACCAGCAGCCGAGGCTGTGCAGGATGCCGATATATTCGTCATCATCGGAACTTCACTCAATGTTTATCCTGCAGCAGGTCTGATTTCCTATACCAAGCCCCGCATTCCTATCTATCTGATAGACCCGGGAGCAGTAAATACCAACGGCTACTATAAAATAGATCATATCATGAAGGGTGCTTCGGAAGGAATGAAAGAGCTTACAGAAATACTGGAAAAAGAGAAATAGATACTGGAGAAGGAGAAAAAATCTCCTATCTCCTTCCCATTCGAGCTTCGGCGACATTTACTACATAGTCGCCGAGCTTTTCACTCTCCTGAATAATATCCATGTACATTGTTCCGATACCATACGTATAGAGATGATTATCCACATCTTCTATATTCTGATTGCGCAGCTGGTAACGGAATGTATTGATTTCAGTCTCGATATTAAACGTACGGTTCATATCGAGCGTATGACGGTCGTGGGTGAACATGTAGTTCATCTGCGTCAAAGCCTCATCCACCAGCAGGAACATCTGATGAATGTTCTCATGCTGCTTTTCAGTAAACTCCTCCTTGTTATCAACCTTTCGCTTGATGGTTCTGGCTATATTAAAGCAGCTGTCGCCGATACTCTCTATCTCTGAAATCTCACGGAGCATGGCGCGAATCTTTGCCTTGGTATCATCACTCAGATGAGCATCGCTCACCTGGTCGAGATACTTCGCTATCTCTATCTCCATACTGTCTGAGATTCCCTCATATTTTTCGATGCGGTCATAGAGCTTTTCAAAAGCCTTGCCGTCTTTTGTTTCCAACAGTTCTCTTACCATGCCAAACATACGCTGGATGCGCTCACCAAAACTGCTGATTTCCTTCTGTGCCTCGAAGACTGAAAGTTCCGGAGTCTTCATGATGCCCGTCTGGATGAAACGCAGGCGGAAATCCTCATCTTCCTTATCTGTCTTTGGCTTGATGAGTTGGCAAACCAACTTCTCTATCTGAGGTATAAACCAGATGAGCACAGTTGTATTACACACATTAAAACAGGTGTGGAACATCGCCAAGACGATAGGCAGCAATGTAGCTTTCTGGGCTGCCGTCATATTTCCATCCGGATTATATCCTACCAATGAACATACTAAGTTGACGAAAGGATAGAACAGGCAGAGCACCCAAATGACACCAAATACATTGAACACGAGATGAGCCAAAGCGGCACGTCGAGCCTGTGCATTGGCACCCAATGCAGCGAGATTGGCAGTAGCCGTCGTTCCGATATTCTCGCCCATCACTAAGGCTATACCGAGATAGATAGGAAGTACACCGGTAGAACAGAGCAGGATGGTAATAGCCATGACGGCAGCCGAACTCTGTACGATACAGGTGATGACCGTACCTATCAGAAGGAATGTAATAATGGTAAGATGACTCTTCGTATCAAAAGAACTGAAGAAATCGATGACCGAAGGATTGTGTTCCAGATCGAGATCCTTTCCTGCACCACTCAAGAGGACGAGGGCGAAGAAAAGGAAAGCTATACCAAAAAGAAAATCGCCGAAATAGCGCCGTTTCTTACTGTATATCAGCATGATACCTAAGAAGAATGCGGGGAACACGACTATCGTGAGATCGACATTATAGCCCAACGACATAATCCATGCCGTAAGCGTGGTACCGATATTGGCACCCATGATGACGGAGATGGCTTGAGCTAAGGTGAGAAGACCTGCGTTGACAAAGGAAACCGTCATCACGGTAGTGGCAGAAGAACTCTGCACGGCACAGGTAATAAATGTACCTGTAAGCATACCCGTGAGCCGATTGGTTGTCATCGCTCCTAAGATGTGTCGCAACTGAGATCCTGCCATTTTCTGCAAAGCCTCACTCATCACTTTCATACCGTAGATGAGCAATGCCAGAGAACCGAGAATCTGAAAAAAAATCACAAGATATTGACTTGTACTCATAAATGTTTTGTTACGTGGAAATACTCGTTACATTTCGTTTGCAAATTTAATAAGATTTCCGCTGATTCCGAAATATTCATGACGGATATTTCAAATTGTAACAACATTGTAACATAGATGGCAAAATGTTATACATTCTTTTTCCATCTGCTAACTTATGAAAAAAAATTGGAACAAATGTCCTTTTTGTGACATATTTAATAAAAAACGAAAAAAAGATGGCAAGAAAGTTTGATATTTGCGTTTTTTTTTGTTTCTTTGCCTTATAAAAACTATTAACTTTTAGAATTATGGGAAAAGGAAAGAAAGGTGGCAAGAGAATGAACAAGGCGCAACTCACCGAGAAGTTGCAAGAATTCTTTGCCAGTCAGCCGGGCGTAACGCTCAGCTTCAAAGAGATATTCCGGGGTCTCCATCTCACTACCCACCCTCTCAAGATGCTCGCTATCGACATCATGGAGGAGATGGCTTGGGATGACTACCTCGCCAAGGTAAGTGACAATTCCTATCGCCTCAACCAGAGTGTACAGGTGATGGAGGGCAAGTTCGTACGCAAGTCCAACGGCAAGAACTCCGTCATCCCTGACGGCAGCGAGAAGCCGATCTTCGTATCTGAGCGCAACTCCATGGGCGCGCTCAATGGCGACAGAGTGGAATTTACTTTCCTGGCACGCCGCAAGAATCATATTAAGGAAGCACAGGTCAACAAGATTCTGGAACGTGCTAAAGACAGTTTCGTGGGAAGACTGAAAGTGGATAAAGATATTGCCTACCTGGTTACACCGGGCGATGTCTTTGCCCATAACATCATCATACCACGCCGCAAACTGAAAGGCGGAAAAACCGACGACAAGGCGGTGGTGCGCATCATCGAGTGGCCTGACGGAGAGAACAAGAGTCCTATCGGCGAAGTGGTTGATGTTCTCGGACAAAAGGGTGACAATGATGTGGAAATGAATTCCATCCTCGCACAGTATGGTCTGCCATACAAATATCCGAAGAATGTAGAAGATGCTGCCAACAAGATTACGGGCGAAATCACAGAACAAGACTATAAAGAGCGTGAGGACTTCCGACAGGTATTTACCTGTACTATCGACCCGAAAGATGCCAAGGACTTCGACGATGCACTCAGTATCCAGAAGTTGGAGAATGGTAACTGGCAGGTGGGTGTTCACATCGCCGATGTTTCTCACTACGTCACAGAAGGAAGCATCATCGACAAGGAAGCCGTGAAACGAGCTACCTCTGTATATCTCGTAGATCGCACGATTCCGATGTTGCCGGAACGTCTCTGCAACTTCATCTGTTCACTTCGCCCTGACGAGGAAAAACTGGCTTATAGCGTTATCTTCGAACTCGACAATAATGCAGAAGTGAAGAACTACCGCATTGTGCATACGGTCATCAAGAGCGACCGCCGCTATAAATATGAAGAGGTACAGGAACTGCTCGAAGCCAATGGTGTAGTAGATGGTACTGGCGAACCTGCTCCTGCAGAAACCAAGGAGCACCCTTATCAAGGAGAAAATGCACTCCAGCTTATCACACTTGACAGATTGGCCAAGAAACTCCGTGCAGCCCGTTTCAAGAATGGTGCCGTGAAGTTCGACCGCGAGGAATTGCACTTCGACATAGATGAGAAGGGAAAGCCTGTAAGCTGCTACTATAAGCGCTCAAAGGATGCCAACAAACTGGTAGAGGAGTTCATGCTCCTTGCCAATCGCACGGTGGCAGAGAGCATCGGCAAGGCAAAGAAAGGTAAGAAGCCTAAGACTTTACCTTATCGTATCCATGATAATCCAGACCCACAGAAGTTGGAAACTCTGCGCGAATTCGTAGTAAAGTTCGGCTATAAGATGAAAACAGAAGGTACCAAGGGCGCTACTGCAAGAAGCCTCAACAAACTGATGGCAGACTGTGAAGGTAAACCAGAAAACAACCTCATCCAGATGGTAGCACTCCGTGCCATGATGAAAGCGAAGTACTCTGTTCACAACATCGGACACTTCGGACTTGCCTTCGAGTATTACACCCACTTTACATCTCCTATCCGCCGTTATCCGGACACGATGGTTCATCGTTTGCTTACCAAATATGCAGAAGGTGGCAGAAGCGCCAATGAGAAGCATTATGAGGAACTTTGCGAACATTGTTCTGAAATGGAGCAGATAGCACAGAATGCGGAGCGTGACAGTATCAAATACAAGATGGTAGAATTCATGGGCGACAAGCTTGGTGAAGAATTCGATGCCCACATCAGCGGTATTACCAGCTATGGTATCTATGCAACTATCGACGAGAACCATTGCGAGGGTATGATTCCGATGAGAGACATCGCTGACGACTACTATGATTTCGATGAAAAGAATTTCTGCCTCATCGGACGACGCCATCACAACAAATATTCTTTGGGTGATGCTATCCGCATCAAGGTGGCACAGGCCAATCTGGAGAAAAAACAGCTCGACTTCACGCTTGCTGGTGACTCTGCTCCTGTACGCAAGGACAAATCTGCTGGTACCAGCGATATGAAATCCAAAGATAAAAAAGCTGGTAAAAGTAAACAGAAGACCCGCAATCACAGAAAGCGCAAATAAATTCTGAGTATAAAAAATAGGGAAGTTCAAGGATGTACATGATTCTCATACAGCTCATCCAGGAACTTCCCTATTTTCCTATTTTTCCTTGTAAGACTTTTCTATAATGCCACATCTACAGATGCAGGGAAGACACGACAAGGATCAAAATATTCCATACAACTGGTAATCATATCTTCCATTCGGGGAACGAGCTTTCCTTCGAAAGCTTTCCTGTCATTGATGAAGACGGTTACCGGTCTGTTCATATCTACCAGTTGATCATTCAGATAAATCTTCCATTTACCACCAATTACCGGATGGTAGCTCTTAGTAAACTTCAAATCTATACCATAGACAGGATCACGCTCTAACGTCTGATAGGTTACCTTCTTGACGGATAATCTGATTACGTTATCCTGGATATCCATCTCATAATAGTCTCTATCTTCTCCACTTGCATCCTTCAATCCATCTGCAGCCTTCGGTCTCTTCATCACATAGAGATTATAAAAGCCCTGACGGCGCTGTCCGTCCATCGGATAATCCTCCCACAAAAATGTATGAGGATAAGGATTGCGCTTGTAGTTCTTGAGCCAAGGAGTAGTCAAAGAATAGTCGATGGAATGACCGCAATTAGGTATCAATTCGATACGATGACGGAAGAGACTGTCCGCACTATGATTCATGAGTCTGCCTACATATTTCGCCTGCAACGAATCGAAGGCCGTCTTGGTATAACCCGTCAGTTTGTTGCGATAGAAACCTTCATCCATAGCACCCGTCAAAAACGAGAATGCAAGATTGGCACAGTTTTCTACAGGGGCATTCTTCAAAGGTTCTCCACCTGCCATCGGACCAACACCAGCCCAATAGTCGGCATAATAGGATGCTAATCGCTGACTGCCATAACCGCCCTCAGAAATACCAAACACATAAAGTCGATTGGCATCTACATGACCGGAAGCTAAAGACTGGCGCAAGAGTTTCTCCCATGCATACAACTTCGCTTTCTGCCACCAGCGGTAATATTCGCCTTCATTAGGAATCTGTGGAATGAAATAAACAGAAGGAGCATCATTGAAATATTGTGCCCACATCAATCCATATTTCCATTCATCCTCCTTGGGTCCAGAACCATGAAGATACAGATACATCGGAAATGGCTGGGCTGCTGCGATGCGCTCATCTGATGACTCAGCATCATTACCCTGGAAACCATTGCGATAATTCTGCTGTATCTCGACAATAGTGAGAGGTTTCCACTTGATTCCCCAATAGTAAGGCATCACGGCAGACGGTTCCAAAGTAGCAGGCAAATGCCACATTCCCTTATTTTTAGGACAGAGCGAACGCAGCGGAATCAGTTTTTCCTCATCCAACAGTGCATTAGCTTCCTGCCAGGCTTTCCACACTAAAGTCTGGTACTTCTGAGCCTCTTTCCACTTCAGGGCTTTCTTCTGAGAAAAAACAGCCAAAGACGCATCAGACTTCTTTTCCAACTGATGCAGGAAATAGTTCTTCAGATTTTCCTTCAATCCTGCCGGCTGAGCGGAAAGTGAGGATGAAAACAAAAGGGCAATACACCCTACCCATATTTTATTCTGATTCAGCATGACTCTCATTGTATTTCGACGCAGCATGATTCTAAGATATTATTTCAAGCCCTCCAACAAAGGTTTCAGGCGCATATCACTTGGGCGATAAGCATTATACTTATACAGTTTGCCCTCCTTATCATAAATGAGGAAGAAAGGAATACCGCTTACATTCAGCGATTCACAGAGTTTGTTGTCTTGATTATTCAGCAACTCTCCCTCCAGTCCAAGAGCTGCCACTTTCTTCTTCCAGGCTGCCACATTGGTATCGATGGAAATAGACAGAAAGACAACATCCTTGTTCTGCAAATCCTTCTCCAACTGTTTGAGATGAGGAATCTCCTTGATACATGGGATGCACCAGGATGCCCAAAGATCGATGAATACATACTTGCCACGATATTTGGCAAAATCTACCTTCTTACCTTGCAAATCTGACAACACAACATCGGCAGGGAAAGGAGTTCCTGCAATGGATGACTTGCGCACCTTGAATTCACCTAAGTATTTGGTGTCCAACTGGAAACGCTCGGTCAGTGAAGTCAACTCCTGAAGGCCCTCAGCATAATTGTCTGCATAATTGAAAGTAGAGATATACTTATTCAGCAGCAGATCTTCCACTCTAACCTTCAAGCCCTTGTTCTTCACCTGACTTTCAATGGCAGTAATTTTGTCTGCCAAACTGCCTTGCGGAATGACAGAGAGAGCCAATCGAGGTGCCGACTCAAAAGCCGAAGCCATATCGCAATCTACACACTTCAAGAGTTTCTCATTCTCTGCTTTAGGATCAATACCAAGACCTGCCACTTCACGTCCTGTAGCAAACTTCACATTTTCAATTCCTTCAAAAGTGAGAGTTGCTGCCCATAAATGCAGATACTGGTCAATAGAAGAAGAAGGATGATAGACATTGACAAGACTGTCGGCAGAAGCCGTATAGCCCATTATCAAATTGCGCAAATCAGTATCCGACATCGTTTTTCCTGCCATCCACATCTGCTTGGCACGACCAACGTACAAGTCGTTGAAAGCCATCAAGGCTGAGGTTTCAGCATTGGCTTTGTCAACCGTCAGATTACCATCCGCAGCAAACGTAAGATTGAGCGAAGCCTTACCAGCAGTTTCCTTCAAACTCAACGGGAGGATGATTTGGCGCTGCTGCGTAACTCCAACGACCTTATACACCTGAATAGAAGAAAGAGAGGTCTCAGTCTGGATACTACCATTCACTACCGAAACAGAATCTGGCTTATCCCAAATTCGCTCGGCAGGCATGATATAAAGTCGCAAGTCGGCAGGCACATTACCTTTTAATGTGCCTGTAACCTGAAGTGACTGAGCAAAAGCTGTGCAGACAATAGCCTGCAACAACAAACTCATACATAATATTTTACTCTTCATACGATACTCCTATTATTTAACTTTGAATACTTGGCTTATACATCAGGTAAGTTATCTTACCACAGCAGTCCTTGTATTCCTTCTTAGGCTTCACCGCACTACTGTTGTCTGTACGTACATCCTTGCAATCGTAGATATAGAAACTTCCTCGCTTACTTGTCTTATTGTAAGTAGCTACATAAAGTTCATCTGTAGAGAGGTTGATATCCATGAAAGTAACCTCCTCGTCAGCACCATACTGAACGGCAAACTGATTCTTGTTTGGCAAAGTAAACTGGTTGCTGTTCAGATAAACATAGATACTGTTTCCCAAGGAATAGTAATAACGGTCATACTTGGAAGAATACACGAATCGGGCACCCTGATCAGGAACTGCCGTTTCTGATGTTGGAGTAAACGACTGGCTTGTGAAATCTTCCTCATTGATATAATTATAGCTATTGCTATTGGTCCAAAGATTGATACTTCCAGCCACATTGCCTTTCGCCATCACATAAACAGTACTTCCATCTCCATTTCCAAAGGCTGTGATCAACTTCTGTCCATTAAGCAAGTTTCCTGGATTTGGGAAGAAAGTATCCAAACCGAAGAAAGATGCATACGCAGAGAAGATTGACACCTGATTATGGGTATAGTCCATATAGAAAGTACGAGAAGTCTCAGTACCATAAGAACTATATTTAAACAAGATATAATCATCCGACTCGCCACCTTTAAAATAAGTATATTCGTATGGGAACATATACTTCAGATTAAGATGAGCAAACTTCTTCATATTCTTATCGTAAGCGTATGGAGTATAGTTATGTGGCATGAACTCAGAAGCCTGGAACCCTGGATAAAGATCAGCATACTTGATTTCTGTAAGAACCGTGAAGTTGTTAGGATCCAGGAAATAGCATCTATCTTTAGTAGATACCAGAATGCGGGTCAAGACCGAAGAGGTTTTGCCGTCCCACAGGTTCACACTTCCGCTGACAGCCTTTACCAGTTCTGCCTCAGAAACACCTTCGTTCATCAATTCCAGGCAATGCTCTATAGGTACATTTTTCTTGCCCGCAGCAGTCTCCTCGGGAGTAGGAATCTTGATAAAGGTAAGATTTCCCTTGCCATCACTATCGAAAGAGGTCAACAGATAACCTTCCTCAAAAATACGGTTCAAGTTGACTTTATAGTCCATACTCTGTCCCACTTTGCCATCTGTCACGGTAAAGTGGAAATAATAAGAACCGCCTACCTTGACCTTCACATTCAAGTCGCGCTCGGTACTTACTTCTTTCAGTTCACCTTTCTGACCATTGGTATAAGTACCCATCTGCCATTTGTAGGTCAGTTGAGACTCATCTCCATTATATCCCAATTCTGGTTTAATAACGATATCTTCACCCAAGTCAAAATTGTAAGTTGGCATGGCCGTAGCATCGTTCCCCTTGATGGTTAAAGACGGGAGAGAAGAAACATTACCCTCGGTCGTATCGTCATCTATGCAGGAAGTAAATCCCAGCGACAACAACATAGCCAAAGCCCATGTTGTGAGAATATGTCTTTTATTCATTGTCATAATCGTTTGTTTGGGTTACACACGTTAGTTCACACTTGGCACTTCCTGCCATTCTATCACATCCTTGGTGTCATTGTACATCGGAATGAGGACATACTTTGCCAGGAAGGCATCATAGAATGCCATCGGACCACCCTGCTCCATATCCTTCGCCTTGATGAAATAATCTCCGTATTTAGTAATCAGCTCATCAAATACAGCCTTGTTTGCCTTTGGTGCCAGTTCATAGAAATACTTAAAGAACAACTGTGCATTCTCGTAACTGTAAACTGGGAGCGGATTAAAGGTAGCCCACCACTTTGGTCTGTCAGGATGAATATCGGAATACTTGATGGTAAAGGTATTCTGTCCTGTAGGACGCAATTCACCATTGGCAACGATGGCAATGCGGAGCTTCTTTTCTTTCGTCAAAATCTCAGAATCCTTGTCACGCAAGAGCTTGATTTTGATCGTATCACTCACCTCATTGGCTGCCATCTCGGCACGTTCAATGGTATAGTTGACACCTTCCACCATATCTGTAGAGTCTTTCACCACTTCCAGTTCGATGCGGCGTGCCTCTGCCTTAGGAATACCCATCAGCGATACGGGGATGTCGATAATATGCGACTGCGCTATGTCATAGTCAAAACTATAGGTAATGACAGAATCGGCAGTCTGCTTCTCATTCAGATAATTGAAGAATACAGAGTCGGTCTGATTCGTATCATAAAGCTTATAGTCGTCCTCGCAACTCACCATGAGCAAAGCCACAGCAAGAGTTGCCAACATATATATTTTCTTTCTCATAACTTTGCTTCTATTAGTTTCTATAATTGAACTCATCCTGAGGGATAGGTATCACATAGACATCCTCACTGGCAGGAATAATCTTGCTGTCCAAGTTGGAGATGATATCCTTGTTGAGACGCTTCATGTTGTACCATACCTGTCCTTCACCGAACATTTCCTTATGATACTCATTGAATATCATATCCTTGGTCAGTCGGGTTTCTGCTTTCAAGGCAGGCAAACCTCTTGAACCCGTTTCGGCATTGTAATACTCAAGTGCCTTTGGATAGTTAGTTTCCAACAAGGCTTCTGCTGCGATAAGATACAATTCTGAAACATGCAGCATGTTGATACCTGAGATGCGGGTTACCCAATCTGCAGGAACATTCTGGTTTTCTTCGATAGTATAATAATCGACAGTCTTCAGACAGCGTACATTACCAGTACCTTTCTTAAACCAATTCTTTCGGAAGTCCTGATCTATACCCGTTACATCCTGTGCATAAACCTTATCGTAAGGCATCAGATGGGTTGAACCTGACTCATCTGTATAAGGATCATAGCTGGTATAAGACTGATATCTATAGAGATAACCATTGGCTGTCTCATTATAGGTATTAGAATAAATTCCCCAAAGGGTTTCTTTTGGAGACAGTTTTCCGGCAAACAAATCCTTGATTTCAGAAGGCTCTGCCAATGGGAACTTTTTGCTTTCTATCACCATCTGAGCATACTTGGCAGCATTTTCCATATCGCCCTTCATCCAATAAACTTTCGCCAACATACCCAATACCGCATAATAGTTGCAATGGGTCTCGCGATAGTTCTGGAACTTAAAGTACTGTTTGTTGTCACGAGGATACTGAATCTTGTCTGCTTCTTCACTCAACAGCTGCTCTGCCTCCTGAAGATCCTTCAAGATCAGTTCGTAAACCTCACCCACTTTCTTAAACTCATTCTCCTTAATAGAATAGGTGGTGGTATAAGGAATACCCTGCTTGCTCATATCGGTAGAGCAGAACAATCGCAAAAGATCGAAATGAAGGTAGGCTCTGACGGCAAGCATCTCGCCCTTATAAAGGTTATAGAGAGGCAAGTCATTAGAACGGCCTTCAAGCTTTTTCAGCACATTGTTTGCATATCCGATGCTTACATACGCTCCAGCCCAAATGTTGGCAAGACGTTTCTTCAGATAGTCATTGTCATACTGGTAACGTTCTGCAGCACGGGAACCTGCATCTACATTATTCTGATCGAAATCTTGAGCCATACAGTCGGTCAGTCCCCACAACAGGTCTTTTCCATACAGAGCAGTACTTGCTTGCAAGGAACCATAAACTCCATAAATGGCAGATTCAAATCCATCGGGAGACTTGAACAAATCGTCTTCCACCTTCTCCGATTTCGGACGCACGTCCAGGAAATCGTCACAAGAGGTAAACATGACAGCAGCAAACAGCAATGCCAGACACCATCTTGTATGATGTATGTTGAAATATTTTTTATACATATTATATCTGTCTTATTTTGTCATTGATTTCATTAGAATGTCAAACTTGCCGACATATTGATACTGCGGCTGTATGGATACGATGTACCTCGCTCATATTTGGCTGAGGTAAGACGGAAGAGATCCTCCGTACCGATACCCACATAGAGTTTCTGGATGTGCAGACTCTTCAGGAAAGAAGCTGGCACATCATACTGCAGATAAACACTGGATAGCCAAAGTTCATTGTCCTTCTCTACAAAACGGTCGGTATAGACATCAGAGCTACCGCCGTCCTTTGAGATATTCAAGTATGGCACCACATCACCTGGCTGCTTCCATCGCTCGGTAAAGGCACGTACATCACAATTGTACTTCGGATTGATACCCTCAACCTTAGAAGCACGGGTAGAATTGTACATATCGCCTCCGAAACGGTAAGAGAAGCTGGCATTCAGAGAGAAATGACGATATTTTAACAAAGAAGAGAAGCTACCTTGCAAAGTAGGATTGGTATCACCACATGACACCTGGTCCTTGGAATCATACTTATAAGTATAGCTGCCATCCTTCTTGATGAAGATTTCCTTACCTGTAGCTGGGTCTATTCCGGCTGAACGAACTGCATAAATCGCTGAAGGAGACTCTCCCTCACGATACTGCGCCAATGGAGAGGTTGATACGGCTCCTGAGGAGGTCTGTCCTGTCGCATTCTGTTCGTTCTTACGCTTCAATGCCTCGGATATCTTATTGATGGTGGTCTTGGAGTGCAGACCGTTCCAAGAGAGGTTCCACTCCCAGTCCTTGGTCTTGATGATTTTTCCCCATAATGAGAATTCAAAACCATTACTGGTCTGCGAACCTAAGTTGGCCTTTACAGAAGTGGCACCCGATGAAGGTGGCAACGACTTGTCTATCAGCATATCACAGGTTTTCTCATTGTAGAAATCCAAGTTCACATTCATGCGATCGCCAAAGAATGATGAAGTCAGACCAATGTTGAACTTCTTGGTGGTCTGCCACTTCAAATCCGGATTGGCCATACCCATTGGGATAGCTCCTACACCGGTATATCCTAAATAAGAACTGTTATACTTATAGGTGGTTACCGCCTGATAAGAATCGAATTTCACACTACCTGTAAAACCATAACTTCCACGCAGACGCATGGTATTGATCCAACCTAATTTCTTGATAAACTTCTCATTATGAATGTTATATCCCAAACCAACAGACCAGAATGGAGCAAAACGATGGTTGGCACCAAACTTGGAAGAACCTGACAGACGGTAGGAACCATCTACTACATAGCGATTCTTCCACATAAAGTTGGCAGCAAGGAATCCACCCACACTGGTAGAAAGAGACTCTGAACCAGAAGGACTGCCATTAGTTGGATAAGCAGTAGCGTATGCCAGGTCATTCTGATTATCATTCAAGAAACCTGTGGCACGCATTGTACTTGACTTGCCGTCTGAACGCTTGATTTCACCTCCGAGATTCAGGGTCAGCATCGTTCCGTCCTTATCAAAATTATGAATGTAGTTACCAATCAACTTGGCTGCCCATTGCTCAGAACTGCTATTTCCCAATGTATAAGAACCCTTCTCCTTCAATACGGTTGTATTGGTATAGAGATTAGACTCTGGTGAGGTAAACGAATCTGTAGTACCCTTGCTGGATGTATATGAAATCTGACCTGTCAGATAAAGGGTTGGCAGGATATTGTAACGCGCATCCAGCGAAATCTCCTCGGTTCTTGTCTCCGACTTTCCAAAACTGCTCAATGATGCCTCGTAAAGAGGATTGTTCATATCATAAGAGAGGCTACGACGCAAATTGCCATACTCATCATATGGAGAATCATAAGGATTGCAACGCAGATAATCTGAGAAACTTCCATACTTGGAATCATGAGTATTCAACTGGTCATGGGATGCACGCAAGGTAAGAATCAGATCCTCTACGGCAGTATAAGACAGATAAATGCTCATACCATAGCGCTTACGACCATCATCCTTCATCACACCCTGAGTATTGGAATAATTAGCGTTTACATTATAATCCAAACCTGAGCCACGTCCTGAAATGGAGAGCGAATGATCATGAGAGAAACTGTTGCGGATTGGCTTTGATTTCCAGTCGGTATTCTGACCGCTGCTTACCAATGCTAATTTCTCATAATAACTCTTGTCCAAACTTCCATCCGTGGATGTATAAAGACCTGCCAACTTCTCCAACTCGAGTTTCTGGGCAGCATTACAGTAATCATAACTGCTCAAGTCAGCAAAACTCAATTGTGGAGTAAAGGTATAGCGAATACGGACTGGAGACTGGCTCACACGCTTACGCTCGATAACGATAACACCATTGGCAGCATTCTCACCATAAAGTGCTGTTGCCGAAGCATCTTTCAGGATATCTACACGCTCGATATCATGAATATCTATATCATACAAAGCCGTCAGACTCTGCTCTACACCATCAATCACAACCAAAGGGGCATTCAATCCCACCTCATTATTGGTAGCCAAGGAAGTAGTACTACGAATCACGAGGTCAGGCACACTATTTGGGTTAGAACCAGCAGCATTATTCTGCTGGATATTAAGACTTGGATCAAGCGTAGCCAAGCTCTGCATGATATTGGTTGGTGAAATCGACAGGATGTCATCACTGGTAATCGTCTTGGCTGCGCCCGTAAAGGTTTGCTTTTTTCGGGTGAAATAACCATTTACCACAACATCGCTGATCTGCTTCGAATCATTCTTCATCACCACCTTCATGTTATGGCCTGCCTTGACAACCAAGGTTTCCATTCCTACATAAGAGAAGGAGAGTTTCTGACCTTTCAGGGATACAGACTGGAAATTGAATTTTCCATTCACATCCGTGATTGTTGCTACATTGGCGCCTACAATACGTACCTGTACGCCAATCAACGGCTCGTTATCTTCTTCAGAATAAACGACACCACTGATACTATTGGCTGTTTGGCTACCATCATTCACGACAATGGTAACCCCATTGCCCTGCGCTTGCAGAGCAATAGGAGTACCTGCCGCCATCATAGCCATCAATAAGTATTTTTGCATTTACTATAATGTATTGGTAAATAATCTAATTTTTTTCTAATATATAAGAGGGGCATTACTTGATAATTACCTTACTTGATAACCACCTTCTTGCCACCAATGATATTCAATCCCTTTTGAGGAGCACGCAATTTCATACCCTGAAGATTGTAAACTGCGTTGTCTTTGTCTGCTTTGTCAACTACAAGTTGCTGTACACCATTTGATGTATTTTCTGTGTATTGATAAGAAACGGATGTCTGAGCTGCATTCAACAAAGATGTGTAGGTATATTTACCGTCAGCAGAAAGAACTGCACCTGTTGTATATTGCTCAGCAGAACCAGCTGTCAAACCTGTAGCAGAAGCCATATCTGCAGTAAAGTTCAATGGTGTAGAAAGAGTAGAAGGAGAATAAACATCAAGTCTGCTTGCTACGCCACCATAGACGCTCAACTGAGTTCCATCAATAGCAAAGCCTGAGAACTTCTCCTCGTTATCATTACCAGCAGACTTCTCGTCATAACCAGAAGCAAAAGCCTTCTGTACAGAAAGATCGCCCTTCTTCAAACTTACGAAGAAAATATCAGTATTACCTACAGCCTTAACGTTGGTATCGAATGGGAAGGTCTGGAAAAAGCTACCACCAATATAAAGGTCATCGCCCTTTACTGTCAAAGAAGCAACTCCTGGTTCAACCAAGCTGGAAGCACCAGAAACCCATCCATACTTACCATCATAAACCTTAGTAGAACTTGTGTTATTGCTCAAATTAACACTTGCTACATAGAAAGCATTGATACCACCTGCGTATTTAAAAGAAGGCTCATCTTTCACCTCGCCATTTACTTGAAGGGCAGCCTTAGAATAATATCCATTCACAGAAGCAACAAAATAGAGATTTGAACCATCACTGGTCATCTTAGCTGACTTGGCATCAATTCCCTGGTATGAAGGATCTGTATAGTTACCTTTACCACCGAACACAACAGGGAAAGCCTTAGCCTGCATGGTCTCTGCATCCAATTCCACTGCAACGAAATCGGCATCAGAACCAACACCCATGCCCCAGCCACTCATATTCCAAGTACCAGAAGTAACCTTGGCATCACCCGCAGCATTAGACAAGACATCGGTAAAGATCAAACCAGCATACAATTTGCCGTCAGCAATAGCCAAACTATTCAATTTGCAATATACCTTGTCACCCTGAGAGTAGGTATTAAAATTATTAACCATTTCGGCATTAGGAGTAGAAACAAAGGCATAAGCAGCCGAAACCTTTCCTTCCTTGCTGATATGTGCTACGAAGGCATTGGTCTTTTCAGCATTATCAGATTTCTTACCAGTCAATGTAATACCACCCAAAGTAATCTTCTCATTGAAGTCACCACCAATATAAACACCACCTGCTTGATCAGCAAGGATAGCATTGATGATACTACCACCCTTGATATCTACCTTCCAAGTAGGAGTGTTAGGCAATTCAGGAGAAGACATAGCAACAAAAGAACCTAAAGACTGACCATTGATCATAGTACTTGTCACAACGACATTACCCTCAGAAGTAACAGCCATAGGAGTAGCAATCTGGGAATAACCCTTCATAATAACATTGTCAAACTTCAATTCACCTTGAGTTTGAGAAGTCTGAGCTGAAACATGTGAAACAGAACAAAACAGCATAGCAGCTGCGAATAGTGTAGAAAATTTCATACGCTAATGTTGTTAATAATAAAAAAATCCGATTTCTCGGTATACAATTCTCTCTCTTTCCTGCTCAATAGAATGTGAAAACGAATATTGATCAAGAAATTGCCACAAAGTTAAAAAATATTTTAGAAATAAAAGCATAAAAATGCAATTTTCTTTTAAAAAAAGAAAGAAAATAACAATTAATGCTTAACAAACAGGAATTTATGTAAAATCATCACTAAAAAACAAACATAATAAAAAATTATAATAACAAAAAACGTCAGAAATGCATCACTTCAGCCAGACTTGGATGATGACCAGTGTTCTCTTGACCATATTAAGACAGACGAACTGGATGCTTTTAGAATAGCAATCTATTGTGAACAGAACCACAAAAATGTTCTCGATAAGAGTCGCGCATTGCGCAACTCTTATCGGACTTGTTCATTATTCTACAACAGGAAACTTTCATAGTTATCTCTGGTCACGACCTTGAGCTCCACATCTGGATATGAGCGAGAAAATGACAATGGCATGGACGCCTTTCGCTTCGGATTCCACTTGAACTCCACAGCAGAAAGCTGTCCGTCAATATCCTCGATATAATCTATCTCCTGCTTGGTCTTCGAACGCCAAAAATAACTTTGTGCATACGATTTCTCGTAACGCAGTTTCTTCAATCGCTCTGATACCATATAGTTTTCAAACAAGGCACCTGTATCTGGGCGACTCTCCACCATCTGGTAATTGCCGATGACGGCATTACGGATGCCACAATCCCAAAAATAAATCTTACGAGCAAACTTCAGCTCGTTACGAAGATTTCTGCTAAACGAACCTAACCTAAAAACAATATAAGATTGTTCGAGAAGGGTGATATAGCTCTCCACCGTCTTTGGGTCAAGTCCACAAGTCTGTGATAATTCATTGTAAGATACCTCCGAGCCCATTTGGAAAGCCAATGCTTGTAACAACTTCACCAACTTATCACTCTTCTTAATCTTATCAAACATCAAGATATCCTTATAAAGATAGCTGTTAGCCAGCTCATTCAAAGTGAGTCTCTCTTCCCCTACATGATTTACCACATCAGGATAGCTTCCATAGACCAAGCGATGAGCCAAAAGACGCTTTTCCTCCAACAAGCCATTATGGTCCACAAGCTCACCAAAAGACAAAGGATACATCCAATACTCCATTTTTCTGCCAGTAAGCGGCTCATTAATCTTATTGGACAAATCAAAAGACGAACTTCCTGTGGCTATGACTTGTACCTCTGGAATATTGTCAGTAATCAACTTGAGTCCCAACCCAATATTAGTGATACGTTGAGCCTCATCTATCACTATGATTTTCCTTTTTCCGATAATAGCATTGAGCATAGTAGATGAAGCATTTGCAAACAAGTTTCTCACATCCTGTTCATCTCCATTCAGCCACAAAACATCATCTCGTCCCTGAAGCAAGTTCTTCAGCATCGTGGTCTTGCCTACTTGTCTTGCTCCAAAAAGAATGAGAGCTTTGCCTTGCCAGAGCTTCTGTTGGATTACTGTCTCTAATATACGCTTAATCATACTTATATTATAATATATGTTTTTTTGGCTGCAAAATTAAGCATTTTCTTCATCAATTCCAAAAAAAACAATACTTTTTTGGAATCAATTCCATAAAAAGCATAACTTTTCGGGAATACATTCCGCAAAAAACAATACTTTTAAGGAATAGGCATATATATTACGAGATAAAACTCATCACAAAAGTCGGGGCTGCCCGAAAGTGATCTTGGCTTTTATGAAAAAACATCACCAAATAAAAACACTTTATTTCCTAATTCTTTGTTAGTTTCGAAATAAAATAGTAAATTTGTCCCAAAATATACTTTTAGGAACAAAGAAAAGAGAATAATATATGATTATCGACTTCAACCAAGAAGGTTTCCTCTTCGACACATTTGACTCCGAAGGCACTCCCAACGCTGCACAGGGCAACGGGGGAAACCCAGCACAGATCAAAGATATACGAGAGGAAAGACCCATCTATGTACCCAACCACATGGAAAGAGCTGAATTGGAAAAAGAAATCAACAAGTTTCCTCTGAATGAGATGGCAGAGCAATATGTTCCCTATCTTGCCATCGCACAAAAATACAAGCTATATACCATCGACACAAAAGGGGAAAAAGTCTATCCCTACGAGATTTCTAAAGTTTTTAGTAACGATAAAGTCTTGAAGAAATATGGGTATCTGCTATAAGTCCATCGAGGAGTAACATCAGAAAGCCCCTGGAAAAAGAATCAAGACAAAATAACAACAATAATACAAACATAAAACGAGATATGAACGATTTTCTGCCACAACTCAAAAAGCTCCAGCCTATCACTGCCAACAAGGGCAGTAAGCCCATGATGGGCAAGGAGATTTTCTTTATGATCAAGCAAGGGAAGAACGATGCCTATATCATTCCCGTAGATAAGAAACTGAAACCTGTAGAGGCTGACTTCCACTACTATACCGGCGACACCGCCCAACTATTACGCAGTCTTGCCTCCATCAAGGAAGACATGGCTTTCCAAATTTCATGGGATGCCAACGAAGAGGGGGATGTAAGCCTCAACCAAAACCCACACTTGCTTTATCAACTTATCAGATGCAAGAACATCGTTGACGAAAAAGGAAATGACATCACGGTATATCCCGACACCACTGTCTTGCAGCTCAACTTACAGAAAGACGGCGCCAACATATCGCCTAAGCTATTGATTGCCGCAGAGGGAGACTCCTCGGACAGCAATAGCACCAAGACCATCGACAACGAAAGGGAACTCAGTTTCTTGTCAGATAGTTTTGTCTTGTCATGCCCTTCAAAAGGCACAAAAACCGCTTCATCATCCGTCATCTACCCCATCGCCTCGGTGGGCGATAACTACAAGCAGCTCAACTACTTCCTTTCACCTTTCGCAGAAAGCATGTTGGAGCAATATCTCTCCGTATTCTTCTCTTTCGTAGAAAACGTACAGGTGGCATATGAGGACTACGAAGTAGAATTCTCGGAGAACGATGCCATTCCTACCCCTTCCCTTTCCTTCGAGAAGATCGATGCAGACAAGACCCTGTTCCTCCGCCTGATGGAATCGGTCAAAGGATTGCCACTCGACTTCGTACAGGAGTTCGACCTCAGCATGGTGGCATCGCTCTCACTCGACAAGAAAATCAAGGTAAAGCGACTCTCCCACCTTCCTATCGAAGAAACCATCTCTGCCCTCAAAAAAGAAATCACCCAATATGCACCGAACAAGGCGGCACAAAAGGAGGTGTATGTGGAGGACAACCTCTTCATCATCCCTGAGGAGACAGCTGGTCCTTTCCTTCTCCATGCCTTGCCATCGCTCATACGCACCTACCAATTAGTGGGTGCCGAGAAGTTACGCCAGTACAAAGTCAAGCCTGTCATGCCGAAGTTGAACATCAACCTCTCTTCAGGCATCGACTTCTTGGAAGGAGACGCAACCCTCGAAGTGGATAACGAGCAGTTCACACTCCAGCAGATTCTCCAGCAATACAACAGTAAGAAATACATCCAGCTCAGCGACGGCAACCGTGCCATCATCGAGGACGGCTACATGCGCAAGCTGGAGCGCATCTTCAAGCAGAAAAAGGGCAAGGATGGCAAGGTAAAAGTTTCGTTCTTCGACCTGCCCGAGATCGAAGACCTCATCAATGGTCCGCTGGAAGGCGAGGCCTTCAAGCATCATCGTGAGGTATATGAGGGATTCAACCACTTGGCGGAGGAGAAGCTGAAGACGCCGAAATTACAAGCCAAATTGCGTCCATACCAGTCGGAAGGTATCAAATGGGTCAAGTATCTTTACGACAACAACCTGGGCGGTTGTCTTGCCGATGACATGGGTCTTGGAAAGACCGTGCAGACCATCGGCGTTCTCACCCTCATCTACCCGAAGGTTAAAAAATCTACGCTCATCGTGATGCCTCGTAGCTTGCTCTTCAACTGGCAGAACGAGCTGAAAAAGTTCGCCCCACAGCTATCGGTCTATACTTATTATGCTGGTGACCGAGACATCAAGGAGGCTATGAAGCACCAAGTCATCCTCACCACCTATGCCATCGTGCGCAATGACATCAAGGAGTTCAGCAAGAAGGACTTCCACTATGTAATTCTCGACGAGAGCCAGAACATCAAGAACATGACCACACAGACCACACAAGCAGCCCTCCTGCTCCACGCCGAGCACCGATTGGCCTTGAGCGGTACACCCGTGGAGAACAACCTGACGGAACTTTACTCGCTCTTCCGTTTCCTCAACCCTACGATGTTTGGCACCCTCGACGACTTCAACAGTCGCTATGCAGCCCCTATCCAGCGCGACAACGACAAGGACACGCTGCTCAGCCTTCGCAAGAAGATTTTCCCGTTCATGCTCCGTCGCCTGAAAAAGGATGTACTGAAGGACTTGCCAGACAGAATAGAGCAAACCCTCTTTGTGGAGATGAACCAAGAGCAGTATGATTTCTACGAGCGAAGAAGGCAGTACTATTTCAACCAAGTGCGCCAGACGATAGCAGCAGAAGGCATACAAAAATCACAGTTCATCATGTTCCAGGCACTCAATGAACTTCGCCGCATCGCCTCCATTCCGGAGAGCCTCAGCGATGGCCACATCAAGTCGCCTAAGCTCGACCTGCTCACCGACACCCTCCTCGAAGCCGTAGCCAATGGCCATAAAGTAGTGGTGTTCTTCAACTTCATCGCAGGTATCGAACAACTCAGCGACCGTCTCGATAACAACGGCATCGACTATGCTTGCATGACAGGTTCTACCAGAGACCGCAAGAGCATTGTGGAACGCTTCCAAAACGACCCACAGTGCCGAGTAATGCTGATGACCCTGAAGACGGGAGGCGTAGGCCTAAACCTCACCGCAGCCGATACCGTCTTCATCTTCGAGCCTTGGTGGAACAAAGCCGCCGAAGAGCAAGCCATCAACCGTCTGCACCGCTTCGGACAGAAGGCCAAGGTACTGAGCTATTCACTCATCACACAGCAAACCATCGAGGAGAAAATCCAGCTGCTGCAACAGCAGAAAGCTGAGCTATTCGAGGGATTGATTGGAGCTGACAGTTCTTCATCCAAGCAACTGTCAGAAGAAGACATCAACTTCATATTGGGATAAGAGAGACACTCTCTTATCCTATAAACTAACAGCAAAAAGACATAAAAACAGCATGAGCAACAATCGAACAGAAAGAGAAATATACATGCCAACTTCGGAAGAAAGAACCGAGTTGGAGAAAGAAGCCAACCGTTACACGACAGCCGAAATAAAATGCATGGCAAGCCCCTACCGTAAGTTTGCCAAGCAGTACCATCTCTATGCCATAGACAAACAAGGCAAGAAATACTATCCTGCGGCTATCGAAGGTGTTCTCACAAAAGAAACCACCTTCAAGAGTGATTGGATTGCATTCTATTCCATCATGAGCCATCCCAACAACTATCACATATTATTAGACCAACTGAGCGAGAGAGAACTCGCCTTGCTCCGTGCCGTACTTCTCAATCAAGTGGTCAATAATGAAGAGGCTAACAGCATTCTTGGAACAGAATGTTTCCAGAAGGAAGAAGGTTACTGGTCCAATCGATATAAACTCAATAAGAATCTAAAGGTATGCTTCAACGAGGCATACGCCAAAGGATTGAAACAAGAGAAGTATGGTAGTTACCATATTACCGTGCCATATGTCATCGCATACGAGGAAACTTACCAGCGCCTCCTCCCCATCCTATTTCCAGAGTTGAAAGAGATGACCCTCATAGAAGACTTACCACAGGAGGATAGCGCATCGCTAACCATCTATTCTGGCGAGGCTAACATCTTCACCCTTTTGCCCATGCTTTCGTCTCTCTATGAGTCGAAACAAATAGAAATGGGCAAAAGTAAAGTGACAGCCTCAACCATCAAAAAAGCAGCTAAAATACTTCAACCGAATGAGTTCTTCAAGAACGATGACAAAGGCACAGAGTGTATCGCAGCCAATTTCCTCATCAACAGTTACTGTCTTTATCGCTCCACCCACAAGTATAAGAAGGATAGTGAGAAGAATGAAGACCTTATCAAGGACATTCTGTTTTGCAACAATCATCAAAGCCCTATCTTGATACCAATTCTTCTTCCTCATATCTCAGGTTTCAGAAAAATTCAACTGGAATACGGAAGAGGCAACTATTTGTTCACGGACATACTGACAGCTCTACTCACCTTGGATGAATACGGTTGGATACCTATCAACAAGTTGTGTTTCCGAGCCCGTACTTTCGGAAGGGAATCAATTCGCCACTTCGTATTACTTTCGTCATACGAATTTGATAAGATGACCCTTGTCAACAACTTCGACAACACAGAGGTTTTCATTGATGGTATTTTGCGAGAAATAACCTATCCTCTCGTCAAGTCTTATCTCTTCATGATGGCAGCGTTAGGGCTTGTGGAGATCGCCTACAAAGAAGTAAGGCATTTCACCGACAAAGCGACCTCATGTTTCGACGGTCTAAAGTACGTTCGTCTCACCAACTTAGGCAAATATGCCTTAGGATTGAACAAGGAATATGTCCGTACCAAACAAAAGGACATCAAGTACTTTGAACTAGACAAAGAAAGCCTTATAGTGAAATCACTTGCGGAGGTCAACCCATACGAGTCGATACTGACAAGCATGGGCAAAGCTATCTCCAAAAAAATGTACAAGTTGAGCTACGAAACATTCTTGGACGGTTGTGCCAGCAAAAGCGACATCACCAACAAGATTCAGCTCTTCCACGACTACATCTGTCCAAACCCTCCAGTCAACTGGGAACAGTTCTTCAAGGACATGGAGGATAAATGTAAACTTATGAAGGCACCACAAAAGAAATACTCCCTTCTCCAGATACCTTCAGACCGAAAGGACTTGCAGCGCATCTTGCTGAGCGACCCTGAAATTCGCAAATACTCTATCAAGGCTGAAGGGTATATACTACTGGTAGAGACCAATAATAAGAATAAGGTTGTAGAGGCACTGAAGAAATATGGGTATCTACTGTAATAAAGAAGTATAGCAGTCAGTGCTACTGACATTTTGGTGTCAGTATGCTCCAAAACACCTCTTTTGTTGTTATTAACACAAAAAGTTGCTCAAAAAGTTGGCTATGTCTTAGGAATCTGCGAAATCCCAGACCGACAGGTCTAAAATCTGCGAAATATAGAAATTATAGAAGAAAGGCTAAGAACCAGAGAAAATCTGTGTAAATCCGTGAAATCTGTGGGACAAAATAATCTATAAGAAAAAATCTGCGTCATCTGCGAAATCTGCGTGACAAAAACAATAGGAGCTCATTTCGGGCGCGAGCCATTGGCCAGCGGCCAAATATCC
>ERZ1026862.540-NODE-540-length-25144-cov-4.441668_pt1 | contig 25144 bp, 17 predicted proteins | sample MGYA00380161_ERZ1026862 | MGnify/ENA primary metagenome ERZ1026862 (study PRJEB33269, sample SAMEA4719797) | human gut metagenome | biome: human-associated habitat; feature: organic feature; material: feces | place: Cameroon | collected 2013-10 ... | reverse complement strand
GTCTCGTGGGCTCGGAGATGTGTATAAGAGACAGACTTACAGTTATATAGAGTCTAAAGAAAGTGGGGGACATTCCATGGGTAAAGTAATCGGAATAGATCTTGGAACAACGAACAGCTGCGTCGCAGTATTGGAGAACGACCAGCCGGTTGTTATAACAAATGCAGAAGGGTCACGAACGACACCATCCGTAGTCGCATTCTCAAAAGACGGAGAGCGGCTGGTTGGAGATACCGCCAGACGTCAGGCGGCGGTCAATGTCGATCGGACCTTTTTTTCAATAAAAAGAGAGATGGGAAGTTCTTTTCGCGCCAAAATCGATGGAAAGCAGTATACGCCGCAGGAGATTTCATCGATGATCCTGCGTAAGCTTAAGAAGGATGCAGAAGGATATCTTGGTGAGACTGTGACCGACACGGTCATCACGGTTCCGGCATATTTTAATGATGCGCAGCGTCAGGCGACAAAGGATGCCGGCCGGATCGCGGGACTCAATGTTCTTCGCATCATCAATGAGCCGACTTCCGCAGCGCTCGCATACGGACTAGATCACGGACAGCCGCAGAAGATACTGGTTTATGATCTGGGTGGTGGAACGTTTGATGTATCCGTTATTGAGATTGGGGACAATCTGATCGAAGTGCTTGCCACAGCCGGAGACAACCATCTCGGTGGAGATGATTTTGATGCGCGTATTACGGATTATCTCGTGATGGAGTTCCTTCGCACGGAGCGAATTGATCTGCGCAAGGATGCGACCGCGATGCAGCGCGTCCGCGAGGAAGCAGAGAAAGCAAAGAAAGTTCTCTCCTCCTCTTCTACAACGAGCATTAACCTTCCATTTATTACAACGGTAAAAGGCGAGCCGAAACATATGGAAATGACACTGACTCGTGCTAAGTTCAATGAACTGACAAAGGATCTTGTGGAGCGCACGAGCGGTCCGGTGCAGCAGGCATTAAATGATGCCGGAATCTCGGCATCCAATCTTGGAATGGTACTTCTTGTCGGTGGATCAACGCGAATTCCGGCAGTGTATGATGAAGTTACCCGTCTGACAGGAAAGGAACCGTCAAGAAATCTCAATCCGGATGAGTGTGTCGCTTTGGGCGCAGCCGTACAGGGTGGAAAGCTTGGTGGTGCTTTGGTTGCCGGATCACAGGCGGCAGAGATCATCCTTATGGATGTAACGCCGTTGTCATTGTCAATTGAGACTGTCGGCGGAGTTGCAACGAAGATTATCGATCGCAACACAACAATCCCGACAAGATACTCGCAGGTGTTCACAACTGCCGGCAATTTCCAGACCTCTGTGGATATCAAGGTGTTGCAGGGAGAGCGGCAGTTCGCGAAAGATAACAAGCTGCTCGGACGCTTCCAGCTACGCGGTATCAAAGCCGCTCCGGCAGGTGTGCCACAGATTGAGGTTACCTTCGATATCGATGCAAACGGAATCGTGCAGGTATCCGCAAAGGATCTCGGAACCGGAAAGCATCAGGAGATCACGATCACCGCAAGCTCCAATCTCTCAGATGCAGACATCGAGCGTGCGATTCGCGAAGCCGCAGAGTATGAGGCAACCGATGGACAGCGTAAGGCGTTCATCGACAGTCGTGCCGAGGCGGACAAGCTGATTCGTCAGGTCGAGACCGCATACAAGGCGCGGAAGAAGGAACTCGACAGTTCCACCCGCCACGCGATCAAGAGCAGTCTTTCTTATGTCAGGAAACTGGTCAGCCGCACCAAGCCGGGCAATGTGACCGAAGAGCAGGCAGCAGAGCTTGCCCGCGCGACCGCAGAACTGAGAAGTGTTGCAGGAGTGTTGCTGTAATGAGTTCTGAATTATATGAACAATTTGCTGAAATAAACAAGATAGATCAAGCTATTTTTGAGGCTGAATCAGAGATAGAAGAAGGCGCACGGCCATTATCTTTAAATACTGCAAAAGAGAGGTTAGATAAAAAATACTTTGGTTAAATACCAAGGAAGAAAGCCTGAAGAATCGAATGAGATGCTTCAGGCTTTTTGCATGCAGGCGTAATTATGAATTAAGCATTAAGGAAGTGCCGGAAATATTGCATATCAAAGGTTCATTCGATATAATATGATACAAAGGTCATTTTGACGTTTGTATCATATGAAAGGACTGAAATTGTGAGGCAGCAATGTTGTTGCAATGCATTGTTACCCGGAACAATTGATGGCGAGAATCAGAGTATAAACAAATAGAAGATATAGAAGGAGCACAAAATGGGAGCACAGGATAATACCGAGAAAGTATTGCGCAGTCTTCACGTACTGCTGTCAAAAAGCGAACCATATCCGAAGGAACCAAGTAAAGTTATTGTGGATAAGCAGCAGGTACTTGACCTGCTCAGTGATTTAAACACATGCATTTATGCGATCATGGATGAGTATGAACTGACGAAGCGGAGCCGTGATAAGGCGGAGCGCGAGTTTCGCAAGCAGGGTGATCAGATCATATGGGATGCAAGCCGTAAGGCGGAGGACATTTATGCCGCATCCGTTATGTATATGGATGAGGCGTTAAACCGTATGCGTGATATCGTGACCGAGGCACAGACGGATGTGCAGAAGATCTATGCGGACGTAGATGAGCAGATGAAAAAGGAGCAACAGTACATCCGGGAGAATCAGTCGGAACTCAAAAGTCAGCTGCAGGATCTGGTTGATACCGAGAAGTATCTGCATTTGATTGAGGAACGCAATAAGGAGATCGAGAAGGAGAAGAACGAAGGAAAGCCGGAGTTCAAGCAGGAGAAATCGATCTATGCAAACCGTCAGACGGAGATCAAGGTCAATCAGGATTATCTTGATAAGCTTGGTATGTCGGTGGTCGACGAGACCGAGAAAGAGGTTGCCTCTGATGCGGAGCCAAAGAAGCAGGATGAAGATGACGAGGAATTAAAGCAGCTTGAAGCGGAGATCCGCGTGAATTTAGATGCCGACTATTTCCAGTGGAAAGAGGGCAAAGACGGCAAGGATAAGCAGGACAATAAGGCAAAGGACAAATCCGAGGGATTACAGAAGGTTTTTAAGAACCTGATAGGAGGACACCAGCATGACGATTCTGGTATGTGATGATGATAAAGAAATAGTAGACGCGATTGAAATCTATCTTCTTCAGGAAGGATACAAGGTGGAAAAGGCGTATGACGGTGAGCAGGCGTTAGAGATTCTTCATAATAAGAAGATCGATCTCATGGTGATCGATGTTATGATGCCGAAGCTTGATGGAATCCGCGCAACGTTCCAGGTGCGCAAGACGAGCAGCATTCCGATCATTATTCTTTCCGCGAAGACGGAGGATGCGGACAAGATTTTAGGACTTAATGTAGGTGCGGATGATTATGTGACGAAGCCTTTTAACCCGCTTGAGCTGGTTGCCCGCGTGAAGTCGCAGCTTCGCAGGTATACAACACTTTCCAGCAGCGTAAAGGGAGAGACGACGTATGAAGCCGGTGGACTTGTCATCAACGATGATCTCAAGAAAGTTACGGTGGATGGAGAGGAAGTCAAGCTGACACCGATCGAGTACAATATTCTGTTACTTCTTATGAAGAACAAAGGCAAGGTCTATTCGATCAGCCAGATCTACGAGGAAATCTGGAATGAGGAAGCAATCGGAGCGGACAATACGGTTGCAGTACATATTCGTCATATCCGTGAGAAAATTGAGATCAACCCGAAGGAGCCGCGCTACCTCAAAGTTGTCTGGGGTGTTGGCTACAAGATCGAAGCGGGGGCTTAGCATCGGATGAAAGAATACTCAAACGGAATCAAAGGCGCAGCCGTTGTTATGCACCAGCTTTGTCTGGTGCTGATGGTCTGCGGTCTGTACGGAATCGGTTACAATATGAGAATGCATTACAATGGACTGGGACTTCTCAGCACGCTCACGATACTTGGGCTGGTGGGAAGTTTTGTCATGCTTGCATTCCTGACCGGAATTACGGGACGTCGTTCGGCGGACGATCAGCATATCTATCTTGGTGGCGTGGACAAGATCTATACGGATGTGGAACTTGTGATCTTCATTGTATTTATCTATGCCATACTCTATCTGTGCAAGGATATCAGAAATATGCAGTTCGAATTTGCGGGACTTCTGGTGGCAGCGGGAACGCTTGCATATATTATGGATGTTGTGTTCCTCATTATTTATCTAAGCATTGTAAGACGTGCCAAGGATAATACGCTTTTTACACACAGCCTTATCTATATTTTCATATGCTTCCTAAGAAGAGTGATTACGAGTGGAAAGAATCCGAGACTCTGCACGCGCAAGGCGCTGGAGAGAATTGAAATCCAGGAAGCGATTGAGGCAATTGCATCGGGAGCGCTCGATACGAAGCTGAATGTGGAAGAATTTCACGGACAGGAGCGGGAACTGGCAGGAGCCGTCAACAACATTCGTGCGGGATTAAGTGACGCGATCATGGACCGCATCCGCAACGAGCGTATGAAGGCGGATCTCATTACCAATGTGTCACACGACATCAAGACGCCGCTTACATCGATCGTCAATTACGTGGATCTGTTAAAACGCGAAAATCTGGAGAATGAGAATGCGCGCCATTACATCCGTATTCTTGATGAGAAGTCACAGAGACTGAAGCAGCTGACGGAAGATCTGGTTGAGGCATCGAAGATCAGTTCCGGCAATATCAAGCTGGATATTCAGCCGATTGATCTGGTCGAGCTGCTTTACCAGACCGGTGGTGAGTTCAATGAACGCTTTGAGGCAAGAGATCTGACGATTGTCACGAAGCTTCCGCATAATTCGGTCATGATCAAGGCAGATGGACGCCAGTTGTATCGTGCGATTGAAAATTTATATACGAATGCGGCAAAATATGCGCTTGAGAATACAAGAGTGTATGTGGAGCTGGATGTGGATAAGGATCATGCCATCTTTACGATCAAGAATGTATCAAAGACACCTTTGGTCGCGCAGGAAGAGGGTGGTAAGGATCTGACCGCACGCTTTGTCCGGGGTGAGGAATCCCGCACAACGGAGGGAAGCGGACTGGGTCTGTCGATCGCGAAGAATCTGACGAATCTGATGGGCGGTGAGTTTGATATCACGGTGGATGGAGATCTGTTTGTTGCAACAATCACATTCCCGATTGTTAAGACGGCCTAAGCATAGAAACCGGATGCGGCTGGATGGCTCGCTAGCAGGAAAGTGTTAAAATCGTTGCTAATCGCTTGATTTACGATATAGTTATAGATATAATTTGAGATAGTAATGCGTCAGTCAGCTAAATTGTTGCGGCTGGTGTTTAATGGCACAAGGAGGAAAGAAAATGAAACTTTATGAGAACGGCGCGTATCTGATCCATGGCAAAGATGTTGTCATCAACGGACCGGAGGCTGCTGCGGAAGTGGCAGGCAAGACCGGAAAGCAGGTTACGCCAGAGGACGCTAAGAAAGAAACAATCGCTTACGGAATCCTGCAGGATCACAATATTTCCGGTAATATGGATAAGCTGCAGATCAAATTTGATAAGTTGACTTCACATGATATCACATTCGTTGGAATTATCCAGACTGCCCGTGCGTCAGGACTTGAGAAATTCCCGATTCCATACGTTCTCACAAACTGTCATAACAGTCTTTGTGCGGTCGGCGGAACGATCAACGAAGATGACCACATGTTTGGACTGACCTGTGCCAAGAAGTACGGCGGTGTCTATGTTCCGCCTCATCAGGCAGTTATTCACCAGTTTGCCCGCGAAATGCTTGCAGGCGGCGGCAAGATGATCCTCGGATCCGATTCCCATACCCGTTACGGTGCACTCGGAACGATGGCTGTCGGCGAAGGTGGACCGGAGCTGGTTAAGCAGCTTTTAAGCAAGACTTATGACATCGATATGCCGGGCGTTGTCGGAATCTATCTGACCGGCGAGCCGATGAAGGGCGTTGGTCCGCAGGATATCGCTTTGGCGATCATCGGAGAAGTGTTCGGCAACGGATTTGTTAAGAATAAAGTAATGGAGTTCGTAGGACCGGGCGTTGCAAACTTAAGCGTTGACTATCGTATCGGTGTGGATGTAATGACAACCGAGACAACCTGTCTGTCATCCATCTGGAGAACCGATGATAAGGTGAAGGAATTCTACGAGATCCATGGAAGAGAAGAGGATTACAAGGAATTGAATCCGGGTGAGGTTGCTTATTACGATAGCTTTATCGAGATTGATTTAAGCACGATCAAGCCAATGATCGCTATGCCTTTCCACCCAAGCAATACTTATACGATCGACGAGTTAAACGCAAACCTTATGGATATTCTTGATGATTGCGAGAAGCGTGCAGAGGTAAGCTTTGACGGAAAAGTGAAGCTTGATCTCAAGAGTAAGGTTAAGAATGGCCGTCTCTATGTAGATCAGGGAATTATCGCAGGTTGTGCCGGCGGTGGATTCGAGAATATCTGTGATGCAGCAGATATCTTAAAGGGATGCTCCATCGGAGCGGATGAGTTCACCTTGAGCGTATATCCGGCATCGACACCGATTTATATGGAACTTGTGAAGAATGGTGCTGTGGCAAATCTTCTTGCTACCGGTGCGATTGTGAAGACTGCATTCTGCGGACCGTGCTTCGGTGCGGGTGATACTCCAGCCAATAATGCTTTCTCGATCCGTCATTCCACACGTAACTTCCCGAACCGTGAAGGATCTAAGGTACAGAACGGACAGATCTCTTCGGTTGCGCTCATGGATGCGCGCTCAATCGCTGCAACTGCTGCAAACAAGGGATTCCTGACATCGGCAGCAGACATTGATGTGAATTTCAGCAAGCCGAAGTACTTCTTCGACAAGACGATTTATGAGAACCGTGTATTTGACAGCAAGGGTGTTGCAGACCCGAGCGTTGAGATTCAGTTTGGACCAAATATCAAGGATTGGCCGGCAATGAGCGCACTGCCTGAGAACCTTGTGCTGAAGGTTGTATCTGAGATTCATGATCCGGTTACAACAACGGATGAATTGATTCCATCGGGTGAGACTTCTTCTTATCGTTCCAACCCGCTTGGTCTTGCAGAGTTCGCACTCTCCAGAAAGGATCCGGAGTATGTCGGACGTGCAAAGGAGATCCAGAAGGCACAGAAGGCTGTGGAAGCAGGAACTTGTCCGCTTGAGGCAGTTGAAGAGTTAAAGCCGGTTATGCAGACGATCGAAGCTGCATTTGAGAATGTTGGAAAAGGCAATGTCGGATTCGGAAGCACGATTTTTGCAGTAAAGCCGGGTGACGGATCTGCGCGTGAGCAGGCTGCATCCTGCCAGAAAGTGCTTGGCGGCTGGGCAAATATCGCGAACGAATATGCAACAAAGAGATATCGTTCAAACCTGATCAACTGGGGTATGATTCCGTTCATTATTGATGAGGGAGACCTTCCATTCCAGAATCTGGATTACTTATTTGTACCGGGAATCCGTGAAGCAATCGCTTCCGGCAAAACCGAATTTGAAGCATATGTTGTCAAGGACGGACAGATGAAGCCGTTCACGCTCAAGATGGGTGAACTGACTCCGGACGAGAAGGATATTATTCTCAAGGGCTGCCTGATCAACTACTACAGAGGATAGGAGGACATGGGATGCAAGAGACAACGGACAACACAACGCAACAGGAGTTGTCGGAGCGCAAGCAAAAAGGCAGAGAACAGAATGTCTATTTAGCAAAGATCGGACTGATGGTATTTCTTACCTTTGCCTGCTGTATCCTCTTTTTCTTCATGTTGCTTCGTTACAAAGGATTTGCAGATGGATGGAATAAGCTTGTGGCAGCTGCGCAGTCGATTATTATCGGACTTGTGCTTGCCTATCTTCTTAATCCGATCATGGAATTTTTGGAGACAAGATTTTATAAGCTGCTGAAGGATAAGACGAAAACGGATCAGAAAGCCAAGAAGCTTTCGAGAGGACTGGGTATTGCAGGAGCGATTCTGTTTCTCCTTGTCATTCTGGTACTGTTGATTGCAGCAATCGTACCATCCGTCATCTCCTGCATCGTGGGAGTTGTGGATACATTGCCGGGCAATGTCCAGAATTTTATAAAGCTTGTACAAAGCGGTAAACTCGGTGAGTTTGAAGTTACCGATAAGATTGGTGATATGTTGACCAATTTAGTTGATTATGTAGAGAATTGGGCAACAAAGACGATGCTTCCGCAGGCCAAGACGTATCTGCTTCAGATTACATCCGGTGTGATCAACATTGTGAAAGCCGTCATGAATTTTGTTATCGGAATCATTGTTGCGGCATATGTTCTTATGATCAAGGAGCGGTTGATCGGACAAAGCAAGAAGGTCATCTATGCGATCTTCAAGCCTCGTCAGGGTAACATTATCATTGAGACGATGCACAAGGCAGACGAGATTTTCGGTGGATTTATCATCGGCAAGATCATTGATTCTGCAATCATCGGTGTCATCTGTTATGTCGGATGTTCGATTCTGCACATTCCGGATGCGATGCTTGTTGCGGTTATTGTCGGTGTAACCAACATTATTCCTGTATTTGGTCCGTTTATCGGAGCTATCCCATCGTTACTTCTGGTTGTTGTCCAGAGTCCATGGCATGCATTGTATTTGTTGATTTTTATTATCATTTTGCAGCAGGTGGACGGCAATATCATCGGACCGAAGATTCTTGGAAGTTCGACCGGATTGTCATCTTTCTGGGTTATGTTTGCAATCTTAATTGGAGGCGGCTTATTCGGATTCCTTGGAATGCTGCTTGGAGTACCGGTTTTTGCGATGACCTATTATATCGTGCAGAGACTGGTCAATCATTCGATCAGGAAGCGTCAGCTTCCGGAGGCAACGGATGCTTATGTTGATGTGAAGAGTGTTGATCTGTCGACTGGCTCATTAGTACATTATGAGGCATCAAAATCCAAGAAAAAGAAGCATTCAAAGAGTACCGGAGAAGCTGAGAAGAAAGAAGAAAAATAATAGAAAAATGAAGTCGGAGCACTACACAGAATCGTGTGGCTGCTTCGGCTTTTTTGTCTGATTTTGTGCTATATTTTTTGACACTATTTGTAGGCTATGGTATACTAAAAATTAAATAATTGGGCTTTTTGTAAACTAATCTGAGGTGACAATCGTTGGATAAATATGAATATAATTTGAAGCTGGATCAGATGAAGTCGCTCTATGCGGAAGAGAAATATGAAGATGCAGCGGATATTGCAGATACTATTAACTGGAACAAGATCAAAAATGTGAATGCACTTGTGAAAGCGGGCGAGATTTACGAGAAGACGGAGCGTTATGAGGACAGTAGGGACGTACTCCTGATGGCGTATGACCGGTCTCCAATCGGAAGAATGATTATCTATCGTCTGGCAGAAGTGGCTGTCAAGATGGCGGATTTCGAGGCGGCGCAGGATTATTACGAGGAATTCGTACAGATTGCGCCACATGATAGTTTAAAATACGTGCTTCGCTACGATATCAAGAAGGCACAGGGAGCACCTTATACGGAACTGATTCCGATTCTTGAGGAACTTAAGGATCAGGAATACACAGAAGAATGGGCGTATGAGCTTGCATACTTATATCATAAAGCAGGTATGAGTGACAAATGTATCGATGCCTGTGATGAGTTGATTCTCTGGTTCGGTGACGGTCCTTACGTGGAGCGTGCGTTGGAGCTGAAGATGCTGTATCAGCCGTTAACCAAGACGCAGGAAGAGAAGTATCGTTCTTTCCGCCAGGCAAGAGATTCAAAGGATGGCATGACGCACATCAATGTGGAGGAGATGCAGCGCGCCGGAGAGTATGCGCATGAGCCGGTAGCGATTCCACCGGTCAATATTAATCCGGAGAAATTTAATACGGTGAACCTTCAGGAAGAGATCGCAAAGGGAATGCAGCAGATTATCGATGCGACCGAGAAGGAGACCGTTACCGATACATTGGACAACATCAATAAGATGGTTGAGGAGATTCCGTATCTCAAGCTTCCGCAGGAGGAGAGTGTTCCGGTTGAACAGGATGCACCACACATTGAGACGGATGAGGAGATTGACGGTTCGCTCAAGATTAACTTCAAGGAGATGCTCGGTGAGGATTCGGACGGACAGATGAGTATGGTGACGGACGACCGGATGCAGGTGGAGCGCCAGATTACCGGACAGATCACGATCGAGGAAGTCCTTGGGGAGTGGGAGAAGACGAAGCGTGCAGCGGAAGCTGCTTTGGAAGAGGCGAATCAGCGTAAGCTTGAATCCGCGAAAGCACGTGCGCTGCAGCAGGCAGGCAATATCATGGATCGTCTGACCGGTGTGATCCCGAAGCTGGATGCCGGTGTGACACCGAGAGAATTATTAGAGGAAGAATATCTGCAGGATAAACCGGAAGATGCTGAGACTCCGGGACAGGTATTTGAGCCGACTTATCCTGGTAGAGAACCGCTTATGGAAGATGGCGGATATACACAGGAAGCGTTAGCGGATGAAGCTGTGCAGGAAGAACTTCAGGCCGAGGAATTTCTTGCGGGGGAGACACCGGTTGAGGAGAATATGACGGAGGATGCACCGGAAGAAGCAGATATGCAGATGCCACTTCCCGAGACAGAAATTCCGGTGGAGGAGCAGCCGTATGACGCAAATGTAGAAGACTTCTCCGATGAATATGTTCCAGAGGATGTACAGGAGAAAGAAGCTGAGGATGCGCAGGAAGAAATCGAGGAAGAGTCTGATGGACTCAAGGATGTTCCGATGATCGACATTCCGCAGAAGCAAGTGAAGCCGGCAGATGTTAAGGCAAAATGTCAGGTGGAGCGTGATGCGTGGAAAGACAGAACGGTTCGTATGCCGAAGATTTCCGAACCAGTGAATCTGGTGAAGGAGGAACATGAAGAGGCTGAGGCAATGCTGGAACTGACTGAGGCTGAGAAGACGATCTTTTCTTATTTTATGCCGGTCAAAGGCATGGAAGGTCAGCTGCGACAGGCATTGACCGGAGCGACACACCATCTGAAACATGATCCGACTGCTTCTACTGGTAACCTGATGATCCTTGGTGGTCACGGATGTGGTAAGACAACACTTGCGACAAGTGTAATCAAAGTATTGCAGCAGGAGACCGGAAAGTTAGATGGCAAGATTGGTAAGATTCAGGCGGAGGCGTTGAATCAGAAGGATGTTGCGCAGATGCTTAAGAAGGTGGCAGGCGGATGTCTGATCATCGAGAATGCCGGAGAACTGACACGCCAGACTGCGATTACATTATCACTTCTTTTGGAACAGAACCGAAGCGGTGTCTATATCATTATTGAGGATACATCCAAGGGAATCAAGAAGGCGTTATCGCTGGATGAGGGATTTGCAAAGAAGTTTACGGAGCAGATTTCCGTACCGATTTTTACAAATGATGAGCTTGTTACGTTTGCAAGATCCTATTCAAGAGAACTTGGTTACAAGATTGATGATATGGCAGTGCTTGCACTCTATAATCGAATCAGCAATATCCAGAGACTTGATCAGGCAACAACACTGACCGAGGTAAAGGAGATTGTGGACGAGGCGATCGACCGTGAGGCTCATGGTGGTTTGAAGAAGGCAATCAGCATTCTGACTGCGAGCCGCTATACGGATGATGATCGAATTGTACTAAGAGAGAAGGATTTTGAATAGTATATAGAAGGTGGAGGAGAGTATATGAGCAATTTTACAGAGATGGACTGTTATCTGTTTGGACAGGCAACACACTATGATATTTACCGTAAAATGGGTGCCCATGTTATGACAATGAATGGGGTAAAAGGCGTTTGCTTCGACGTGTGGGCGCCGCATGCAAAGCAGGTTTATGTATTTGGAGAGTTCAACAACTGGGATGAGACATCCCATGAGATGAAGCGCGTGGATCCGGATACGATGGGGGTATATGAACTGTTCGTGCCTGGCGTTAAGGTTGGCTGCATGTACAAGTTCATTATTGTAACACAGAGTGGAGATCGTCTTTACAAAGCTGATCCGTACGCAAATTATGCGCAGCTTCGTCCGGAGACCGCATCCATCGTTACGGATATTTCAAAATTCAAATGGACGGATGATGCATGGATGAAGGCACGTGCCGCTTTGACGAAGGAGACGGTCTATGAGCAGCCGATGGCAATCTATGAAGTGCATCCGGGATCATGGATGCGTCATCCGGGTCGTGACGATGATGGATTCTACACATATCGTGAACTGGCAAAATCATTGGTTTCATATGTCAAGGAGATGGGATACACACACATTGAATTGATGGGAATCTCGGAGTATCCGTTCGATGGATCGTGGGGCTATCAGGTAACCGGTTATTATGCACCGACTTCCCGTTACGGAACGCCGGAGGATTTTGCTTACCTGATCAATGAGTGCCATAAGAAGAAGATTGGTGTCATTCTTGACTGGGTACCGGCGCATTTCCCGAAGGATGCACATGGACTTGCGGATTTTGACGGAACACCGACATACGAATATGCAGATCCTCGCAAGGGAGAGCATCCGGATTGGGGAACCAAGATCTTCGATTACAGCAAGAATGAGGTTAAGAATTTCCTGATCGGCAGTGCACTCATGTGGGTTGAAAATTATCATGTTGACGGACTTCGTGTGGATGCGGTTGCTTCTATGCTCTATCTTGATTATGGCAAGGAGAACGGCCAGTGGGTTCCGAACATTTATGGTGGCAACAAGAATCTTGAAGCAATCGAGTTCTTTAAGCATATTAATACGCTGATCCTTGGTCGTAATCCTGGAACGGTGATGATTGCGGAGGAATCTACCGCATGGCCGAAGGTTACCGGAGCGGTAGAAGAGGATGGTCTGAACTTCAGCTACAAGTGGAATATGGGCTGGATGCATGATTTCTTAGATTATATGAAGCTGGATCCGTATTTCCGCAAAGATAATCATAACAAGATGACTTTCGCGATGAGTTATAACGAGAGTGAGAAGTACATTCTCGTGCTTTCTCACGATGAGGTTGTGCATCTGAAATGTTCAATGCTCAATAAGATGCCTGGTTTAGAGGGAGATAAGTTCAAGAACCTGATGGCAGGCTACGCATTTATGATGGGACATTCCGGCAAGAAGCTTCTGTTCATGGGACAGGAATTTGCGCAGGCGCAGGAGTGGAGCGAGGCGCGTGAGCTTGACTGGTATCTTCTCGAGGATCCGAATCACAAGAAGGTACAGGATTGGGTGAAGGCATTGCTTCATCTGTATCGCAACAATCCATGCATGTATGAGCAGGATACTTCTTGGGCAGGATTTGAGTGGATCAATGCGGATGACAGGGATCGCAGCATTTTCAGTTTTGTGAGAAAAAGCAAAGATGGCAAGAATAATATGCTTTTTGTCATTAACTTTACTCCGGTGGCAAGAGACGATTATCGTGTCGGCGTGCCGAAGAATAAGACATATCGACTGGTATTAAACAGTGAAGATCCGGCATTCAACGGAACAGATACGGATCGCAAGAAAAGTTATAAAGCCACAAAGTCACCATGTGATGGAAAGAAGTATTCATTTGCTTATCCATTACCGGCATATGGCGTTGCGGTATTCAAATATTAGATAGAGTAAGAGTAGTTAAAAGGGAAAGAGTGGCATCGTTGCATCCGTGTGGTGTGCGATGCCATTCTTTTGCTATCTATGCGAGAAATCCATTCTTGCATGAAATGTCTGTCATTGGAGGGAGAGATGCAGGGCATGGACTTCACTTTGGAGGAGATGTGTCCGATATAGATTATAAGGTCACGGAAGCGCCTAAAACAAAAGCATAATTGATGAACGGAGCATGGAGGCGCCGGGTTATGCAGGAGAATTTATGCAGGTTGAGCAGACAAATCTTTGGGATAATGTAACAAGGAATTTACAGAATGATACAAATAAAGGAATTGCGGCTTACCAGATTGCAGTGCCGGAAGAAAATACTGTATTCGGAGCGAAGCAGGAACACTACGAGCGTGTGGCGGGAGTGTCGGCTTCCGGAACGATCGATATGGCTACATACGGAAATCCATTAAAAGAGGATGAAGATACCGTAGTGGAAGAGCTGCAGAAAAAGGATGATTTAACTGCGGATGATCGCAAGAATGAGATGGCGGTTCTGTCAAACACGGTTTCTGCGGATGATCTGCAGCAGATGCAAAAGGACGGTTTTTCCGTAAATAATACGGATAGTCATACGGTTGTTACCGTAACCGATAAGATTAAGGCAGAACTTGCCAAAGCAGGGGTAGATATCTCTGCGTACGGGGATGGTCTGACGAAGGAGCAGCTGGAGAATATTACTGGAAGTGCAGCGGTGGCGACGCAGATTGAGGCGGTACTTAAGGCGAACGATCTTCCGGCGACGGATGCGAATGTGAGTGAGACCGTGGAGGCATTGGCACAGGCAGCCTCTATAACAGAAATCAGTGGCGATATGATGAGCTATCTGCTCAAGAATAATCTGGAGCCGAGTATACAGAACGTGTATAAGGCGCAGTATAGCAGTGCCAATGATTCGCAGCTGTCAGGTTGGGAAATCGATTTGTCTGAACTCGAGCCGCAGATCATGCAAATTATAGAAGCTGCCGGGCTTGAGGTGAATGAGAGTACACTTTCCGATGCGAAATGGCTTCTTAAGGAACAGATTCCGCTTACGGCGGAGAAACTGCAGCAATTGACGGATTTGAAGGAACTTTCAGGTCAGATGGAAGACGGATCGGTTGACTGGAACGGAATGCTGGATTCCATTGCGGATACGATACGCATGGGAAAGCGGCCGACGGAGGCATCCATGATTACTGCGCAGCGTCAGTTGGAGGAGACACGCCTTTCTATGACAAAGGAAGCGGAGGCGACGATTGACAAGCTTGGCGTTGAGATGGATTATCAGGCGATGGAGGATACGGTCGAGGGGCTGAAGGAACAGGAACGCGCGTATTACCGTAGTCTGCTGGACAGTGCAGGAATTGAGCCGAGTGAGCAGAATATTGATACGATGGAGCAGACGCTTACGGTCTTTGATGCGTTAAAAGGCATGCCGGCTTATGTACTCGGAGCGGTGGACGCAGAGAGTTCAATTACGCAGGTTTATGATGCTGGCGCGCAAATGCAGCAGGCATTTGAGAAGGCGAATGAAAGTTACGAGACATTGATGACAGCACCGCGAAGTGATATGGGTGATACGATGCAGAAGGCTTTTCGCAATGTAGATGCAATATTGGAGAGCATGAAGCTGGATACGAGTGCGGCAAATCAGAGAGCTGTGCGTATTCTTGCATATAACGGACTGGATATAACGGAAGAAAATATTATGTCGGTTAAGGCATTGGATGAAGAGATGCAGCATGCATTCCGGAATCTGAATCCGGCGACAACGCTTGAGATGATTCGAAGAGGGGAGAATCCGCTCGATATGTCGATGCAGGAGTTAAATCAGGCGGCAGAAGAGATCCAGCAGGAGACCGGGGATCAGGAACAGGAACGTTTCAGCAAATATCTGTGGAAGCTGGAACAGAACCATGCGATTTCTGAGGAGGAACGCAGCAGCTATATCGGAATCTATCGCTTGATCGCACAAGTGGAAAAGTCCAATGGTGCGGCAATTGGATCGCTTTATCATCAGGGGGCGGAAATTACGATGCGTAATCTACTGTCTGCAGTGCGAACCAGCAAGAAAGGCAGTATGGACTACAGCGTATCTGATAATTTTGACGGCGTGAGTGCAAAGGCATCCGGAACGAAGATTGATGAACAGATTGCAGCAGGTTTTCAGCAGAATTGCGTCAAAGACATTATGGAGCAGATCACTCCGGATAAGCTTGCTACACTTGGAGAAGATGGCTGGATGGATCTGACACCGGAGCAGTTTGCACAAAAACTGGAAGAAATGCAGACCTCCGAGCAGGAGATGTTAGCAGATGAGGCATATGTGCAGCAACAACTTGCCATGTATGAGCAGGCAAGTGAGGTGTCGCAGGATGTCTATGCATATCTGGATCATTTTGATATGCCAAATACGATTGCCAATATTCTTGGAGTAAATGAGATGTTGCGTCACCCGAACCAGATGATGGAGACTTTGTGGAAAAAAGACTGGGGTGATAAGACATCTGTGGAAAAAGCAGCGCAGATGAAACAGCAAGTGTTTGAAGCCTTTGGCGAAGCATTAAAGAATCCGACAGAGCTTGCAGATGCGCAGGAAACACTTGCCGAGGTTGCGGAACATGTGATGGATGGTATGATTATTGAAGATCCTGAGGTTGGAACACTTGATATCCGTGCAATGCAGCTTGCGACTGCCCAATTTAAACTTTGTGCCAAGAAAACAACGGAAGAAAGTTATATGATTCCGATACAGACTGGCGATTCGGTAACCGGTGTCTCGTTGAAAATTGTGCGCGGAGAAAAGAAAAAGGGAGCAGTCGACATCCTTTTTGACAGCCCATCCATGGGCAAAGTTGCTGCTTCTTTTGAGGCGAAAAGTAATCGTATCAGCGGTATGATCGCAGTGGATGATGAAGAAACGGCGAAGATGATCCGCGAGCATCTGGATGATTTCGCAGACAAAATGAAGCAGAGTCCGGGAGTTGTGGAAGAATCCGTTGATATTCATGTTGCTTATGCAGAAAATCTCTCCCTTATGCACTATGAGATGGTGAGCATTCGCAAGGAGAGTGTAGCGGGAACGCAAGCCTCCTCTGTGCAGGGAGAGAATATGGGAACGAATGATCTGGACAATACAGGAAAGACGCAGAGTACGACAACAGAATATGAGGTACAGACCAGCCGGTTGTATCATATTGCGGAAAGCTTTATTCAGTCGATTCAGGAACTGACAAGGTAGACTGGTTTGCCAGATATTCGCATGCGCCCAAATAGATAGCACGGGCGAGCTTTTCCTGATACGCTTCTGTGGTGAGATCAGATGCCTCTTTTTCATTGCTTAGGAACCCACATTCTACGATAACTGTAGGTGTGGGTGTTTTCTTTAATATGTAATAATCGTCATTGGACTTGGACACACGTGGTTTTGGAGGATCCATGATAGTATTTAAAGTATCCTGTAAAGTTGCTGCAATTACTTCTCCTTCCGGAGATTGGTCGTAGAAGAATACCTGCGGACCGGAAATAGAACTATCCGGAAAACTGTTCTGATGAATACTGATCGTCATAACAGGCATGGTTTCTGTGATTAAGGCGACACGATTTCGCATATCTTCAATTTTCATGTTTTTGGAATTTTCAGCTGCAAGCGGCTGATCATCGGTTCGTGTCAGGACAACTTTAAACCCCTTATTTTCAAATAATGTTTTTAATTTGTACACGATCGCAAGATTGATATCTTTTTCTAAGACATCGCCGCAGCCGACTTTGCCGGGATCACTTCCGCCGTGTCCGGCATCAAGCACGATACACTTTGGGGAATCCGTAGTAGATTTGGCGGAGACAAAGGCGGCACCTGCCCGTGCGAGAAGAAAAGAACTGACGAACAGACAGCAGATCATGAGAACTTCGAACTTTTTTTGCATAAATACCTCGGTTGAATGGTAACAAAAAGCCTTCTGCATTTGGCAAAAGGCTTTTGTAATCGTTAATTCAATTTATGCGGTGGGATTAGTTAATATACTTGATAATTGTATCCCAGATGCTGCTGGTCTCAAATCCGAGCTTCCAGAAGGATGCACCGGCGAGTTTGTTTTCATCAATGAGTTTTAACCGCTGTTCTGCGGAGGATGAATCTTCGAGCCATACTTTGTAGATGACATCTCCGTTTTTGAATTCGGAGTAATTCTGACCGCAGTCCTCCAGCCAGGTCTTTGTTGCATTATTGCTGGCAAGAAGCGTATCCGCAGCACGCATTCCGTAAATTTGTGAGCTTACTTCATAATCGGTATCAGCACTTTCATCCTGATTGTCAGAACTGCTTTGTGGTGTGAGAGCCCAGACTCTTGTGTAGAATGGCATGCCGAGGATGACCTGGTCGGCTGGAACTTCTGCCAGAGTGTCGGCAACTCCCTGCTTTACCCAGCTGAGGGAAGCAACGGATCCTTCTTCTTTTGATCCGGCATAATGCTCATCATATCCCATAATTACAACATAATCGGCAAAGTTTGCCTGTTCTGCACGATTGTAAAAGGAAGTATAGCTGCTCGGTACATAATTATCAACAGATAATACAATTCCGTTGTTTGCACATTTGATTGACAATTCGCGAACAAATTCGATATACGAATCGCCCACATCATCACGGTTTAATGATTCAAAATCAAGATTGATTCCGTCAAGATTGTACTGAATTGCCATTGAGACAATCTGATTGACCAGATTCTGTCGCTTGCTGGTATGCGTCAGTACTTTGGCAGAGTCGGCATCACTATTCTCAAGGTTGCTGACCAAAGCCCACACTTCGACTCCCTGGGAATGGCAGTAGTTGACGTAATCAATGCTTGCCAGATTCGCAAGATTGCCATCGTTATCGTTTAAATAGAACCAGGTTGGCGAGATAACATTGACTCCCTTGGTGCTCGCAAGAACAGAAGAAATTGCAGCATTGGCTGCTGAGTTGGTTACCTGATGCCAGGCCATACATATTTTGAAATCTTTTTGAATATGAGCAAACGTATCCGGAGTATAATCACTGGTGCGGGTTTTCTCAGTAGGTGCGGAAAGTTTCTTTCCCTGTACATATCCGATAACTCCGTCTGCGGTCAATACCTTTGTCCAATTGTCGCCTGCTTCGATAATCGTGACTTCGTCCTTATCAGCAAGATCTTCAAGAATCGGACTTTTGATACCTCCCTTGAGTCGGACATATGTGTTGCGGCTGGCGGTAGCAATTGTGTAATTGCCCCATTCGTTTGTGACGACAATGCGATTCGGTGATTCGAAGTATTCGTAAGAGAAATCAGAATACTGTTTTACAAAATCCAGATCCACATATGCAGAGTCAGAACTAGCCTTTACAATCGGTCGGCCGTAATCGACGGACGATTTTGTAATCAGATACTTAGTAGCATCAGCCTCGGCTGAGATTAAATCCTGCGGAGTTGCGTACAGAAGTATATTTTCATTGTGATCCCAATAGAAACGGGAATTGATATTATCATGTATAAAATTATAATCCAGGTAAACATGTCCGTCGATCAGTTTTCCCTGTGATTCGATGCGTTCGTTATTCAGTATAATGGCAACCTGATCGTCCGAACTTACATTATAATAAGTGTTTAGATCCTGGCGCTCCTTGCTTGGTGTATATTTGCGAATGAGAGAAGTGACTCCCATGATTGCTACAATAATTACAATCAGACCGCAAACTACTAGAATCGGTAATGCTTTCTTTTTCATGCGTAGACCTTCCTTTGTTTAATGTCAATCTCAATTCCGATTATAGCATTGTGCCTATGCAGATTCAAATAATATGAAGGAAAATTAAGAAAATTTCAAAGGACCGAAGACAGACTTGTTTCGGTCCTTTAAACTCTTTTTTCATCCAATGTGCAAATGATAAAAGTAAAGTGTGCATTGAGACTTCCCTCTATCATCCCAACAGTTTTTCAATTTTATTCGTGACCAATCATAAAAAGTTGTGACTTTATTCTAATTGTTTGGTGTATCAGGTAATAGAATCGTAAGTCCCTGATACATACCTGGCTTAAACTCAATAAGAAGCTGATCGCTACTATTTGATATCGTGATAACTATTCTCCTTTCGTCAGTTGTTCAAAAAAATAAATAAACTCGCGGTCAATGTGAAACGGATCCTTCAGAACCGGAATCGGAAATACCGGAAAGTCATATTTATGTCTGAGATGCCCAACATCAGTCTTTATTCCCCCATTACATAGAAGCTTCACCGTTGCTTTTTTAATATTAAAATTTGAAAGTTGTTGGACAAAACGATCCAAAGAATCAGACTTCCAAACCGATGCATGACAGATGACAATGCGAAGATCGCATGCAAGAAATTCCCGGTATGTGCCTGGGGTTAATACACCAAAGTCGAGTACGGAATAGGTACACGTTTTACTTAGCACATCATTCAATGTTCGAATCGTGAGATTTGGATAGTAATGAACACCTTGCATTCGGAAATCGGAATCAGATTTGGATCTGATATTCAGTAATGCAATCTCATGTGTTGGATTTACTTCCAGATATCGGGTTCTTGCAAAGAAGCGGCTATGTAGGTAATTTGCCAATGCAATACACATATGTGTTGTCCCGACGTTAGGTGCAACCCCGCACACACCTATCGTCGCAGGTGTCGGGAAAAATGGTTTTTTAAATTTAAATATAGTGATTTCCGTCCTTTCTGAAGTGATAGCCAGTGTATAAAGTCCTGCTTAGACCGATCGACATGAAATGGATCCGTATCATACGGATACGAATAGACCGGCATAGAGAACTTTCTGGCAAAAAACAGCGCGGCTTTGCGGTCACACAGATTCGCAATAATTTTCAATCGATCTCCCAGCTGTGGTAAGAAATGATCATTGATCGTTGCATCCGACCTGTGCCAGAGTCCGCCACCACAGACATATAGGATATAATCTGCGGTTGAAAGTTCAAGGGGAGAATAGTTGTTACCATAATCCTCCACGATTATTTCTGCACTTGGCGCAGGAATGGTAATGCCTTCATCGTATTTGGGATATCCCTGAAAACATTGGTGCGAGTAATATCCGTCTTTTTCCCAGACCTGTTTCATCTGCCGGACAGCGCATCTCAAGTGATTGGTCTTGTTTTTCTCGAGATAGACTGCTGCATGGCCGATAAATCGAAGCGTGGAAACAAGCGATATTGCTACATGTGTGCATCCGCAGCCGGAGTGGCTGCCGATGACCGCAACTGTCAGTCTGAGATGCGACTCCTCCGTATTATCATTTGTATCCGCTAAGGCAGTACTTAATTGCCGGACCGTCTGATAACGGTCACTCGGATCTGCATTTTGGGTTTTTTGGATAATCGGTAGGATATTTCGGGCGATGGATGCATCGACATGTGGCAGCAGTAGACGAATGATGCGTCCGATACTGTAGATATCGGCAGCAAGTGTCGGCGGCGCCTGATGTGTCAGCTCCGGTGCAGAAAACTCTGCATTCCCGAAATGATTGAAGTCATTTCCAGAGTTGGTAATAAATGAAGCAACGCTAAAATCGATTAATTTAATCTGTAATCCACATACTATAATATGCTCAGGCTTGAGATCCTGATAGAGGATCGGGCTGGGCGATAGTGAATGCAGGTACGCAAAAATATCACATAGTTGTTCACAAAATTGATAAAATAAAGCTCTGGAAATTAACGGTTGACGAAGCAGAAACTGTTCTAATGAGTCACCCTGAATATATTCTTCCACCAAATAGTAAAAAGATTCATCTTCTTCAAAATCATAAATCGTGGGGATACCAGGATGCTGAACTGCTTTTAAAATTTGTGCTTCTGATACTGCGAAGGGAGATTGTGCATCGGACTTGGGGAATACCTTAACAGCACGATCAATCCCTAAAGATTGATATCTGGCGAGATAAACGGTTCCATTGCTACCGCAACCGAGTGGTTTTAAAATCTCATATCTGCCAGACAAGATAAAATTATTATTGTCTTTCATACGCTCCTTTGTGTCGGAGTCGCATCTCATGCATAAACTTATAGCACACTCATTTTTAAAATGCAAGACCTTTTTTTAAATTTTAATAGGTGTAGATGAAGTTTATAAATTTTTAATGAGCGTAAACTTTACAAGGAGAGGGTGTTTGATTATAATAAGTGTACGATTTACAAGAGATTTTCAAGGTAAGGATGTGATTGTATGAAAATTGAAAAAGTAAACGAAAATCAGATCCGCTGCACATTGACGAAACAGGATTTGGCGGACCGACAGATCAATTTACGTGAGCTTGCGTACGGATCTGAGAAAGCCAAAGGACTTTTCCATGATATGATAGAACAGGCCAATTATGAATTTGGCTTTGAGGCAAATGATATACCGTTGATGGTGGAAGCAATCCCGTTGTCTTCCGAATCATTAATTCTTTTGATTACCAAAGTTGAATATCCGGATGAACTGGATACCAGATTTTCCCAATTCTCGGATGCGGATGAGGAAGAATTGTTCCAGGGTGCAGGAACTGCGCAGAATATTCCACAGATCAAAGGTGCAGATGATATCATTGGACTTTTCAATAAGATTCGTGAGAGTCAGGAAGCACAGAAAGTGAAAGAAACTTTACCGGAGACCGAGGAGAAGACAACGATTCCGGAAGTGCCGGTAGATCTGGCGAAGATGTTTGAGTTTGAGAATATGGAGCAGGTGGAGCGTCTTGCCCATGTATTGGATGGCTATTACAGCGGACGCAATGATCTATACAAGAATATACAGAAAAATCGCTTTTTCCTGATTATTCACAAGGATGATCATACCCCGGAACAGTTTAATAAAGTGTGCAATATCATATGCGAATATGCGAGTCAGCGGCATTACAGTGCTGCAACAGAGGCGTATTTTACAGAACATGGAAAGCGGATTACAGGTCCGAATGCGTTGCAGGTTCTTGCAGCGTTATAGTTTTTGGATCATAGAAAACGGCTGCCCCATAGATGAGATTCATCTGAGGGGACAGCCGTTTTTCGTTGCATCTTAAGCTAAATCATGCTCTAAGAAATCATTGATATCATTTACCAGGTCATCCGGCTCGATTCCGTGAACCATAGCAGCTTCGCCGATTGTCTCCATCTGGGAAGATGGGCATCCGAGACAGTGCATACCAATATTTAAAAGCATCGGTGCGATATCAGCATCAATCTGAAGAAGCTCGCCGATCATAGTATCCTTAGTTACTTTTGCCATTGGAAAATCCTCCTTTGCAATGTTTTTAATGGTGCTATTATAATACGATTTCCCTGCAAATGCAAATTATACATCGCTTGTGGTTAAAAAAATACAAAATCCGGACGATATATTATGCAGATGAGTTGACAGGGATGGTCAAATCCGGGTGCACGGACGCACAACCCAGTGAAAGGGAACAATATGAAAATTAATCGAAATATGTCTGCTGTAATCACAAATAAGCAGTTACTTCGTACAGAAAATAAGCTGAGTAAGTCTATGGAGCGTCTGTCAAGCGGTTACAAGATCAACCGTGCGGGTGATAATCCGGCGGGGATGGCGATCTCCAACAAGATGAAAGCACAGATTGATGCACTCGATCAGGCGGAATCCAATGCGTCGGATGGAGAATCTGTTTTGCGCATTGCAGATGGCGCATTGAACGAGGTAAGCAGTATTTTACAGAGAATCCGCGAACTGAGTGTGCAGGCTGCAAATGGAACCAATTCCTACAGTGATCGCAAGAGTATGCAGGATGAGATCGACAAACTGACAGAGGAAGTTGATCGCATATCTTCTGACACAGAGTATAATACAAAGACACTTCTTGATGGATCTTCTGATGTGCGTGTATATTCGAAACAGACAGAGAGAATGGATATTTCGGATCAGGTTCTTCCGGGAATTTATGAATTTACGGTTGATACTCCGGCAGAATCCGCTAAATATACAATTAACAAGATGCCAAGTGTGTCCGGAAGCATGCAGATTAACGATGTGAAGGTAGAATATATTCAGGGAATGTCGGAGGAGGCTTTTTACGAACAGCTTCGTACGGCGGCCGAAAAAGCCGGCTGTGTGGCAAGTCGCACGGATAACGGAAAATTTAATATTGCATCCAAAGAGTATGGATCCAAACAAGAGATTACTATGGTTTTCAGCAAAGAAGTGGCAAAAGATCTGGGAATCGATGCAGATCCGCATGCAAAAAATGTCAAGGATAGTGAAGATTTTTATATTGCAAAGAAAGGCAGCGATGCACAGATTACATTAAAAACAGACGATGGATTTTCCAAGACTGCGACTGCCAATGCAGACGGAGCGCGTATTAAGATTACCGACATTGGCGGATTTTCGATGGATTTTATGTTGAAAAACAATGTGAAAGAAGACGTCAGGATTGAAGTTACGGATATTGGAGCAATGTCGATTCAGATCGGAGCCAATCAGTATCAGGATATGGATGTTCGAATTCCGGAGATTTCGTCGGAAAGTCTTTATCTTGATAAAGTTGATGTGACAATGGTGAATGGACCGGAAAATGCAATGAATACTCTTGATGACGCAATTGCAAAACTCAACGATGTACGTTCGAGAATTGGTGCATTTACGAATCGTCTTGAGTATGCTTCAAACAGTTTATCAGAAACGCATGAGGATATGACCAACGCATACTCTGGCATTCTTGATACCGATATGGCGGAGGAGATGACCGAATATACGCAGCAGAATGTTCTTGAGCAGGCAACCGTTTCCGTGCTTGCACAGGCCAACGATCTGCCGGAAAAAGTGTTGTCTCTGTTGCAGTAGGAGGTAGGGCATGGAGAATTCGTTAAAGCAGGATTTTACCCGCCGCTTAAGTCAGTGTAATTCCGGCGGAATGATCGTGATCATCTATGAAATCTGTTTTGCCTATATGGAAGATGCGCGACAGGCACATGCAAAAGGCAGACACGATGAGATGAAAGCCGCGATCCGCAAAGCACAAAATGTGCTTGACGAGCTGATCGGAAGTCTGAATTTTGCCTATGAGATCTCGTCCAATCTCTATGCACTCTATGTGTTTTGCAAGAATGAACTGGCACGCACACTTTATGAGAATCGTATGGATGGGCTGGAGGAAGCGGATAAGGTCATGCGACGCCTGTACCATTCTTTTGCAGAAGCCGCAAAACAGGATACAAGCGCACCGATTATGAGCAACACGCAGCAGATTTATGCGGGCATGACCTATGGGCGAAATCAATTAAATGAAAATGATATGGATTATGATCGTCAGAGAGGATTCTTGGTGTAAGAATCCTCTAATTTTTTGACACATCCAAGCAGAAATTTATAACGCATCTGGACAGCCTTGGCCTCATAAATGTAATAATCGATGAGATCCGGTTCCACAACATTTTCTAAATTGTTATACACATTCTTTAGTTCGACGGACGTCTGCTGCAGATGATCAACGAGCGTAGAATAACCATCTTCAGCAGGTTCTGCGGTCTTAAAAATCTTCAT
>ERZ1026862.535-NODE-535-length-25353-cov-21.734208_pt1 | contig 25353 bp, 15 predicted proteins | sample MGYA00380161_ERZ1026862 | MGnify/ENA primary metagenome ERZ1026862 (study PRJEB33269, sample SAMEA4719797) | human gut metagenome | biome: human-associated habitat; feature: organic feature; material: feces | place: Cameroon | collected 2013-10 ... | reverse complement strand
CAGTTCTTCATGATGAGCGCGAAGTGCTTTCACTTTGTCTTGAAATGTTGTCATAATATTTTTTACTTTGAACTTTAAACTTTGAACTTTGAACTTTATGATTAGTAAAGACTATTGAATTCTTCACTCTTCGTTCTTCACTTAACTTTCTTGATGTCTTTGACAAAAAGGACTTTCTTTTCGTTCTTGAATGCCTTGAAGTCATTGACGATAGCTCCATCACCTACTCCAGGAAGATAAGCTTCCTCCTGAGGTTTGTCCCAAGCATTGCGCCAGAAGAGAACGTAGCTCAACTGATACTTCTGAAGTACTGGCCAAAGGGTCTGGGTGAACCAGTTCTGCTTCTGCGAAATACCTCGGCATCCTGTCTCGGAGAGTGCAGGAATCTTGTTGACCTTCTTGGCAGCCTGCATCATCACATCCAATGTCTCGGTAAGATTCTTCTGATAGTTGGCATCATTGTTGTCAAACTCATAGATGTCAACGCCTACCAGATCAACGAATTCATTACCTGGATAACGCTCCAAGAAAGCATTAACGTTCTTCTCGTCTCCCAAGTTTGGCGACCAAGCCCATACGATGTTGTTACACCCTGCTTCAGTAAGTCTGTGATAGGTTTTTGCGTAAAGTTGGTTGTATTGCGCAGGTGTACAACTGTTAGCTCCCCACCAGAACCATCCGCCATTCATCTCATGCCACGGACGGAAGATAACGGGAACGAGTTGTCCTTTATCATTCTTCAACGAGAGGATGAAATCTGATACTTTCTTGAGCCAGGCATCAAACTTCTGTTGCTGAGCGCCTCCATCAAGAATGGCAGCTACGGCATCACCCTTCGGATCCCAGGCATTCTCGCCTGTTGCCGGATTCCATGGATGCCAGCTCAAGGTAACGATACCGCCACGCTTGTGCTGTGCCAGAATCTCCTTTCTCATACGGTCGAAAGGAACGCCGTCGAGATTCTCCTTGCTGTCGAGTTCTATCTTACCGAGGTCGAATCCCATCACTGCAGGATAGTCGCCCGTAATGAGGAGCACGTCGCTCTTTCCTTCATCCCATTTCCAAGTAGTACCATACACAGGGTCATCCTGATGGCCCAACATAATACCCTTGTTTAATAATTTCTGCAGACGAATCTTCAGCTGTCCAGCAGGAGTCTTGCTGCAATCTTTCTTGCCTTTGCAGCAGGATGTACCAGTTGCCTGTACTGAAGCACCAGATACACCATCCACCTGTGCCATCGCTCCCTGCATCGCCAGCAGACAGGCTGCACTGATTAATATTCTTTTTCCAAACATAATTTATTTTTTCAATTGTTGAATAATCCAAGCTTGCCATTCATCCCACTGCTCCTGATACCAGAAATGTCCTGTCATCTGATAGAGACTCAAGGTCTTAGGAGCCTTTACGCTATTGTAAAGTCCATAAGATGATGTAGGAGGAACCACCTCGTCATTATATCCAAAGCTATACCAACCTGGACAAGTGATACGACGGGCAAAGTTGGCACCATCATAATAGCGGGCACCTTCGAGACGAGCCTTCTCCAAATCAGAAAGTTTCTGCTCTTTCCAGGCAGCACCCTGTGCCTTGTCTTCCTTATAGAAGTAGTGAGGCCAACCGCCTGCAACACCGTGAATCTCAGCCTCATAATCGCACATCGCATCATGAACAGGAGCCAGGAAGGTGATGCGCTTATCGAGGGCAGCCACAGCGATAGAGAGGAATCCACCCTGTGAAGAACCGGTCACGCCGATGGTCTTACCATTCCATTCTGGAAGGGAAGCGATATAATCCACGCCACGGACAGCACCGGTTACAACTCTCTTATAAGAATTGCGGTTAGGATTTTCAAGATTGGTATCCCAATAACCGTTCAGTTCACCATTGGCAAGATCGTCATAAACTTTCTGCTCCATGGTAACAGGAACACCGTGAATACCGATTTCGAGCACGATGCACTCAGCAGGAGCTGTATAGGTATCGCCGGCATAAGGGCGGACACCGGCACCAGGAACACGGAGAAGAGCAGGATATTTACCTTCCTTAACCGGAACACTCAGGATGCCATACATCTTAGAGCCCCAGCGGTTGTTGTTATAGCTGATTTCATATACATTCTTGTCCTTGGTGCAACGCTCTGGGAGGAGCACCTTGGTAGGATTCAGATCATTCTGTCTTGCCTCATCCAACGCCTTCTTCCAGAAAGCATCAAAGTCTTTCGGTTCCTTGGCAAACGGCAGGATCTTCTCAGGAGAGAAACCTGCAGTGCAAAGTCCCTCATAATTCTTGCCATCTACATGAGCTATCACCTTGAAGCGATAGAAGCCCGGCTGCTTGAGCGCCCCACTCCATTTCATGGTTCCGTCTTTCAGAACAGCACTCTTCTTCACCTCCGGGAACATCGCCGGACCTGCTTCGTAGTCAATCTTGACATTGTCGAGAAGCGTTCCGCTCTTTCTCACATTGACGGTGAAGTTAGCTTTTTCACCTACCTTGTAGTTCCAATCCTGATGGTCAGGAGTAACCGAAACTACAATGTTGTTGCCTCTGATTTGTGCGCGCAGGTTCAAAGAACCCAACGCACTTATCAGAAGACTTATAATTATTAACCTAAAAACCTTTGCATTACTATTCTTCATTTTTTATGTCTGTATTGTTAGTTATACTGTTAAGTTTTACGGTTGCAAAGTTAGGCATATTTTTCGACAAACCCATGTACTATTTTGCTGAATAAACGTACTTTCATTTCAAAGCATAAAAAAAGTGCAGAAAAAGCATAGGTAGACTATACGAACGGTATTCTCTTGCAAGTCTACCTACTACATTTAGGAAGACACGTCTATATCTCTTTCAGATATATAATAATATAATGTACGCGTACCTTATAATATATATAGGCTTTATACGTTATCACAACAAGATTAGGACAGAAAAGTCTCTTATTCTTAACACAAGTCAAGCAAACCGTCAATAAAACGTAAAACATACACCCTACGACATGCAAAAACTAGAAAAAGCACATCTTATTTGCTATAAAGCAGAAAAGTATCAGCAATTAGCAAAATAGGTACAAGGATTTTAGCAAAAAACTACTATCTTTGCACCGGAATACGAAAGTAACCTGAAAGATAAGAAATTACAAGAATAAACAAGAATATAAACAATATAAAAAGTAATCACAACAATGAAACAAGAAAAAGCAACCTAGAGCAAGCCTCTTGCTTTCCTCCCCCATCAGGATGTATGGGAAGAGGATGAACCAGAGAGCGATTATCCGTTTGGAAATCTCCTCAAAACGGCTAGAGCATCTTCGAAAGAATGCTTTCGGACATAAACTGCCCGGCAGGCTGAGGAAACACCAAACCGTTTTAACCAACTAACAAAAAATTTATGAACATCAAAAGTAGAGAAAAGTTGCTTGCTGGCGTAGCTGCCCTGAGTCTTCTCGGCATCTCTCCTCAGCAAACTTTCGCAGCCCAGATCACAACGAGCCAGGCTGTTCAACAAGCAAAGAAGATTACTGGTAACGTAACCGATGCAATGGGTCCTATCATCGGCGCTACCGTAAAAGTAAAGGGCACCAAAAATGCCGCAGTCACAGATATGGACGGTAAATACACACTGAGTGTAGCTGCCGGACAGACCGTTGAAGTATCCTACGTAGGATACATCACCAAATCATTCAAGGTGGGCGGTCAGAACAAATACAACATTACTTTGACCGAAGACAACAACAGTCTTCAGGAAGTAGTGGTTGTAGGTTATGGTACCATGAAAAAGAGCGACCTCGCTGGTGCTTCCGCTTCCATGGACGAAAAGACATTGAAGCAGACTCCTATCACCAACGTTGACCAGGCTTTCCAGGGAAAGATTTCCGGTGTGAACGCTGTCCAGACTTCCGGTCAGCCAGGTTCTGCCGTAGCCGTTAGCGTTCGTGGTATCGCTACCATCAACGCCAACTCTGAGCCATTGTACGTTGTAGATGGTGTCATCTTCAACTCTCAGAGCAACAGCGGTTCATCACTCGGTTTGGGTGATAAGCTCGGTAATGGTTCTCACTCTGCTGTATCTCCTCTCTCTTTGATTAACCCTAGCGATATCGTGAGCATGGAGGTGTTGAAGGATGCTTCTGCCACCGCTATCTATGGTGCACAGGGTGCCAACGGTGTCGTTTTGATTACCACCAAGAAGGGTAAGGCTGGCGAAGCTAAGTTTACCTATACCGGTAGCGTAGCTGCAAGCCGTCAGAACAAGCGTTTGGATATCATGAACCTGCGCGAGTTTGCCGAGTATTACAACGACCTGGCTAACCAGGGTGAAATCTCCAAGCCAAACGAGGTATACAGTGATCCATCTATCCTCGGTATCGGTACCAACTGGCAGGATGCCATCTTCCAGACAGCATGGCAGCAGTCACACCAGATTGCAGCAGAAGGTGGTACTGACAAGGTCAACTACTATATCTCAGGTAACTGGACAGACCAGGATGGTACCATCATCGGTTCTGAATTCCAACGCTATTCTATGCGTGTGAACCTCTCTGCACAGTTGAAGAAGTGGTTCAAACTCGGTTTGAATGCTACTTATTCCAAGACAGCAGAGAGCTTGAAGCTGGCTGACGGTTCAGAAGGTTTGATCAACTACTCTCTGACAACTCCTCCAGATATTCAGATTTACAATATCGACGGTGGTTATTCCAGCGTATCAAAGGAAGGATTCACCAATCCTAACCCTATCGCCATGGCGATGGAAGATGATATCCTGCTCGACCGTCAGAGCTTGAACGGTAGCGTCTTTGCAGATATCACCCTGATGAAGGGCTTGACCTGGCACAGCCAGTTAGGTTTCGACATCGGTTCATCCAAGGGTGAAACCTACAATCCAATGATTGACCTCGGAACTTGGAAGCGTCAGAACAACCAGAGCCGTTTGCAGAAGAACAGCAATACCTTCTGGTCATTGAACAACTATCTGCAATATACAACCAACCTCGGCAAGCATAGCATCACTGCCATGCTCGGACAGGAATGCTGGGAATCAAAATATGATTATACATCAGTATTCAATACCAACCTTCCTAACGATGTAGTTCACAATCCTGCTTTGGGTCAGGGCGATCCACAGATCGGTGCAGGTTGGGGAAGTTCATCTATGGCTTCCTTCTTCACCCGTGAGACATACAACTACGACGACCGTTATCTCGCTACCTATACCTATCGTTATGATGGTAGTTCCAACTTCGGTCCTAACAACCGTTGGGCAGGTTTCCACTCATTGGCTTTGGGCTGGCGTTTCACCAACGAGCAGTTCATGAAGGGCATCAAGTGGTTGAGCAATGGTAAGTTGCGTCTCGGTTGGGGTCAAACAGGTAACTCCAATATCGGTCCTTACAAGTGGGGTTCTGCCATGAGTACCATGGATACAGCCCTCGGCACCAGCTTCCGTCCAGCCAACCTGAAGAACCTCGACATCAAGTGGGAGACTCAGGAGCAGTGGAACGTAGGTCTCGACCTCGGCTTCTTAAACAACCGTGTGAACCTGACCGTTGACTGGTATAAGAAGATGAGTAAGGACATGCTGATGCAGCTCAACCTGCCTTCTATCATGGGTACCAGCGGTAATGTATCTTCAGCCCTCGCTGCACCATACGGAAACTATGGTGACATCGAAAATACCGGTCTTGAGATTGCCCTCAACACTCACCCTATCGTCACCAAGGACTTCGACTGGAGTTCAGACGTCACCATCTCTATCAACAAGAACAAGTTGAAGAGTCTTTCCGGCAGTACCGCATTGCTCGGTAAGGGTCAGTGGAGCGACGTTGTAGCCCGTTCCGCACCAAACGAATCACTCTACAACTTCTACGGTTACGTAGTAGAGGGAGTATATAAGGATTACAATGATATCATCAGTTCTCCAGTACAGACCCTGCAGAAGAACAACCCTATCTCTGTAACAACAGATGCAGATGGTACCAAGCACTATGCATGGATTGACGATCCATCTAAGTTCAGCCGCAGCAACACCACCTATGTAGGTGACTTGAAGTACAAGGATATCAACGGCGATGGCATCATCGACGAGAATGATAAGACCAACATCGGTTCTCCACTCCCTAAGTGGACCTTCGGATGGAACAACACCTTCCGCTACAAGAACTTCGACCTGAATATCTTCATCAACGGTTCTGTAGGTGCCAAGGTAGCCAACTATCTGAACATGAAGATGACTCACATGAACTCTCCATGGAGCAACCAGTTGAAGGATGTCAACAAGCGAGTTCACCTCGTAGCCAAGGATGGCAACTACACAGGCAACTGGTATGACAACATCTCTAATTTGACAGTTGACAATCCAAACTCGATGTACCCACGTGCTTCCATCAACGACCCTAACGATAACGACGCATTCAGCGACCGTTATATCGAGGATGGTTCATACCTCCGTTTGAAGAGCATGGCTCTGGGATACACATTCGACCAGAAGCTCATCCAGAAGATTGGTCTGACCAATCTCCGACTGACTCTCACAGCGTCTAACCTCTTCACCATCACAGGTTACAGCGGTTACGACCCAGAGGTAGGTCTCTCTACACAGAGCGCGAATGTATATGGTCTGGACTTCGGTCGCTACCCTTCTCCAACCACCGTTACATTTGGTTTGAACTTATCATTCTAATATCCAAAACGAACAGTTATGAAATTTAAGAATATCAAATATACAGCATTTGTAATGCTCCTCGGTATGGGAATGACCTCTTGCGGTGACTTCCTGGACAAACCAGTAGAGGACAATTACAACACAGAGAACTATTACAACGGTGATGCTTCCTGCATCTCTGGCGTAAACTATCTCTACAACTCACCTTGGTATGATTTCCAGCGTGGTTTCATCAAGGTTGGTGAGGTTATGTCGGGTAATATGTATTGGGGATCAAGCCCTTACATGAACTTCAGTACCAATGGTACCGATGAGGACCTGGTGAACATGTCTTACTCACTCTGGGCAGAAATCGGCCACTGCAGCACCGTTTACGAGTCACTGCAGAAGGCAGTCAACACCTCAGAAAAGGTGAAGAACCAGTGCTTGGGCGAGTGCCTTGCCTGGAAGGCGATGGCATACTTCTATCTGGTACGTACCTTCGGTGATGTGCCTATTATCCACAGCAACTCAGAGACACTTGGCAAGGGTGACTACAACCAGTTGAGCAAGGTGGAGAAGGCTGATGTATATGAGTATATCATCATGACCCTGGAAAAGGCGATGGAGCTTCTTCCTAAGGAAAAGAGCACTACAGGCCGTATCGACTACTATTGCGCAGAAGGCCTGCTCAGTAAGGTTTATCTGACCAAGGCTGGTGTTTCCGGCTCCTTGAATCAGGACGATTTGAAGAAGGCTGCAGAATATGCCAAGGATGTTATCGAGAACTCTGGCAGAGGATTGATGGAGCACTACGAGGATATCTTCCGTGGCTCTAACCAGTTCAGCGAAGAAATCTTGATTGCATGGCGCTGGACTGTAGGTTCTCAGTGGACTTCCCAGAATACCCTCCAGAGCGACTTGGCTCCTGAAGGTTTCGATGAGAATGGTGACTGCTGGGGCGGTTGGGGCGGCCCATCAGTTGATTTGATGGAAGCCTTCGGTGTATCTCCTAAGGATGATCCAGCAAGCCGTGTAGATCCTGATCACCGCCGCAAGGCTACCATCATGATGCCAGGCGATGTATACTCTTACTTCTGGAGAGACCACGATCTTCCTGCTAATGCACAGAAAGACGGTCTAAAGAAGGGACTCTCTTACCTGGATTTCTGGTATAACAAGGATTATAACTCAGCAGCAACAGGTCAGTGCCAGGGTCCTTGCGGTGGTAACAACGTAAAGCATCTCTATGGCGATAACTTCGATCACAAGGCTGAGTTGGGTATCACTCCAGGTCGTATGTCAAACGCTCTTCCTACTCCACTCCTCCGTCTGTCAGACATCTATCTGATTTATGCAGAGGCACAGGTACAGATGGGTAACAATACCGATGCACTTGCCCTGGATTGCTTCAACAAGGTTCGTGGCCGTGCATACGAGTGGCAGGGATTCGTAAGAAAGACCTCCCTTACATTCGATGACATCTGGAAGGAGCGCCGCCTGGAGTTTGCCGGTGAGGGTGACCGCTGGTACGACTACGTACGCCGTGCATACTACGATGTAGACAGCTGCATCAAGGAATTGAAGGCACAGCACCGTAATGCGATGTGGAACTGCGATGCAGTTTACAAGGCATACTACAACAGTGGCACATGGGACAGCTCTGAGATGCAGTATGATGAGAATACAGCTGCACCAAATGTAACAGCCAGCAGCTTTACACTGCCATTCCCTACAGAGGACGTAGCCCTGAACCCTAACCTGGGTAGCAACTCGGCTCCAATCCATGTGGATGTACGTAATACATATAGTTATTAATCAATTAAGAGAATTTCATTATGAATATCAAGAATATAAATGGGGCTTTATTCGCCATGGCACTTGTTGCAGCCAGCGCAGGATTCACTTCTTGCGAGGACGAGCCAGACAAGTATGAAGTTGCAGGCGGAACTCCTACCATCGATTATGTTCGCCCTGTGAATGCAGCCAGCAAGGACTCACTGCTTACTGGTGCATCTCTCAACAATACCATCTGTATTGTGGGTAGAAACCTGAGAAGTGTGACCAAGATCAACTTCAACGACCAGGCAGCAGTCCTGAACACCAGTTACATGACGGATAACACCATCATCGTAACCGTGCCAAAGGCTATCCCTAACGAGGTAAGTGATAAGATTTATTTCATCACCAACAAGCAGGACACAGTAGCTTACGATTTCAAGACCATCGTACCAGCTCCAACCATCAACAGCATGAGCAACGAGTGGGCAGCTCCAGGCGAGGAAGTAACCATCAAAGGTGACTACTTCCTGGATTACGACAACAGTCATCTCACTATCAAGGTAGGTGATGATTATACCATCCCTTACGAGGATTTGAAGATCAGCCAGAACAGCATCCGCTTCAACATGCCGGAGGATATGCCTAAGCATGAGCCTATCACCATCACCACCATCAATGGTACAACCAAGGCAGGCTTCCGCTACATGGACAACCGCGGTATGCTCTTCGACTTCGATACTCCTTGGAAGGAAGGTGGAGATGTATTGGGCAACAATGGTTGGCACGCACGTACCATCACTTCTGATGGCACATCACTCTCAGGCAACTATATGGTTCTCGGTGAGACAGCCATGGGTGCAGACGGTGGCTGGAACGACGGTAACTTCTCATTCGAGTACTGGCCAGGAAGCTGGCAGGATCCAGAGACCTACTCTAGCCGTCCACGTATGCAGGATCTCGCAGACTTCAGCGACTGGCAGAACATGAGTCTGAAGTTCGAGATGTGCATTCCTAAGGACAACAGCTGGTCAGCTGCTCCTATGCAGATTTACTTCGGTAGCGTAAGTCAGGTTTCCAATGGTGCAGCAGGTGTACAGGATATCTATGGCAACGTATTGGCAGGTGCAAACAACAACTTCTTCCACGACCAGGGTAAGCTGGCACGTGCCCTCTACATGCCTTGGCAGAATACAGAAGACAAGACATATAACACCGAGGACAAGTGGGTAACCGTTACCATCCCATTGGCAGACTTCGTTTATGACTACGATGGCAACAAGGGATTGAGCTATACTGGTGTGAACGACTTCAGCGCATTCAACATCTTTGTCATCAAGGGTGCATACAATGATGCCAGCGTATTGCCTACCGGTGTAGACTGTAACCCAATCATCAAGATTGACAACATCCGTGTGGTTCCAAACAAATAAACTTATAATCTGAATTGATATGAAAAAGATAAGCAAAATATTCGCCATGTTGGTGGTAGCCCTCGTAGGGCTATCGCTGACAGCGTGTAACGACGGAGATGATCTCTCTACCGACCAGTACGGCAACGACATCTCCCTCCAGTCATTCGGTCCATGCCCAGTGCTCCGTGGCGGTACCTTATATCTCTATGGTACCAATCTGGACCAGATTGAGTCTGTCAACCTTCCAGGTGCAGACCCTATCACCGCATACGAGATTCTCCAGAGCGGCTACAACAGCAAGATTTCCATTCAGGTTCCTGCTGAGAAATGCGAACCGGGTCAGATTGTCCTGAAAACCAAGAAGGGCGGCGAGATTACATCCGTATCTCCTATCACCTATCGTGAGGACATCGAAATCACCAAGTTCTTCGTTGGTAGCGAAGGTTCTATGGTAGGTAATGTAGGCGACGTAGTAACCATCAAGGGTGATTACCTCAACCTGATGCACGGCGTTATCTTCGCCGGTAGCGACACCATCAAGGAGGCTGAGTTCGTTGGTCACGACCGCTACACCATCCAGGTAAAGATTCCGGCAGAGGCGCGTACAGGTGTCATCACATTGACAGATACCATCAAGGACGGTACTTCTCTGGAGACCAAGGAAGAGTTGACCATCAATACTCCTGAGGCTACTCCTATCAAGGACCGCACCATCAAGGCAGGCGAAATCCTCAGCATCAAGGGTTCTTCATTCGACCAGATTGTCAGCGTGAAGTTTGAAGGCGCTACAGTAGATGCAGCCGACTTCAAGTCACAGAGCGCAGCAGAGATTACCGTTGCTGTTCCTGACAAGGCTACCGATGGTACCTTCTATGTAGTAACCAAGAGCGGTATCGAGGTTCCTGTAGGCAACATCATCACCGTGGTTCCTACCCAGCTCGTTGCAACTCCTAACCCAGTGAAGAATGGTGCAGAACTCACCATCACCGGTAAGGATATGGATCTGATTACAGGCATTGCATTCCCTAATGCAGCAACTTCTGAACTCAAGAAGGTAGAGACAACCAAGGTAACTGCCACAGTTCCAGAGGATGCACAGGAGACAACCAAGGAAGGCAATGGCATCATCCTGAGTCTCGCCAACGGAAAGACCGTACAGGTAGCCTATACATTGGTGAAGCCAACCGTTGCATCTTGCACTCCTGCAGCCATCACAGCTGGCGAGAAGACCCTCATCAAGGGTACAGACCTCGACCTCGTAGCAAGCATCACCTTCCCTGGCGATGTAGAGCAGACCGTAGAGGTGAAGGGAACAGCCAACACCCTCGGAGTAACCGTTCCTGCAGCTTGCGCCGGTACAGGCTTCAAACTCAACCTGAAGAATGGAACAACCATTGAGGTGAAGGATATGCTGACCATCAAGGCTGCTACCGACCCAGCTATCGCAAGCATCAATCCTGGTGAAGCTGTCGCAGGTTCAAACATTACCATCACAGGTAAGAACTTCCAGAACATCCAGAACATCTATATCGGTTCTTACAAGGTAACCCGCTACACCTCTCGTACCAATACAGAGATTGTATGCCAGGTTCCTGCCAATGCAGCAGTTGGTACCTACAAGATTGTGATGGAAGACCCAGACGGCAACAAGATTGAAGGTCCTGAGTTCAAGGTGGTTCCTGCAGAAAAGGATATCGCAACACTCACTACCAATATGGACAACAGTGCCATCAAGTATCCATATAACTTCACATGGGATGACACCGGTCGTTTCCGCATCATGAAGGCTGACCTCATCAAGTTGGGTGTCAAGGTTGGTTCCAAGATGCTCTTCTATAAGGAAGCAGGAGCTACCGGTCAGGTACAGATCAACAACGCCAACTGGGGCGGTATTGATACTCCTGCCGACTGGAATGGTGACCAGAGCTGCCTTGTGAAGGTATTCGATGCAGCCATGATGGAAGCCGTGAACAGCATCTCTGACGGTTGGAGCGATACAGCCTTCATCCTCCAGGGCGACCTGAAGAATGTAACCAAGATTGCTATCCTTCCATAAGATAGAAATATTTAACATAAAAAACGCATTTATGTGAAATATAATTTGTAAATTTGTGGCGTAGTTTCAACAACTGCGCCACATTTTTAATTTTAACCAAAACATCAACCCGATATGAAGAAAATAGCATTATCCTTACTGGTGGCTCTGAGCTGCATCTCAGCCAAAGCTGCCGATGGCAAGTCGCTGTTCGTATCATTCAACGATGGTAGCAAGATAGAGTTTGCATTGAGCACTCTGCCGGAAGTGACCTTCGGGAATGACAAGATGACCGTGACTTCCACTGCCACTACCGCCAGTTATGAACTGTGGAAGGTTTCTACCTTCACCTACGGTACCACTACGGGCATCCAGCAAATTGAAACCAACAGTAAGTTTGCCTTCGAAGGTGACCGCATCATCGTGGATGGAACCCACAACAAGGTGAGCGCCTTCGCTCTCGACGGAAAGGCCGTAAGCCTCTCTCCTATCCTCGCCGGCGACAAGACCATCATCCCACTGGATGAACTGACCCACGGCGTATATATTATCAAAATCAATAACAAATCCATCAAAGTAGCAAGACAATGAAAAAAATATTACTCTCACTCCTGGCAGTAATGATTTCATTCACTGCCTTGGCACAGACTAAGGGGGACAAGTTGACCATCAACATGAGAAACGGAACATCGCAAGTCTGGGATCTGACAGCAGACGGACAGACTCCTGTTTCTAAAATCACTCATACAGCAGACGGTAAAGTGGGATTCGTGATGACGGGAATGGAAGAATATGGTATCTTCGAAACCTACGACATCAACGACATCAATAACATCACCTTCTCTATCTATCACGAAAGCGAAGTGGGCGATGTGAATCTCGCTGACCCATCAGCTACAGAAAAGACCAAGCGTCTCTACAAGTATCTGCAGCTGAATTACGGCAGCAAGACCATCTCTTCGGTCATTGCCAACGTCAACTGGAACACCCAGGAAGCAGATAAAATCTATAAGGCAACTGGCAAGTATCCTGCCATGAACTGCTATGATTTCATCCATATCTATGTTCCTAACCAGGGTTCCAACGGATGGATCAACTATAACGACATCACCCCTGTCACCAACTGGGCAGACCAGGGCGGACTGGTATCGCTGATGTGGCATTTCAACGTGCCTAAGACAGAAAGCACTACTCCTGGAACTAATGGCAGTGGCGTAACCTTCAACCCATCCGAAACCACCTTCAAAGCTGCCAACGTATTCACTGCTGGCTCTTGGGAGAATAAATGGTTCTATCAGGAGATGGACAAGGTAGTGACTGTGTTGCAGAAGTTGCAGGATGCAGGCGTTGTTGCCATTTGGCGTCCATTCCATGAGGCAGCCGGCAATGCCTGTCTGAAATCTGGTGCCAGCTGGGGCAAGTCCTGGTTCTGGTGGGGATATGATGGTGCTGAAACCTACAAGAAGCTTTGGCAGACCATGTTCGACTACTTCCAGAGCAAGGGAATACACAACCTGATATGGGCTTGGACCACACAGAACTACAATGGTGATGCCAATACCTATAACAATGATGCCGACTGGTATCCTGGCGATAAGTATGTAGATATCATCGGTCGTGACCTCTATGGTTATAATGCAACCAAGCAGGCTCAGGAGTTCCAAGAGATTCAGGCTCGCTATCCTGGCAAGCTCGTTGCCCTGGCAGAGTGTGGTTCAGATGCAGACAAGAGTATTGCTACAGCAGACATCGATGAGGCATGGAACGCTGGAGCAAAATGGAGCTTCTTCATGCCTTGGTCTGGCAAACAGATGCCATCCAACGACTGGTGGAAGGCGGCATTGAGCAGCAAGAACGTAATTACCCGTGATCAGGTAAACCTGAATGCAAACTACGTAGAGGAAAGTGCAGTAGATGCTGTGAAGAACATGGGTATCGGTACCAACTTCGGCAACTGCACAGATGTGGTTGCCATGTGGATGAACATGAACAGCAACTCGGTTACTGATTTCGAGAAAGCTTGGGGACAGGTTCCTACCACCAAACCGATGGTAGATTTCCTGAAGAAGAACGGTTTCAATTCTGTCCGCATCCCAGTTACCTGGTTCCAGCACATGAAGGCTGACGGAACCGTGGATGAAGCCTGGATGAACAGAATACAGGAAATCGTAGATTACGTGATTGATAACGGAATGTACTGCATCCTCAATGTTCACCACGATACAGGTGCTGACGATGATGATGTGAAGCACTGGATCAAGGCTGATGAAGCTAACTACAAGGAGAACAAGGAGAAGTTTGAATATCTATGGACCCAGATTGCCACCCGTTTCAAGAACTACGACCAGCACCTGGTATTCGAAGGCTACAACGAGATGCTGGATGCCAACAGCACCTGGAATGCGCCAAAGAGCACAAGCAGCTATAAGGGTTTGAACGGATATGCACAGAGTTTCGTGAATGCAGTACGTGCTACCGGCGGCAACAACGAGACCCGCAACCTCATCATCTGTACCTATGCTGCAGCTAATGGTGACGACGTATTGAGCAATCTCGCCATTCCTACCGACAAGGTGGATGGTCATATCGCAGTAGAAGTTCACACCTATGGTCCTTGGGACTGGTTTGCCAAAGGCAAGTGGGATGCTTCCTGCAGCAAGGAAATCGCCAATATGTTAACCCGTCTGAACAGCAAGTTCATCAGCAAGGGTATCCCTTGCATCATCGGTGAATACGGTACTCACGGAAGCAAGAGCGTCAGCAAGAACAGTTCTGCAAGCGAGATTCAGGCTGCTGCCGACCAGGCTGCCGACATCGTGAAGCAGGCTAAGGCTTACGGCGTGGCTACCTTCTACTGGATGAGCATCTTCGACGGTACAGACAGAAGTGTGCCACAGTGGACCTTGCCTACCGTGGTAGAAGCCATGAAGAAGGCTTATAACGAATAAAAGAAGATGAGAATCAAATATTTTATATTGATTTTTGCAGCACTCCTGGCTTTCTCTTCCTGCGGTGACAAGAAAAAGAAATCGTATGATGAGATTGCCATGAGCGGTCTTACTACCCGCACAGAGAATCTGAAGACCAACCTCAAGGCTTTCGCCAACAAGGGAGCCCTCATCGGACAGATGTACGGAACGCTGAGCGGAATGGGTTGGAACAGATGGGAATGCGATAGCGACCGCTGTGACATGAAGGCACTCTGCGGTTACCGACCAGCTGCCAACGGCTATGAACTGGCTGGCATCGAGAGCGGAAAGCAGCAGAATGCAGACGGAGTTCCTTTCAAGGCAATCCGGGAAGATGTGCTCAACCACTTCCGCAAGGGAGGCTTGCTCATCATGAACTGGACGATGCCGAACAACAACGGAAATGAAGACAAACTGGAAGAATACACCCAGCAAGTAGCCAAATATCTTGATACCTTGCAGGATGGTTACGGCATCAAGGCTCCGGTGGTTCTCAATCTCCTCCCGATAGACGGCAAGGCATGGTACTGCCAGTTGAGTGCGGAAGATTACAGTAAGCTTTATCAAAAGATACAGGACTGCTTATCCGACGAGGAGGTAACGAATGTGGTTTACGGATATTCTGAGACCTACCAGCCTGGCAACAAGCTGATGGAACGTTATCCTGACCACAATATCGATGTCATCAACATCACTTATCTCCAGTCTAAGGATGCCATCAATCTCCCACTCTATCAGAAGAGCATCAAGGACATCGTGGCTCAGGGATTGCCTTTTGCACAAGAGCATAACAACGCATTTGGTATGACAACGGGCATCGAATCCATCGGTGATTCCAGCATCTTCGCTGATATTCTTCTGCCGGAACTGAAACAGCATCATATCGCTTACCTGATGTTCGGCAGAAACGCAGGAGAACCTATCGAAGAACATTACTACACTCCTTATCCTGGAGTTTCCAATAGTAAGACCCATGGTTTCATGGAGTTGGTAAACGATGAAGTGAGTGTGTTCCTGGAAAAGCTGAACGGCTTGTATCTGGAACATTAAGACGTAAAGAAACAGAAAAAACAAACGCAGGCAAAGTGGATTTGCCTGCGTTTATTTTTTCCTCACGATGGGTCTGAAAATGCGTCCCGACGCAGCAATTACTACGTCGAGGACGTAGGATTTCCTACATCGGGACGTAAGAAGCGCTACGTCGGGACGTAATTTAAAGGGCTAGGTTGCATCCCGCAACCTAGCCCCTTGACTTAAACCAATTATTAAACTAAGAGTAAATAAAAACACTCTCTATTACTGAACAAACTTTTTTCCATTCTTAATAACAACGCCCTTATAAGAAGCGTCAACCTGCTGACCTGCAAGATTATATGTCTTTGTAGACTTAGCAGGGGCAAAGATCATAGCGTTGGAAATGCCGGTAGAAGGAGACAATTCTTCAACAGTCTTACTTGTCAAATAAACCTTAGTAACGACAATTGCCGTAGCCTCAATATCATCTTTACCATACTGTTCACCATCAGGCTTATTAAGGTTCTGATATGCATACTGAGAAAGCTTGCCCCACTTAGAAATATCAACCATATATGTCTTTGCTTCGCTTGAAGCAGGCAAATCTACTTCAGAATTTGCATCAGTACCATCAGTAAACTTTCCTTGAACGGCAACCTTACCATGACCTTCAACAGATGCTACTACGAAAACCAAAGTATTAAATGAAGAAACATCCTTGTCTAACCAGTTGCCATCCCAGCCCCAATCCTTAGCTTTCAAGTTATGGGTACCTCCTGTAGCGTCAATATCAACAGACTTTTCAGCCTTATCAGCAGCAGCCTTAGCTTCATCATATTCAGCCTTACTTGCAAAGTAAGCAGCCTTAATGGTAATAGAACCCGCAGTTCTTCTATTCTGAAGGGCAACAGCATTCAATGTTTTAGAATGAGCCGCATCAAGTTGTACAGCCAGGATACCACCATTAGGATAGACATTACAGGTTTCTGTAGAAGTATAATAATTATCTCCATATTGACCAGTTGTACCATCCTTCTCATACTGTGCTGTCAAATTAACATCTTTACATGTACCAGCAGAATACTCAAATACAACATACTCGAATGCTGATTTATCGGCATACTTGGTTTCTCCCGTACTTGCATCAGTACTACCAAAATTAATACCCTGCCAATTCCATGCAGCGGCAAATGTTACAACATTGTCGATTGCAATACTGGAAATATCAATATCCTCCTTTGCACTAACAGACAAAGCTGCAAAAGCAGCAACTACTAAAGTAAAAAACTTTTTCATAAGCTTAAAAATTAAATAGGTTTATTAATAACATTGTTAATTGATTTCTGATGCAAAGATAGGACATTTCCGGCAAAAAACATGATACTATCATTGCAGATGCTGATACTTTTTCACCAATGTTTCATCTGGCAAGTCTTTAGTTGTTTCCCCGAAGCAATCCGAGGCTCAGAGAGCCCCGGATATCATGGTTTGGGATAGATTTTGTGATAGGTTTCCATACCTATCGCAGCTCCATCCATTACACCTTTAAATATATAAGAGTCAGAGACTACTTCCTTGGCACGGTTGAAGAGCGTCATGTGAGGAAGAGGCTGCACATTGATGTCCCAGACGTATGGAATCAGACCAGCCTTCAGCATCTCGGCAGTAACACAACTGTACCATGCCATCATACTCTCATCATGCAGTTTCTGATTACCTCCATAAAGAGAAGCATCCTTGCGGTTGGCACCATATTCACCGATGACAACAGGATAACCCTTGTCTACGAACTTCTTCTTCATCTTCATCACCTGGTTGGTAATATGCTGATAGGCATCCACATTCTTGTTGTCATACCAGATGGTGTTGACGGTACGTCCCTGATCATCCGCAGGTGCATGTCCCTTCCAATAGAGTGCCACCTTGCCCCAATCGGCATCCTTGTCCATCAGGGTGAAGGTATATGGATCATAGAAATGCACCTCCGCCATCAACCGGTTCTTTGTCGAATCCTTGAGACGGGTTATATCATAGGTATCCTTCTCTGCCAGATCTATCTCCGTCTTCGGACCCTGCATGATGAGCACACGCTTGGCATTCTTGCCACCGGTAGAACGAACGGCATCCAGGAATACCTGCTCGTATTCCAGGAGTCTGTCGGCAAACTCCTTGCTGTCGGGAGCCAGCATTTCACCTTTTGCCTGTGGACTGCCCCCACCTACTCCGGGTTCATTCAATGCCGCAAAGAGTAGGCGCTGGTCATAGTCCTTAAACTGTTTGGCGATATTGACCCACAACTTGCGATACATCTCCTTATGTTCTGAAACATTCACCTGATTGGTAAAAGCATCATGCTCCATCCAACCACCATCCCAATGTTCGTTGATGATGACACAGAGTCCGGCATTGAGACCGTAATCCACAATCTCCTTGATACGAAGCACCCAAGCTGGGTCTATCGTCATATTCTCCTTGTCTACAATATGACCAGCCACCCAAGAGGTGGGAATACGAAGACTGTTAAATCCCTGCTTCTTCAAGCTCCGAATATAACTTTCTGATGTCTTGTCATTCTGCCAGGAAGTCTCCGACTTCAAGCCGGCGTTATTGGTAAAGATATCATTCCAATCGCAAGCTTCCATCGTATTACCAAGGTTGACGCCTGGCGCCATATAATGCGCCAACTGGGTAGCAGTAAGTCCCATCTTCGTCATACGTCTATCAGCAGGTGCCACTTGGGCACTAGCCCATGCAAACTGAGCAGCTGCCGCTAAAATCATAACTATCTTTTTCATGCTAATTATATAAATTGTTATAGTTTTATGTAGTTATGGTGCAAAGATAAAGAAAAAACGGCTACACCTACGTAGTATTTTGTTAAACATATACGTATAGAATGTTACGGATGTACATTTTTAGCGGCTTTTAAACAGAAAATGGAAGACCCCAAAAAAGGGCGCACACCAGAGAAAGACTCTCCGACATGCGCCCGGAACACTTATACTAAACCTAAAGACTTAATATCATCCTTTATTTAGCAGGCCATTTTGCAGCTTTCACTGCTTCCTGAATTCCATCCATCATATTGGCATTGCTTACTGTAGCACCAGCACGGTTGAAGATGGTCATGCTAGGGAAATTACTGTTGGTATCCCAAGCCACAGGAACACAGCCATTATTGATGGCACTTGCAACAACTGCCTTGTAGTAGTCCTTGACAGATGCATCGTGAACAGCATCCTTGCCGATTGCCAAACGCTGGTTGGCACCAAACTCACCCAGCAATACTGGATAACCCTTATCGAAGAAGTTGGTCTTCATCTTTGCCATCTGAGCCTCTACATAATCCTCGTTGTATTTGGCATCAGCGGTACGACCAGCCTCAGCACCATTGGTATTGTTCTTGCCCCAATAGAGCCAATACTTACCCCAGCTCTGGTCTTCACTCATATCAGTAAACTGATAAGGATCGTAGAAGTGAACCTCTACCATCAGACGGTCGGCAGCAGAATCCTTGATCTTTGACATATAGTTGTTGGCTACGAAATTATCGATATTGGTATTAGGACCCTGAACAATCAGGATACGCTTGGCATTGTTGCCACCTGTAGCACGGACAGCCTCGATGAAAGTCTGCTCATACTCAGCAATACGGCTACTCATTTCAGCCACGCCAATGATATCACCATCACCAGTTCCCACGCCCGGTTCATTCATACCGGCAAAGAGAAGATGCTCATCATATGCCTTGAAATTGTCGGCAATCTGAGTCCAGATCTTGGTAAGCTGAGCCTTGGTAGTCTTGATGTCTGAATTGGCAGTCAGACCATTGTGCTCAATCCAACCACCATCCCAGTGCTGGTTGATGATGACATAGAGTCCATCCTTGATGCAATAATCTACCACCTCTTTTACTCGTTTCATCCAAGCAGGGTCGATGGTGCATTTGTCAGCATCTGTGATATGTCCCATTACCCAAGAGCAAGGAATACGGACACTCTTGAAACCGGCAGCCTTCACAGCATCAATCAAAGCCTGAGTGGTCTTGGCATTCTGCCAGGCAGTCTCTGTTTCAACACCAACATTCTTCCAGAGATTCTTGCGGTCACCACCTTCAAGAGTGTTACCGAGGTTCCAACCTGGATACATCAACTGAGCCACCTCCATAGCGGTCTTGTTCATATCAGCAGTTGGTGCATCAGGAACGACAACGGCACCCTTCTTGGCACGGGTAATCGTAACATCCTTACGGCTATAGCCCTGGATAATGCGAACGGTAGCAGTAGTTACCTCATCTTCCTGAGAAGCGGCTACGGTTACATCGAAATTATAAGTACCGGCAGCCTGATCCTTATAAGCAACAGAACACCAGTCGGCACCTTCTATTACGGAAGCTGTAGGCTGGGCATCTGCCTGTACATTGATGGTCTGCACACCACCTGTAGCGTCAAATGAGAGCTCTGGGTTGAGAACCTTGAAGCTAGGCTCATCGTAATCATCGTCTTCGTAAGAGCAGGCAGCAAAAGCCAATCCGCAGACCATGCCCAAGAGCAGTAAATATAGATATTTGAATTTCTTCATTTTCTTTTCATTTTAGAGAGAACCCGATACGTTCTGAGAACGATCGGATTCTCCTTATTATAACTTAGCAACTATTACCACTGTGGCTCAGCGAAGAGACTGTGAACAGTAAACTTAGTCTCCATAGACTTACTGAATGCCAATCCCTTCATCACATCACCTTCAGGTGTACCGAAAGCACAACCGGCATTCTTGGTAGCACCATAACAGTTCCACAACTCCAGGCGATACTTAGGATTCTCGTTGGCATCAATCACCTTAGACTGATCGTAAGAAACTGCCTTGCCATCGAGCAACAACTCATCAAGAGTTGAGTGAGTGCCTGGGAAGAAACCGTAGAGGTCAGCTATCTCGACGAAGGTCATGATAGAACCATCGGCATGATCGCCACTCTTGTAAGTGATATCGAACTGGTTGTTCTTGATAGAATACTTACCACCTTCGTTCACTACTTCCATGGTTGCACCCTCGTTATAGCCCTAGGTACCACCCCATGATGGATTGATGGTAATCAGGTTTGGAGTATAGACACCGGTACCATCACTTGTGTTGGAAACAACGGTGAAGGTTACCTCGAAGGTATGGTTGAATGCGAGCGCTGTCTCATTCTTTGTCTCACCTCCACCCTTATGGAATGGAGTATCCTTCAAGCCGTCCCAAGAGTCATTGTGACCACATCCCCAGATGTTAGCCATTTCAACACGATAGTTGCCCTTGCCTTCCAGGTCGCCATAGTAGAACTTGTTGGCATCAAACTTCACGTCGTTACCATCAGCCTTGATAGCATCGATACGAACCAGTGCCTTAGGATAAGCAGCAGAGTAGCCCTCCAATTCGAGGAGATAAACCTTACCGTTGGTACGAGGATACTGGGTATTGAAGGTTACGGTGTAAGTCTTCAAGCCGGCAGCACCACCCAATACATTAACAGTAGCAGAATTCCAGGCATCTGGAGTATTCTCATCATCACCACCATAGCAGGTAAGCTTAGCGGTAAATCCATTCTTCAACTCGCCCGGTACATAGTTGATACTCATGTACTGATTGTCATTAGCACGGGTAACAGCCAACTGCATGGTCTCATCTGTCAAAGACAAGATGCGGATATCCATATCCTTGGTCTCCTTCACATTACCGATATAGTTAGCTGGCATTAAAGGAGCGATGCTCAACTTCACGGTCTTGTTCTTCTCATCAATGGTATAGGTACCCTCAGTATCCTGGAATGTACCCTCAGCACCATCGGCACCTGCCACATACTGATGAACCTTAACGGTACCATCCTCATTAAAGGTCATAGTACCCTGGCAGTTCTTTGCATCACCACCTACAGCCCAAGAGTTGCCTGCGAAATCAGCAGCCCAGCACCAGCAGTTGCCTACAACAGGCTGATTGTTGGTTACAGTAGCCCAACTGTCGTCATTACCATAGAAGTAAGATGGACCATCAAACTTATAGTGAGAACCATCCAGACGGAGGTCGATTTCCCAAGTCTGACCAATCAACTTAGTCTTGTCAAACTTCACATTCTTAGCTACAGAAACCGGACGGATAGCCAATGCCTGATAAACAGGAGTGGTAGTACGGCGTGATGCATTCTGGTCGAAGCTATAAGCCATGGCAAATCGGTTGTCGGTGGCATTGATAGAACCAGAGAGATAGTAACCGTTCAAGCCCTCGCCAGAAACATTGCCCTGAGTACGGGTACCTGCTGCAGGCAAGAAGATGGAATTGCCATTAGGACCGGTAAACTTGTAACCGGCTACATGGTTCTGGGTATCCTCTACCCATTCTTTCTTACACTCTGTGAAGAGCTCCTCAAACTCATCGATGGTTGGCATGGTAACCCATGAACCATATACCTTGTTGGCAACATCGCGGTCGGTCTTATATATATCAGCAGAAGCATAATCTTCCAGATTGATAGATGTCTGGAAACCAGTCATATCACCAAATCCGAAGAGACCACCCAACTGCTTCTCATCAGAAGCACCTACATTATACTTAGCCCACTTGGTAGAAAGGCCCAAGTCAACGAGGTCTGTATCAGGATTGAAGTCAGCAGGAGCAGTTGTGAAGGTACGGTCTTCACCATACACTGTACCATTACCGAGGTCGAGATAGGCAGTATAGTGGTAAGTTGTATTAGGCAACAGACCCTCTGCCTTGATCTCGTAATTGTCGTTGATGCCGTCAGCAACGATGCGAACACCGGCACGAACATTCTCAGAACCCTCGACACCAGAGATAACGATACCGCTGGTAGCCTCCTGAGGAGCCTTTTCCAACTTACCGGTCAGGATAACAGAGTTGGCTGTCAAATCCTTCGGTTCGCCGGTGATTGCCTTGGCATCGGTCATGATGGCACTCTGTACAGAACCTTTATAGGTTACCCTACCCTGCAAGGTAACATAAGCCTGATAGTAGACTACATCACCTGGCATACCGGAAACCGTAGCCTGGAACTCACTGCTACCGGAAGCAGCCACCTTCTCACTCAAGTTATCTTCGCTCTTACCATAGTAGAAGCCTAATGCATAGGCACTGGCATTCTGCTCTTCGAGTCCCTTCACCGTGCCATGGAATGTAGCGGATGTCACGGTCACATCAGCAGAACCTGTTGTCACCGACTCGTCGGTGAGCAGCGGAGTATTGCTGATAGAATAATCATCATCGCTACAGCCTGCCATGAAGATACCCATGACGAAGGCCATAATTCCGTATAATATTTTATTCTTCATAAGTTTGCGCTATTAAAGTTATTGAATTGTGCAGGAAACAATCTCAATGTCGATGTTGTCGGTTGAGCCACCGTAGTCGCCAAAGCCATTCAACTGAACAGACAAGTCGAGACAGGTTGCTGTGAATGTCTGTGTAGAACCAGTGGTATTGGTAAGTGAAACCGTAGTCTCACCGCCATTGGTATCTACCGTAACCGCATCAGCGAGGTCGAATGCACCTGGTTCCCATGTGGTCTTGATATTGTTATCAATCAAGGCACACTTAGGAGTCTTGCTCCATGTCACGCCACCCTTAATCTTAAAGGTAACGGTGATGGTCTGGTTCTTCTTCAACTTCACAGACTTCACATCCTTGAAGAGCCCCTTACCTGTTTCACCATAATGATGGAAACCGACGCGGAGACAACCATTCTCAATCCACATGATACCCTCATTGTGGATGATGGAATTGTCGATAGCCACCTTGGTAGGACCTGTTGGACCAGTAGCAATCTTCTTGTAAGCCAACTTAGCTACGAGATAAGAGTTAACCAATCCATTCTCATCCGTTGTCTCAGGAATACCGATGGTGAGATACTGATCATCGGCAGAGTTGCCAAGGATATAGAACTTCTTGCCCTTCAATTCGATGGTGCGCTTATCGCCAGCCACAGCAAATACAGAGATTTCCTTATCGAAGGTCATGGTATTCTCGGTGATTTCCACCTTACCATCAACCTCACCACATTCATAATTGTAAGAGCCGTCAGAAGCCTTGCTGATAGTCAACTCGAAGTTATCGAGTGCCTTGTCGTCAAGAGCAGGAGCCCATGTGGTATTGTACTTACCACCGGTTACGCTCTCCCATGCCTTCACATTAGGTGAACCGTTCCACCAAAGGAAGTCGTATGGAGTCTCAGAATCCAAAGTGAAAGTCATCTTGCTGCCTACATACTTGTCACCATTGATATCAGCAGTAAACAAGTCGGTATGGATATTCTCGAAAGTAGGAAGCATTGGCTTTGCTGTCTCAATCAGATTCTGCTCTGCCTTAGGGATGCAGGCACCCTTGGTAGCAATTACATCCTCTGAAACGAAGTTCCAAACAAGATACCAGTTACCCTCTGAATTGGTACGTTTTGTTACCAACTGAAGGAGGTAAGGAGTCAACTCTACAATCTGGATGTCCTGAGTATAGTTGGAGCAAACTGCATCGAAACCTGTATTATGCATGGCATAGCAGTCGTTGAAAGTGATGGTAGGCTTGGTCTTGTCGCCCAATCCCAGATTGAACTTGCCCACCATGTTGCTACCTGTGCTGGCGCCCTTCTCACCCGACTCACCACGATACATGGTAGCCACACAACCATTCTTAGCATCCATGCTGAAGGTCATGTAAGAATCCATGTAAGGATCGGTCTCAGGAATCAACCAGCTCTGGAAGCCTGGATCCCAGTTTGGTTTCCAGTTGGCAGAACCGAAGAGGATGTCCTTGTAAACGGCATTTGCCTCTTCATCAGCAGTATAGCCCTTACCGTCACCATCAGGGTCGTAAGGAGAGCAATACATCACAGGACCTGTACAACGGCCGATATTGTAATTGCCATCGCAAGGATACCATTTCTTGCTGACACCGGCAGCGAGCGTCTCGGCAGATGGGAAAGCCTCGCCCGTCTTGTAATTCTTATCAGCCAGGAGGAACCACTTGTCATCGCTCAAGAGTGAGAAGTCATTCTGTGAAAGACTCAACTTATAAGGCTCACCATAAACGATACCACCAGGAGTTTCCACACCAAAGGTTACCTCATAATCGCCGGCAAAAGGCAATTCTACATCCAAAGCCTGCTGCGACTTACGTCCCACCGGAGTTACCCAAAGCGGAGTGGCATCAGGAATCTTGGATTCCAGCTTCACGATGTTACCATCGATGGTAACCGTATAAGCCTTACCCTCCACCAAATCTTCTGGAGAGTATGTCTTCTTGCCAAATCCGAAATCTTCTGGAGAGCAAGATGCCAACAAGAAGACTGCTATGGCAACAAGAAGCGAATATATAAGATTATGTATTTTCATATCTTCTTATTATTAAATGTTTATTATGTTACCTACCCGGCTTTACCATCCGGCATTCTGAGTCAGGACATTACCGGAAAGCGTAATCTGAGTATTAGGAATCTGCATCAGACCCTTCTTGCTGG
>ERZ1026862.534-NODE-534-length-25434-cov-73.950944_pt1 | contig 25434 bp, 20 predicted proteins | sample MGYA00380161_ERZ1026862 | MGnify/ENA primary metagenome ERZ1026862 (study PRJEB33269, sample SAMEA4719797) | human gut metagenome | biome: human-associated habitat; feature: organic feature; material: feces | place: Cameroon | collected 2013-10 ... | reverse complement strand
CTCCATTAGAGGCATAAAGGATTATTTTGTTACCAGAAACCTCATACTTATGGGTATAATTGGAAGATTGCCATCCATAACTTCCCAAATACCAATACCATTTATAGGTACCATCACCCTTAAAAAGTATGCGTTCACTTTTCTCCTCGGGAACATCCTGATCCACTTTGATAAGATTTTCATCCTCCGTGTCATCATATCCCCAACCAGCAATATGAGTCGTTTGCCACATACCTACAATATTACTTTTAATCTCTTCTGCTGATGGCACATCATCATCATCAGATGAACAAGCGGTGAAAGACACCATTGATAACAAGGCGAAAAGAAGCGCCGTAAATGCAAAATATAACTTTTTCATAAAAACTTGCCCGTAAGCCGATAGCTCAGCTCTAATGTTATAAATATATGTAATTGTCTTAATCTATCATTATTTATTATTCCTCCTCAAAATAACTACCCGCTTCCATCACGCAATCCATAGAACGGCACTTATTGTAACGCTCTCTCGCCCTATTCTCTCTTGCAAACATCTTCTTGGTACCAGCCTCATCTTCTGAAAACTGGAGGTGGTTGTCGATGCCCATACCATGAGCTATGTTCTCCACATCAAGATCATCGGTACCGATGAAAGTGAAGGTCCAGTTCTGCTTCTTCAATTTCTCGATGAGGTTCTTGATCATCTTCAGACTATACTCCTCACTGCAGTTCTCCTCACCATCCGTGATAATAGTTACCAACACACTGTCATCCTCTGTGGTCAAGGCATTGATCTTGGCGATACCCATTCCGATAGCATCATAAAGAGGGGTGGCACCACAAGGATTATAATCCCTTGCCTTCAAAGGATTGGCATTAGAGGCACGCACGTTATCATAGAATACATTGGTATGCGTGCTGTCAAAAGTGATGAGCGTAACTCGCTGCTCCAGATTCTTATGTGTCTCCTGCATTTTCTGAATCGTAGTCAGCGTCTCATTAATTCCTACCAAAGCATGACGCTTGATAATGCTCATACTGCCACTCTCATCCACGACCAAAAGATTGAATACTCGTTTCATAACTTTTTCTCCTATTATTTTAAAATGTTCAACAATTTTTTATTCTTTGTTTATTCGGAGTTTTATCCAGAAAAAGCAATCCCGGGATTACTTTCCTGCTCCTTATATCCATTAAAAGAAAAAGGAAGAGAAAAAATTAAGTATGCTATCTATTTTTTCCAGAAATCTTTTGCCTAAGAGAAATAAAACATGTAATTTTGCACGGCAATAAGTAATCGGACAGGCGGAAAAGACTCTGCTAACTTGTCCTTGCTGCAATCACAAAGAATATAGAAATGAAAGAATTATTACTGGTCAGTATCGGCAGCTTCTTCGGAGGCGGCATGAGATTTTGGATTTCCAAGATGGTACAATCATATACATTCATCGCATTCCCCTTCGGAACGATGACGGTAAATGTATTGGGATGCCTCATCATCGGTTTTTTATCAGGATTAAACTGGAATGGAGGAGGTCTTTTATCCCCATCCGTCAAAATGCTCCTCACTACAGGCTTTTGCGGAGGTTTTACCACCTTCTCTACCTTCATGAACGAAGGTTACGGACTGATGAAGGATGGAAGCTATACCTATATGATGCTCTATCTCTTCGGAAGTTTAGCTTTGGGACTTTTAGCCGTCCTCGCAGGACATTATTTGGCTAAATGCATCGCATGAAAAGGGAGAAATCCGCACATCAGAAAAGAATGCATCTGCATCATAGAAAAGAAAAAAATATATCATTTTGATTATTTTATCCATAAAATGGGGTAAGTTACGAAAAAAAATCGTATTTTTGCACCTATGAATTCATTAGATACAAACAATATAAAATGGAGCGAGAATGTTATCATCGCTGACGCAGACTACATTGACAGAGTGGCTTTCGACCTGACTGTCAACTTCGAGCGTATGATCAACCGTCGCATCCAACCGGCCGATATGGCTCAATGGGCAGTCTGTATTGCCCTTGACGGCGGCCTCAGAGAGGGTGAACACGAAACCCAAGTGGTGCTGATCCACGACAAGCAGTCTATGGCAATGAAAAACTTCCGTCCTTCCAATTACGAGAAAGATCTGAACGCACAGGCTTTCAAGGACAACAAGTTGGGCGAGTTTATCATATCTTCTTATCCTACAGAGGAAAAGATGGTGGGCAAGGATGATTTCCTCGTGGATGTTGCCCGCACGGTTTGCAATGCCAAGGAGGTAAAGCGCGTCATGATCATCCCCAACTCGGAAGATGGAGATGCCTACGACCGCCTGCGAGAGATATTGAGAAAAGTAGAGGATGACGACAAGCGCATCACACTCTTCGCCATGCAACCAATGCCTGGCGGCAATTTCCGACAGGAGATTCTCGGATATTCACTGATGAGTGCCTTAGGCATCTCTGCCAATGAAATAAAGTGAAGAACGAAGAGTGAAGAGTAAAGAATCCAATTGCTTTACTTTCCATAAGGGCGCAAGCCTAATTTAACATTCAACATTAAACACTTAACATTAAAGATAAAAAATGAGTAGAGTACTTATGATTGGCGCAGGTGGCGTGGCTACCGTGGCTGCCTTCAAGATCGTCCAGAACCAGGACGTTTTCACCGAGTTTATGATTGCTAGCCGTCGCAAGGAAAAATGCGATAAGCTGGTTAAGGATATCCACGCCAAGGGCTACAAGATGGATATTCAGACGGCTGAGGTGGATGCCGACGACGTTGAGCAGTTGAAGGCTCTCTTCAATAGCTACAAGCCTGAACTTGTCATCAACCTCGCTTTGCCTTACCAGGATCTTACGATCATGGATGCTTGTTTGGCTTGTGGTTGCAACTACATGGACACAGCCAATTACGAACCTAAGGACGAGGCTCACTTCGAGTACTCATGGCAGTGGGCATACAAGGACAAGTTTGAGAAGGCTGGTCTTTGCGCTATCCTCGGTTGCGGTTTCGACCCAGGTGTTTCCGGTATCTTCACCGCATACGCTGCCAAGCATCACTTCGATGAGATTGAGGTGCTCGACATCGTGGACTGCAACGCTGGTAACCACCACAAGGCTTTCGCTACCAACTTCAACCCAGAAATCAACATCCGCGAGATTACCCAGAAGGGACTCTGGTATAAGAATGGTGAATGGATTGAAACAGACCCTCTGTCTATCCACAAGCCTCTCACCTACCCTAACATCGGTCCTCGCGAAAGCTATCTGATGCACCACGAGGAGCTGGAGAGTCTGGTAAAGAACTACCCTACCATCAAGGAGGCACGCTTCTGGATGACTTTCGGCCAGCAGTATCTCACCTATCTTGACTGCATTCAGAACCTCGGTATGAGCCGCATCGACGAGATTGAATACGAGGCTCCATTGGCTGATGGTTCTGGCAAGACTGCCAAGGTGAAGATCGTTCCATTGCAGTTTCTGAAGGCCGTATTGCCTAATCCACAGGATCTCGGTGAGAACTATGATGGCGAGACCTCTATCGGTTGCCGTATCCGTGGCAAGAAGGATGGCAAGGAGCGCACATACTATGTTTACAACAACTGCAAGCATCAGGAGGCATACAACGAGACTGGCATGCAGGGCGTAAGCTATACTACTGGTGTACCAGCTATGATTGGTGCCATGATGTTCCTCAAAGGCATCTGGAAGAAGCCAGGTGTATGGAACGTAGAGGAATTCGACCCAGACCCATTCATGGAGCAACTCAACAAGCAAGGCTTGCCTTGGCACGAGGTATTTGATGGTGATTTGGAAATCGACTAATAGCAACCTCAAACAAATATAAAATATAACAGTTTAAAACTATTATCACAATGGCGAAAAAGGAAGAAATAAAGGAGGGTACTTTAAATCCTAATGAAGGTAAACTGAAGGCCCTTCAAGCTGCCATGGCGAAGATCGAAAAGGACTTCGGCAAAGGCTCTATCATGAAATTGGGTGATGAACAAATCGAGAATATAGAGGTGATCCCTACCGGCAGTATCGCACTCGACAATGCGCTTGGTGTAGGTGGTTATCCTAAGGGACGAATCATAGAAATCTATGGTCCGGAATCTTCTGGTAAGACTACTCTGGCCATTCATGCCATCGCAGAAGCACAGAAAGCTGGCGGTATCGCTGCTTTCATCGATGCTGAGCACGCATTCGACCGTTTCTACGCAGCCAAATTGGGTGTGGATGTGGACAATCTGTGGATTTCACAGCCAGACAATGGTGAGCAGGCTTTACAGATTGCAGACCAGCTGATTAGTTCTTCTGCCATCGACATTCTGGTGATTGACTCTGTGGCAGCGCTGACTCCAAAGAAGGAAATCGAGGGCGACATGGGTGACAACGTGGTAGGTCTTCAGGCTCGTCTGATGAGTCAGGCTCTCCGCAAGCTCACTTCTACCATCAGCAAGACAAATACCACCTGTATCTTCATCAACCAGTTGCGTGATAAGATTGGTATCATGTTTGGCAACCCAGAGACTACAACTGGTGGTAATGCCTTGAAATTCTATGCTTCTGTACGTCTGGATATCCGCAAGGCTTCTGCCATCAAGGATGGTGAAAATGTTCTTGGCAATCTGGTACGTGTGAAGGTGGTGAAGAACAAGGTTGCTCCTCCTTTCCGCAAGGCTGAATTTGAGATTACCTTTGGTGAGGGTATCAGCAAGATTGGCGAGATTGTAGATTTGGGCGTAGAGCACAACATCATTCAGAAGAGTGGTAGCTGGTTCAGCTATGATGGTTCTAAATTAGGTCAAGGTCGCGATGCTGCCAAGGCTTTATTGAAGGATAATCCAGAATTAGCTGAGGAAATCGAAGCAAAGGTTCGTGAAGCCCTTGCTGCGAAAAACGAGAAATAAGATTTTTTTTTTTAAGAGGATGTGTCATTAGTCCATGGCACATCCTCTTTTTCGTTTCTTCATAGTTTTTCTTCATGTACTTATAATACATGAGCCACCACAAAGATATACGCACATCAGAGAACGTAGAATCTCACTATATTGATAACCAAACAATGTGCATCTCAATCCCAAGGTGGAATCTATGGTTTGAGCTAAAAGCCATGAAAATGGAAAAGCTGATAAAAACCGATGGACGGTATTGGTTTCTTCTGTGAAAAAACCGTCGAAATTCGACGAAAATCACATACTTCCATCGAAAACTCGTCGAAATAGTTTCATTTTCGTCGTAATTCAACAGAATTCATAGCGAAAACATCCAATTATAGCGGACACCGTCAAAAAACTGACCGATTTATTTGGACTTAAAATACAAAGAATATGTTATTAGGAAACAAGATAAAGTCTCTTAGAGACGAACAAGGAATATTGCAAGGCCAAGTGGCTGCATATTTAGAAATATGCCTTTTTTCTCAATACAAAAAAAAGCACACAACTGAATCGTTTCCTTTTCAGTTGTGTGCTTTAATTATATATTAACTTAACAACTCTCTTTTGAGAGAGAGGAGCATCAATGAGAGGCTCCTCATCGGCAGGAGATATTACTTAACCTCCTCGAAGTCAGCATCCTGAACATCCTGAGCGCCACCATTGCCGCCCTGTGCCTGCTGACCGCCCTGAGCACCCTGTGCACCAGGACCTGCCTGCTGACCACCCTGATACATCTGCTGAGAAGCAGCCTGCATGACGGTGTTCAAGTTGTTGATAGCTGAATCGATGGCTGCAACATCACCTGCCTTGTGAGCATCCTTCAACTGCTGCAATGCCTGCTCGATGCCTGGCTTCTTGTCTGCAGGAATCTTATCACCGTTATCCTTCAGGAAGTTCTCGGTGGTGAAGATCATGCTGTCTGCCTGGTTCATCTTGTCAATCTTCTCGCGCTCAGCCTTATCAGCAGCAGCGTTCTGCTCTGCCTCAGCCTTCATGCGGTTGATCTCGTCCTCGCTCAAGCCAGATGAAGCCTCGATGCGGATGCTCTGCTCCTTACCGGTAGCCTTATCCTTAGCTGATACGTTCAAGATACCGTTGGCATCGATATCGAAGGTAACCTCAATCTGAGGAACACCACGGCGAGCTGGAGCGATACCTGTCAGGTTGAACTGACCGATACTCTTGTTCTGAGCTGCCATTGGACGCTCACCCTGCAATACGTGGATGGTAACCTCTGTCTGGTTATCAGCTGCTGTAGAGAATACCTCGCTCTTCTTGCAAGGGATGGTAGAGTTAGCATCGATGAGCTTAGTCATTACACCACCCATGGTCTCGATACCGAGAGTCAATGGAGTAACGTCGAGCAATACGATGTCGCCAACACCCTCTTCCTTGTTCAGGATGGCACCCTGGATAGCTGCACCTACTGCTACTACCTCATCTGGGTTAACGCCCTTAGAAGGCTCCTTGCCGAAGTAGTTCTTAACGAGTGTCTGAACGGCTGGGATACGGCTTGAACCACCAACCAGGATAACCTCGTCGATATCTGATGTAGAGAGCTTAGCATCACGAACGGCATTCTGGCAAGGTACAAGACAAGCCTGAATCAGGTTGTGAGCCAACTGCTCAAACTGTGCACGGGTCAAATTCTTAACCAAGTGCTTTGGCATACCGTCAACGGCTGTGATGTATGGCAAGTTGATTTCGGTAGATGTAGAGCTAGACAACTCAATCTTAGCCTTCTCAGCTGCCTCCTTCAAGCGCTGCATAGCCATAGGATCCTTGCGGAGATCTACGCCTTCCTCTGCCTTGAAGCCATCAGCCAACCAGTTGATGATTACCTGGTCGAAGTCATCACCACCCAGGTGAGTATCACCATTGGTAGAAAGTACCTCGAATACACCGCCACCGAACTCCAAGATAGAGATATCGAATGTACCACCACCCAAGTCGAATACGGCAATCTTCATATCCTTGTTAGCCTTGTCAACACCGTAAGCCAAAGCTGCGGCTGTAGGCTCATTTACGATACGCTGAACGTTCAAACCTGCAATCTGACCAGCCTCCTTAGTAGCCTGACGCTGTGAGTCAGAGAAGTAAGCAGGAACTGTGATAACTGCATCTGTAACCTCCTGTCCGAGATAATCCTCTGCAGTCTTCTTCATCTTCTGGAGAACCATTGCAGAAATCTCCTGTGGAGTATATTTACGACCCTCGATTTCAACACGTGGATAACCACCCTCGTTTACTACTGTGTAAGGCATTGCCTCAGCTTCCTTCTGGCTCTGAGCGTATGTCTCACCCATGAAACGCTTGATAGAATATACAGTGTTCTTAGGGTTTGTGATGGCCTGACGCTTAGCAGGATCACCTACCTTGCGGTCACCATCCTTAACGAAACCTACTACTGATGGAGTAGTACGCTTACCTTCACTGTTAGCGATTACAACTGGTTCGCTACCTTCGAAAACGGCAACACAACTGTTTGTGGTACCCAAGTCAATTCCAATTACTTTTCCCATGATTATATCTTTTTTTTATTTTTATCGTTATTAATAATGTTTATCATGTGAACGCTGTTTCAAGAAAGTCTGCCGAAGATATGCATCTGTCAGGAACCCTCCCCCAACGGTCACGCAAACATAGTTAACAAAGCGTGTGCCAAGGAAAAGACAGAAGGGGCACAACTGACAAAAGAGCGAGAAATGTCAGAAAAGAGCATAAAAGAAATGACAAGATGGCAGAATTCGTATGCCATAAGCGCATTTTTCCGGATAATTACTTGGCATTATCAAGGATTATCTGTAATTTTGCAGAGAATTATTCATAAGATTATTATAACATCAGTTTTTTAATGGGAAGAAACAAATACTCCGCAGGAGAAATCAAGGAAATCGGCAAATTGCTCCGATTGAAAAACGCTGGAAACAGACTCCAGCAGAAGCAGATTCGCCATGACCTTCGTGTAGATTACGAATTTAATATATCCGACTTCAACGAACCGGGCAAGGCTTTCGGTGAGGAGGAACTTCAGGCTGCCATCAAGCGTGGCGCCATCCAGATTCTTGATGATGCTACTATTGAGGCGATGAAAGCCAAACGGGCTCGCGACAAGGCTCGCGACGAGGCTGAAAGACAGAAGGAAGCTGTTGCAAGCGGAGAGCAAACCGACTGGAAAGAAGCCATGAAGGAATGGAATGAATATTATAAATAATGTTGAATGTTAAGTGTTAAATGTTGAATTGCACAATGGGCTATGATAGCCAAAAGCAAGATATAACTCAACACTCAACATTCAACACTCAACATTTAACATTTAATTAAACGATTATGGCAAAAGTATTGATTAAAACTTCTGAAGGCGATATCAAAGTACGCCTTTATGATGAGACTCCTCAACATCGCGACAACTTCATCAAGTTGGCTAAAGAGGGATATTTCGACGGCACTCTCTTTCATCGTGTCATCAAGGATTTCATGATTCAGGGCGGTGATCCGGAGAGTAAGAATGCTCCTAAGGGCAAAATGTTAGGAACAGGTGGACCTGACTACACGATTCCTGCAGAATTTGTTTATCCTCAACTTTTCCATAAGCGTGGTGCTCTGAGCGCTGCAAGATTGGGAGATGAGGTTAATCCTGAGCGCGAAAGCAGCGGAAGCCAGTTCTATATCGTATGGGGAAAAACCTATAAGATGAATGAACTCAAGCAGATGGAGAAACAGATGGGCATGCAGATGGAGCAAAACATATTCAACCAGCTTGCCAAAGAACACCACGATGAGATCATGAACTTCCGTCGCAACCGCGACCGCCAGGGATTGATGGAATTGCAGGATCAGCTGGTGGATGAAACCAAGAAACGCTGCAAAGAGGAAGGTTACCCTAAATTTACCGATGAACAGGTGAAAACCTACACCGAGATGGGCGGCACTCCTTTCCTTGACAACCAATATACTGTATTCGGCGAGGTAGAAGAAGGTCTCGATGTCGTGGAGAAAATCCAGAATTGCGAGACGCTTAGAGGTGATCGTCCGAAAGAGGATATCAGTATGGAAGTTTCCCTTATCGAGGAATAATCCAGAAGAAATATTGGCTACAGAAAGTATTGTCACTTTGTCTGTATCGGCAACTATTCATTCGTATTATATATAATAATGTACGTAACGAAGCAAGTTCGACACGTAGAAAATCAAAACAAAATAAATAATAACTAACAAATCAGAAACAATGATGACAAAAAACAACATGATGAAGAGTATCATGATGCTCTTGGCGATAGCTGGTTCCAACTACAGCTATGCCCAGCAAGCTACTGTGGTAGTAAGCAACACAACTGCTGCACAGCGAATGGAACTCGTAGAAGTAAGCATGGCTGATGTTAAAGCTAAGCTATCAAATGCAACTCCTGGCAAAGGACAGGCTTATGTGGTAAAGAATACCCGCGGACAGCAGATCGGTTCACAGATTACCCACGATGGCAAGTTGCTCATCGATGCCAGTGTGCGTCCTCATAGCGCAGCTACCTTCTATATCAGCATAGAGAAGCCATATCCTCAGAAAGTATGGACTACAGGCGCTCTCTATAAAATGAGAAAGGACGACCTGGCTTGGGAGAACGACCGATGCGCCTATCGTGTTTACGGACCAGCATTGCAGCGTTCTGGCGAGCGCTCATTCGGTACTGATGTTTGGGTAAAGAACACGCCTGATACGGTGGTAAACATCCGATACATCAAGAACCAGAAAGCCTGGGAAAACATGTGCAGAGTGGATGCAAAGAAAAAGGCAATAGAAAAGCAGCTCAAGACAGAGAAAAATCCTGCTAAAATTGCCAAACTCAAAGATCAGATCAAGGCTGTAGAAGCAGAAGGAAAAGAGGTTAATATCCGCAACTCATTCCATCTCGACCAAGGCAATGGACTCGACCCATATCGCGTAGGTGCTACTTTGGGTCTCGGTGCACCAAGTCTTATGATTGGTAACGAACAGATATTACCTTATTGCTATAAGGATTACAAGATCTTAGACAATGGTCCTCTCAGATTTACCGTTGAACTGACCTACAATCCTTCTACCGTGGGCGATCAGAAGAACGTAGTAGAACATCGTATCATCTCTCTCGACAAGGGCAGCAATTTCAACAAGATGACAGTCTGGTATGATGGCCTCACCCACCCTACCGACTTTGCTACAGGTTTCCCTATCCATGAGGAAGATACCGAGACTAAAACTTTCGCAAAAGACTACGTAAGTTATGCAGACCCTACCGACAACATGGAGGGTAACCAGTCTCAGGTATATGTAGGTGTACTCTTCCCTTATGGCATTGACAATACCTACTACCAGCTTTTCGACAAGAAGCACGATGGTGCTACCGGTCATGCGTTAGGCATCAAGACTGGCTTGAAGGACGGAGAAAAGTTCAGCTATTACTTCGGAGCAGCATGGAGCAAATATGATGTTCGCAGCTATACCGAATGGCAGATTCGCATCAAGGATTATCTTGAGGCATTGAAAACTCCGCTAAAAGTTGAAATTAAGTAAAAAGAAAACTTTAAAGCGAAAGAGATAAAATGTCCCCTTAGTGAAAGCCTGATTCAGGCTATCTCTAAGGGGATTTTTTCTGCTATATAAATAATAGCAATATAATCATTACTATATAATCTCTCAATAGATGAATGAGAAATTACTTACTCATTTCAAAACCTACACGTACTCCATCATAATTCTTGGTGATATTGCCGATAGTGCCAAGTGTAGAATTACCGCTGAGAGCTGTCAATGTCTGAACCAAGGTAAGGAGTTTCTTGGATTCAAAGAGAAGGCTGACACCATTGGTTGTTTGGGTGGCATAGCCGGAAACGCTGAGCAGGAGTCCCTTCATTGTGATGGCATGTGTCTTCTCATCAAAAGTATAAGTACCTTTCCATGACTTGCCATCTATTTTTGACTCAAAACTTCCATCTGTATTAAACTTGAAATAAGTGTTTGAGTTGGAGAAACCTGCTTTCTTGTAATAACCTTCCAACTGCTCCTCTATCTTATTTGCTGCAATTTCGCCGCCTGCTTTGGCAAGCAGATTCTCTGAAGTAAAAGCACAACCTGGCTTACTGTATTTCCAAGTATGAGCGCAAAGACTCTCTTGACTGAAAGAACCAGAGCCGATTACATTGTTTAGAATTCCATTGATAATGGTTCCTGCAGTACTGCCTGTGCTACCAGAAGTGCCTCCTCCAAGCAAACCACCGAGAATACCAGCTATTGCAGAACCAGCAGAGGTAGAAGTAGCAGAAGTTGCTGTTGTAGGAGTTGTTGTTGCTGTATTTGTTACAGCAGAAGTACTGGTAGTAGAAGTAGCAGAAGTAGAAGTCTTAGTAGAAGACTTAGTTGAGCTTGTCTTCTTGCTTGTTGTTTTCTTGCTTGTAGCCTTTTTGGTTGTCTTCTTTGTAGTTTTCTTAACAGGAGTACTGATCAACTCCGAAAGAGAGCACTCGCTGAGTTCATTTGCCATACTGCCAGTAGTACAAGCCAGCACCATAGCAGTCAATAGAATTACTTTTTTCATACCTTTATTATTTTATATATATCAATATTCCTATGGAATTCTTCATCCCCTTCTCTCTATTCATGTATGGAATTATCTCTGGAAGAAAACAATCTCTTTTAGAAGAAGAATCCATTTTCGGCTGCAAAGTTCGCAAAAAAAAATGAGATTTCAGAAGGATTTCCCCATTTTCTCATAGTAATATCCCTATAAATACTACGAATCGTGTGAATATAACATGAAAATTGGGATACAAAAGGCTTTCAAATTGACGTAAATCAAAAAATCGACCAAAAGTAATGCATTTTAATAGGATTTTCTTTCATTTTTTATCAGAATGCTCTATCTTTGCAACGTATTCAAATCACAATAGGTTTATCAAAACACAATAGGTTATGAATGATTGTTTAATAAAGGTTAACGAAGAGAATCAGAATCAGGCTATCAGCAGATGCCAGAGCATTCTTCGTGATCGCCGCGAGGCTCTTGCCTCTAAGGCTAAAAGCAGAAATTAAAGAGATTATCTTTTAAGAGAGATTCTCGTGTGCAGCTTTGTTTTTCTTCCAGAGGGAAGGCACTCGTATGTGGTAAATTCCATTGATAAGGAAGAAGGTTATGCTGTAAGATTATGATCTTTATCCCCCGCTCGATAGAGAGTCGAGGACATCACGAAAAAAGTCCCGCTGTAAGGAATTTCATCCTTACAGCGGGACTTTTTTCGTTTACCCTATTTATTTTTTGGATTATACTATTGATTATTTCTCTACTTTGTAGCCGGCATTGCGGAGCAACTGGAGAAGACCATTCTCACCACCTAAATTGGCGGCATCAACAACAAAGAATGTAGGCTTCTCTGCCATCACAGTCTGCACCTTTGCAGCCCAAGCCTCAAGAGTTGCCTGAGAAACATGAGCGCCAGTAGCCTTGGCTGCAGCATCTACGTCCTGTGCCTTGAAAGCACCTACAGCTTTATTCAACTTGGCCAACTCAGTAGGTTCATTCTCAAGAAACTCTACCAAGCGAGCCACTTGCTGCTTCAGGTCACTCTTATAGGTAGCATTGATATAAGCATCAACATCACTTAAACCGCCTACAGTCTCATTGTTAGCCTTTGCCTGTGCTTCAAAATACTGGTCGAAAGTATGAGTAGGATCATACATACCCATGTGGTTGGCCACAAAGAGCAACTGCTCCATATCTTCCATCAAAGCAGCAGGAGTCAGGTTACCATACTTTTTCTGCACATAGGAACTACGGAAATCCACCTCCATGTACTTCTTGAGGAAAGCATTAAGCTTTGTCTGCTGAGCTGGAGTAAGCAAACTGAGAAGAGTCTTGCCGTCAGCAAGTTTCTTTGCGTCATTAATGGACTCACGATAAGCCGCCTTGTTTACCTCGAAATACATCTGATCGGTTTTAGTAAGTGCTTCTTTCAAATCACCACTCAGGCTGACAACACCCATAGGATTCATGAGTCGGTTGGAAGCCATGATATAGGAAGGCTTCTGGTCGGTACTGTCCTTACTAATCTTGTAAAGAAGCTGTGCCTGTACACTCACCATGCTTACACTTATCAGCATAAGCGCCAAAACAATTCGCTTCATCGAATTGAAATTCATCTTCTTGAAATTCATTTACTTTTAAATTAAAACATTAAACTTATCTTTCACTAAACTCTCTAATTTGCGGACAAAGGTACAAAAAAATCCCGATACAACAACAATTGTATCGGGATTTTATATCTTTATGTGACATTTTTCTTGTTACTTAGCCTCACCAGCCTTTGTAGCATGCATGATAACCTCTACGTGGTTGCCATCCTTCATCACTACATTCTTGAGGAAATCGCTCACTGCCTTTGCATCTACAGAGCTTACCTCCTTCTTGTAATTAGTATGAGTATCAATACCATGAAGCAGATACTCAGAGATAACACCCATCCAGTAGCCATTCTGCTTGCAGCTTACATCAGCCTGCTTCAGAAGGATTTCCTTCACTTTCTGGAGGTCATCCAGATTAGGCTGCTCCATGGCATCCTTCAAACCAGAATAGAAGTAAGGAATAGCATCCTTAGACTTGTCTGGATTCATCATTGCATTACCAGTAAAGCCTACACGCATGGTCTTACCATCAAGTTTTACACTTTCCATAGCATCAGCACCTGCATAATAAGCAGCACTCAACTTCTCACGGATATTACGGTTGTAATCCATATTGATAACGCGAGCTGCAATATCAGCAAGAACTGAGTTGCGCAATGTATAAGGAGCCTCTGAACACCAATTCTCAAGAGCTACATCCTGTGGATTCTCCATCGCCTTGGTAAACTTGTTGACAACTTCACCCTTCACTGGCAATGTCTCTACGTTCTTAAACTTCTTTCCGTTGCTTGGCAAAGAAGCGATATACTGCTCGATAAGAGGAAGAATCTTAGCCTCATCGAAGTTGCCGACAAAGAAGAAAGTATAATCCTTCGCATTACCGAAAAGCTGCTTACCGAGTTCAAGTGCGCGATCGTAGTTTACACTCTTCACCTCATCCACTGTCATTGTGCGGAATACTGGATTACCAGGATAGAGCGTGCTGGTCAATGAATCCTGGAATACAGCCTGAGGATTGTTGCTACGATTAGCAAGTGCTGTTACCTGATTGTTGATCAGGTTGTTGACAGCCTTCTCGTCCTTAGTCAGATTAGTGAGCTTCAAATAGATGAGCTGCATCAAAGTCTCCAAATCCTTTGGAGTTGAGCCACCAGACAAACCATGACGGTATCTTGAAACACTGAATCCGCAAGAAGCAATCTTACCAGCCAATATCTTCTCGAGGTCATTATTGGTAAAGCCACGCAAACCGCTTGAGTTCATCAAAGAACCCATCATCTTCACCTCGTTGAGATCCTTTGTTCCGAAAGCAGAAGTACCACCATTTGCTGTAGCAGCAAACTGTACCTCGTCGTTCTTGAAGTCAGTCTTCTTGAGCACCACCTTGGCACCATTAGAGAGGGTAAGCATCTTGTAACCGAAGAGCTTATTCTCTGTAGTCTTCTTGATCTTACCAGCCTTAGGAAGCTCTGCCATCAATGGTTCCTGCTTTACATTATCTACGTAAGCTTCGAGCTTTTCACCACGCACCTGCTTTACGACATCTGCCAACTGCTGCTTGGTTGGATAAACAGCACCCTCAGCATCGCGCATCATCAGAAGTGTTACGAAATTGGTATCAGTCTCGCAAATCAACTCCTTGGCATAAGCATTGATAGCCTCTAAAGGAATACTTGGAACCATTGTCTTATAGATCTGATGTTCAACCTCAACAGAAGGGATTGGTTCATTAGAGATGAAATGATCTACATACTGAGAAGTAAACTGCTCATTCTTCATCTTATCACGGTTAGAATACATCTTATCCAAACCGCTCATGAAATCCTCTTTATAGCGTACGTACTCAGTAGCCGTGAAACCGAAGTCCTTAGCACGCTTAGCCTCACGGAGAACAGCTGCATAAGCCTCAAGCATCTTGCCAGGCTTGGCAACTGCAGTAAGACTGAAAGCATCCTTTGTACGGGAAACCAAGTAGCTGCCATTATCACAACCAGCCTGGAGATATGGACAGTCAGCCTCCAATGACTTTTCGCCCAAACGAGAGCTAAGCATGCTGGTAATTGCACTCTGAACATAAGAAGTAGCGAAGTAATTGAGACTACCCTTCAAAGAGTCAGGTGTAGCATCGTGCTTCATGCTGATCATAGCCACATCGTAGTTCTGCTCCTTGTCCTTGTCAACTACATAGATAGCTGTATCATTGTCAGGAACCAACTCAGGGATCACCTTTGCTGCATTAGCAGGAACCTTGATGCCGCTGAAGAGCTTCTTGATCTGTGCCTCAATGTGATCAACATCCACATCACCTACAACGATGACAGCCTGGTTGTCTGGACGATACCATTTGCGATAGTAAGCACGGAGGGTTTCAGGATCGCAACCATCAATGATGCTCATCAGACCGATTGGCATACGATAACCGTACTTGCTGCCAGGATAAAGTGCAGGAAGTGAACGCTCCATGATACGCTGCTGACCTACCATACGCATACGGTACTCATTGTGTACAACGTCACGCTCATTGTCGATAGCCTCTTGGGTAAGAGAGATACCATTGCTCCAATCCTTGAGGATGAGCATACAAGAATCTACGGCTGTAGTACGAGTAGTTGGTACGTCGGTAAAATAATAAACGGTCTTGTCGATACTTGTGTAAGCATTCAAATTCTTACCATACTCCACACCAATGCTCTGAAGATAGTTCTGAAGGCTATTGCCCTGGAAATGCTCAGAACCATTGAAAGCCAAGTGCTCCAAAAGGTGAGCCAAACCACGCTGGTCGTCGTTCTCATTAATAGAACCAACCTTCTGTGCAATGTAGAAACTTGCTACATGCTCAGGGAAATTGTTGTGACGAATGTAGTAGGTAAGGCCGTTGTCAAGGTGACCGATTCTCACGTCCTTGTCAACAGGAACCTGAGGCATCTGCTGTGCCACCATTGAGCCTGTAGCCAGCAGCATCACTGCCGCTACAAAAAACTGCTTTAATCTCATGTTTTATTATAATGTTGTTAGAATTATTACTTACATTTTATTATTTAATCTATACACATATATTATAGGAAAATGGATATTTTCTGAATATACATTTATATGATAAAACGAAATCCCCACGCCTTTGGGTAGCTTTCAGAATGCAAAAATAACATAATTAAAGGGAGAAAACAAATATTTTGTAGCTTTTTCACTCTTTACCCCTCATTTTCACGCTTTTATCGCTATTTTCACACTTTTGCCTGGAAAATCATGCACTAACTCAAAGAACCGGAAGTCCGTCATCCACGCACCTGAAAGCTCTTCATCCAAGAACCGCGGAAAAGGCGTATGAGGAAGAGAACTCCACGGAAAGTAAGTTCCGTAGCCATCGCAATCCACACACCTTCCAACCCATAGCTCTTGGATAAGCCGTAGGCAAGAGTGAGTCGCACGAGCCACATGGTACCGAGATTGATGGCAGCAGGCTTGAATGTATCACCTGCTCCCACACAGACACAATAGGTCACGATGCTCGCAGCAAAGAACGGTTCGGCAAATGCTTCGATACGCAGACAGGTAGTACCCAACTGGCGGATGGCCTCAACAGGCGAAAGCACCCCTATCATTTCTGGCGCAAAGACATACATGATGACTCCCATCAATGCCATCACCAACATACCAAGACCAACGGTCATATAAGCAAAGTTCTTGCACAGGTCTATGCGCCCCGCTCCATGAGTCTGTCCTACCAGGGTAGTAGCAGCATCACCGATACCATAACCAGGCATATAACAAAGACTTTCTGCTGTAATCGCAAAAGAATGGGCAGCAATGGCTATGTTGCCCAATGGCGCCACAATCATGGTACTCACAATCTGTGCTCCACTCATCAGAATATTCTGTATGGCGATAGGGATGCTGATCTTGCAGGCTCTCTGCACATATTCCTTTACCCAATGAAAACGCACATGATCCTGACGGAGATTAAGCATCCGGTTTTTGCAAGCCGACAGATATAGATTGGGTAGCGAAATACAGATATATGCCAAGGCTGTTCCCATAGCAGCACCCACTACCCCGAACTTGCAGATATAAATGAAAATATAATTGAAGATTACATCACAAATACACACCAGTACAGCCATCACGCTCGGCGTATGCATATTACCAGCCGACTTGAGCATCATCTCGGAAGTATGATAAAGATACACGAAGGGAAGCACCAAGGAATATATCAGGAAATAACCAGAAGATGCTGAAGCGATATCAGCACCACCACCCAACCAGTATGGAAGATGTGAATGTATTCCCACTCCTATGAGCGAGAGGAACACACTGAAAGCCAAACCGCAAATCAAGGCATGACGGAAAACCTGACGCGCCTTCACAAAATCATTGGCTCCGATAAAATGAGCTACCTGCACAGAGAATCCTGTGGCAGCCGCACTCAGCAAACTGCCAACCAACCATGTGGTAGATTCTATCAGACCGATACTGGCAGAGGCTTCAGCACCCAGATGACCAACCATAGAGGCATCAATAAAAAACATCATGACGGTGGAAATCTGTGCCAACATAGATGGGATACTCAATCCTACAATCAGATTGAGTTTCTCACCACGCACCATCGCTCTACCCGAACGAATCGACTCCATCAGATATTCTGTTTTCTTACTATATAGCATATCTATTTCTATTTTCCTATTTTTTGTTATTATCTGTTCTTTTATCGATTTACGTCAAAACAAAATACACGGAAAATGGCGACTCCATATTGAGGAACCGCCATTTCTTATTAACATAAATAATTATTACCTTCAATCAATATTCCTAAAATACGCACTTTCACCTTTATGAAAACTAACCTAACCTATTTGTCGTCCTTGAATAAACAATCTTTATTTACCTTTTCTTCTAATACCTGTCGTCCTTGAATTACAATCTTAATAAACTACCTTTTAAAAAACTAAACCTAGAACAATCTATTACCTAACTAAAAACCTAAAACTTATATTTCTGATGCAAAGGTACTACATTTCTTTGAACCCACAATATTTTTATGAATAAATTTGCAACTTTCCAACATTTTTTGATATACATCAAAGGATTGTGTACGAACACAAACACTAATTTAGCCTTCGCAACATATTTTTAGAATTGAAAATAGAAATGAAATATATGGAATAATAAAGGAGGAAAGAGAGGGGAAAAAAAAGAAAGCCTTGAAAGTATCACTACTCCCAAGGCTAAAATTTCATCATATCTTTCAACAGTCATTATATGCGAGCATATTACTGCCTGATATTATTCTTCTGTTATCCAGCTACCTTTACCTCGCTTATAGGCAGTTAATGCCATTTCGAAGCGAAGCATAGAATAAGCAGGAATGGTTGAGTTAGCGCTGCTGCCATAAGCGAGATTAGCAGGAATGAATACCTGCCAGTGATCTCCGACATGCATGCCCAAAAGTGCAGTGGTAAAACCATCTATCCAACCATAATTAACAGTCGTCTTTGTTGGCTTAGCCGTTTCCGAACTATACTCATCAGCAACGAAAGTCTGGTCAAAAACATAACCATTGGCATAAGAATCGGATGGAATCAATCTACCACGATAACTCAATTGGATAGAGTCGGTATAAAGCAGATTAGCATCGCTATTACCCTTCTTCAGTATATGCACCACGATATAATCATCGTCATTATACTTTAGGGTAGAAGCAGCACCTTGTCCTTCCGTAGTGGATGTCTGGTTCTGAAGTGTCCAGCTACGTATCACCTTCCACTCCGAACTTCCATTGGCAATCTGCTGTCGGGCTTTAGCTAATGTATCAGCAAAAGCCTTATCATTACGCTCCTGCCAATTTCTAAACTCAGAATTCGACTCGTCCTCATTCGTCTCACTGCATGATGACAGTACGAAAACCGTCATCAGCAGAAAGAACAAATATTTAATATTCTTAAAGTTCATCTAAATCTTTTGTTTTGCTATATCATATACCTTATTATATATATATGCATATCACTCAGACTACACAAATTATACAGGTATATCCCGAAATACTCCGGCTATTAGAAATTCTTGATTTCCTTGCCAAGCTTCTTCAATACGCTTGTGATGCTCACACGCTCCTCGATGATACTGCGCAAGTCGCTGATAGCAACACGCTCCTGCTCCATAGTATCACGATAACGGAGAGTTACCTTATGATCATTTGGAGTCTCGTGGTCAACTGTGATACAGAATGGAGTACCAATGGCATCCTGACGACGATAACGCTTACCGATAGAATCCTTAGGATCGCCATAGTGAGTATTGAAGTGGAACTTCAACTCATCTACAATCTCGTGAGCCAACTCAGGGAGACCATACTTCTTATCCAATGGGAATACTGCGCACTTCACTGGAGCCAAAGCCTCTGGCAAGCGCAATACAACACGTGTCTCACCATTCTCCAACTTCTCCTCGCAGTAAGAGTGGCACATTACGCTGAGGAACATACGGTCAACACCGATAGAAGTCTCTACATCGTAAGGCACATAGCTCTCGTTCTTTTCTGGATCGAAGTACTTGATAGAACGGCCGCTGAACTTCTCATGCTGAGAAAGGTCGAAATCGGTACGGCTATGAATACCCTCAACTTCCTTGAAACCGAAAGGCATCTTAAACTCAATATCTGTAGCTGCGTTAGCATAGTGAGCCAACTTCTCATGGTCGTGGTAGCGATAGTTCTCATTACCCATGCCGAGAGCCTCGTGCCATGCCAAACGAACCTTCTTCCAATACTCAAACCACTTCATCTCAGTACCTGGCTGGCAGAAGAACTGCATCTCCATCTGCTCGAACTCACGCATACGGAATACGAACTGACGGGCAACAACCTCGTTACGGAAAGCCTTACCAATCTGGCAGATACCGAATGGCAACTTCATACGGCCGGTCTTCTGAACACTCAGATAATCTACGAAGATACCCTGAGCAGTCTCAGGACGGAGATATACCTTGCTTGTAGCATCGCTGGCAGCACCCATCTGGGTAGAGAACATCAGGTTGAACTGGCGAACGTCTGTCCAGTTCTTGGTACCGCTGATAGGGCAAACGATACCCTCATCCTCGATAATCTGCTTCAGCATCTCCAGGTTAGGACCCTGCATAGCCTCAGTATAGCGAGCATGAAGTTCATCATGCTTCTTCTGGTTTTCGAGAACACGAGGATTGGTAGCACGGAACTGAGCCTCATCAAAGCTGTCGCCGAAACGCTTCTTTGCCTTAGCAATCTCCTTAGCAATCTTCTCTTCGTATTTAGCCATGTGATCCTCGATGAGCACATCAGCACGATAACGCTTCTTAGAGTCGCGGTTATCAATCAATGGGTCATTGAAAGCATCTACGTGGCCGGAAGCCTTCCAAACAGTAGGGTGCATGAAGATAGAAGCATCAAGACCAACAATGTTCTCGTGCAGCAACACCATGCTCTGCCACCAATACTGCTTGATATTATTTTTCAGCTCAACACCATTCTGTCCATAATCATAAACAGCTGCCAAGCCATCATAAATTTCACTACTTGGGAATACAAAGCCATATTCTTTGCAATGGCTTACGATTTTCTTAAAAACATCTTCCTGTGCCATGATAAAAACTTATTTTTTTCAAATTTTCGGCAAAGATACGCTTTTTTCTCGAAATTTTGTTGTATTTTTGCCATAAATTATCAAAATAAGTATTAAAAGCTATCTATGAGCGACGAAATTAAAGATAAAGACGGAATAGAAGGTCAAAATCCTGACAACTTGCAAGATTCTCAAAATAACGACCTGCAGGACACCTCTAAAGACGATTTGGGGGATTCGCAAAAGGACGACTTAGAGGATTCGTCAAAGGATGATTTGAAAAATCAGACCGAACAGCATTCCGATTATAAGCCGGTGAACCGATTCGACGCATCCGCTGTACACCATCTCAGCGGTATGTATCAGAACTGGTTCCTCGACTATGCCTCGTACGTAATTCTGGAGCGTGCCGTTCCTCACATCGAGGACGGACTGAAGCCTGTGCAACGACGCATTCTCCACTCCATGAAACGTATGGATGATGGCAGATACAACAAGGTGGCTAATATCGTGGGGCACACCATGCAGTTTCATCCTCACGGTGACGCCTCCATCGGTGATGCCCTGGTACAGATGGGACAGAAAGACCTGCTCATCGACACACAGGGTAACTGGGGAAACATTCTCACTGGCGACCGTGCGGCTGCTCCCCGCTATATCGAGGCACGACTTTCCAAGTTTGCACTCGACGTAGTATTCAACCCGAAGACTACCGACTGGCAGCTCTCATACGACGGCCGCAATAAAGAGCCTATTACCCTGCCTGCCAAATTTCCTCTGCTCCTTGCACAAGGCGCAGAAGGTATCGCCGTAGGCTTGAGCAGCAAGGTGCTGCCCCACAACTTCAATGATCTCTGCGATGCTGCCATTCACTATCTGAAGGGCGAACCATTCACGCTTTATCCTGATTTCCCTACGGGTGGTGCCATTGATGTAAGCAAATACAATGATGGTCAGCGTGGCGGTGTGCTGAAAGTTCGTGCTAAGATAGACAAGCTCGACAACAAGACTCTGATCATCAGCGAGATCCCATACAGTAAGACTACGGGAAGCCTCATCGAATCTATCACCAAGGCTGTAGAGAAAGGTAAAATCAAGGCCAGAAAGGTGGATGATGTGACTTCTGCCAACGTGGAGATTCTCGTCCATCTGGCTCCTGGCACGTCATCAGACAAGACGATGGATGCCCTCTATGCCTTCAGCGACTGCGAAATCAATATTTCACCCAACTGCTGCGTCATCGAGGACAACAAGCCAAAGTTCCTCACCGTCAGCGATGTGCTCAAGCATAGCGTAGATTGCACGATGGGACTGCTCCGCAAGGAACTCATGATTCGCAAGGGCGAATTGGAAGAACAGCTCTTCTTCTCCTCTCTGGAGCGCATTTTCATCGAGGAGCGCATCTACAAGGAGCGCAAGTTTGAGCAGAGTAAGAGCCAGGATGAGGTAGTGGCATTCATCGACTCCAAGCTGGAACCTTTCAAGGATAAGCTCTTTACTGCCGAGGTGGATGGCAAGGGAATGGTACAGTATGCTTTCCATCGCGAAATCACCCGGGAAGATATTCTCAAACTGCTCGAAATCAAGATGCAGCGTATTCTTAAATATAATAAGGATAAGGCGGATGATCTCCTGATGAAGATTAAGGCAGAACTGGCTGAGATTGAAAATGACCTTGCCCACATGACCGATGTGACCATCAATTGGTTTGAATACCTCAAAGGCAAATACGGCAAGTTCCATCCTCGCAAGACCGAGATACGCAACTTCGACACTATCGAGGTGACCAAGGTGGTAGAAGCCAACCAGAAGTTGTTTATCAACCGACAGGAAGGATTCGTAGGAACCGGCCTCAAGAAGGATGAATTCGTATGCAACTGTTCCGATCTCGACGACATCATCGTCTTCTATAAAGACGGAAAATTCAAGGTCATGAAGGTGGCCGACAAGATATTCGTAGGAAAGAACATCCTCCACGTACAGGTATTCAAGAAAAACGACAAGCGCACCATCTACAACTGCGTTTATCGCGATGGAAAACAAGGTGATTATTTCATCAAACGATTCAACGTGACGGCGATGACCCGCGACAAGTTGTACGATATCACCCAGGGCACTCCTGGCAGCCGCATCATCTACTTCACCGCCAACCCTAATGGCGAAGCGGAAATCATCAAGGTAACTATGGAGCCAGACCTGTCGAAGAAACGACAGAGCATCTTCCTGGAGAAGGATTTCTCCGAAATACTTATCAAGGGACGTGCTGCCAAGGGAAATCTCCTGACCAAGCGTACCATCAGACGCATCGGACTGAAGAGTCACGGTCACAGTACCTTGGGAGGAAGAAAGGTTTGGTTTGACCCAGACGTAAACCGCATCAACTATGATGAGAACGGAAGATTCCTCGGTGAATTCAATGACGACGAAAGCATCCTGGTAGTACTCGACGATGGCGATTTCTACATCACCAACTTCGACCCGAACAACCATTACGAGGACAATATCCTCCGTCTGGAAAAATGGGACGAGCACAAGATCTGGACCGCCATTCTCTACGATGCCGACAATCAGGGCTATCCATATATCAAGCGCTTCACGATGGATGCCATCAAGCGCCATCAGAACTTCATGGGAGAAAATCCTAACTGCAAGCTGATTCTGCTCACCGATACCGCCTATCCGAGATTCAAGGTTACCTATGGCGGCGTGGATGCGATCCGACCTGCCGAGGAAATCGATGCAGAACAGTTTATCGGACAGAAGAGTTTCAAGGCAAAGGGCAAGCGTCTCACTACCTGGAAGTTAGAAAGCATCGAAGAACTGGAGCCTACCCGATTCCCAGAACCAACCGATGAAGGTGAAGACTCAGAAGAAGGAGGTGAATCAGAAAATGGGAATGCATCTGGAAAAGGTGGAAAAGCTTCTGAAAGAGAAAACCTTGACCCGGATGCAGGTAAGAGCGAACAGCAGATCATCGACGAACTGACAGGACAGACCAGTCTCTTCGACGATAAGAAGTTTACTGAAGAAGACGAGAAAGACAAAGAATGGTTAGCTAAGCACTAACCTTTCTCAAATAACTTTCGAATAGCATAAGGGCTTGTATGATCATTATTAAATCATACAAGCCCTATTTATTTTCCAATTAACTCTTGAGAAAATCCTCTCAAGATTAACCCTTGAGAAATTCTCCTCAAAAAGGGAAAATCAGATGATTAGTACTTCTTGGCTGCAAGAATCTTCATGCAGTAGTCCTTGAAATCATTCCAATGATAATAAGGAGCCACATCACTCTTGATAGGCAAGGTAGCCTCATCCTCATTCAGGAGAACCTTTACCAAGACATCATTCGGCTTCTTCTGATTGCGATAGAAGACAAACTGCAGGTTGGTTGCCATCGGAGTAATCTTATAATCAAACCACATCTTGGCAATATTCTCTGGGTCCTTGATAAGCGCACCATAACCATTCAAGTTGAGCAGACAGGTAAGCGGAGTCACCATCGTATCATGACCATATCTGAGCGTAGCACCCGGATGCTGAAGAGCGATGCAACTGTCAGCCTTCTCGATGATATTTCTCAAGAGATTGCGCTGAGAATAAGGCTGTTCGGCACCAGTATAAGGAGAATATCCGTATGACATCTGCCACCAGGAATTGCTTACTACCCAATTCTGATAGATTTCCTCCTCATTGAAGAGGTCGTAGAGAGAAACCTTGCCACGCAGTTCAGTACCCTGGATAGCCCCAGCCATCTCAAAGAGTTTCCAGTTGAGGTCGCGCGGGTTGATATTCTGCTTCACCCAGTACGGATCGTTGAAGAGTTCCTTCATCACGCGGTCATAGCAATCGTGCTTCTTGGTAAATTCCTCCTGCACCGTCTTTCTTCCGATACAATTCTTCAAACTGTCCAGTCGCTTATCCGACAGGTTCATATAATACATATCGTGATAACTGGCATCATGGAAGATATTGAGTTGAGGATTCATGCGAAGCATCTGCTGCAGACCGTTTTCCATTGAGAGAATGCATCGGATAACAACGGTACTTCTCGCCTCGATATTGGTTTTACCTGCAAAAATCTCCGGGAATCGCTCCATCATTCTCTTGGTAATTCCCTGATGCTGGATAGCTCCGAGCGGCGTCAGTTCGCCATCCCTACCCTTAGCATCTTCACGTATCAGTTTTACTTTTTCCAATGTTTCCTCACCCTTGGCAGTCAGTTTACCCTCCTGCTTCGCCTTGAGCAAAGAGAAGTAAGGCACATCATAGGCCTTCTTTCCTATCATATAGCGTGAGCCATGGCGACCATAGTGACTCAGATAGAATGGTTTGTATCCCTTAGGAGCAGGAGTAAGTTGCTTCTGAGGACCACGATAAGCCACGTAATTACTTGCCGAGAGCGTAATATCCCTCTTGAAATCCTCCTGTGGAGTCTGCGCCAAGGCATTGTTTCCTGCCAGCAATACCGCAGCAAACAGCAATACTTTTTTCATTTCGTTTTTCATTCTTTATCTGTATATTTAAGTTAGTACACTTATGATTTCAGTCATTTAGCCAAACATCGATTTCTTCAGACCATGAATGCCGAATTCTGGTGCATCGGTTAAAAGACTTACATCTTCTTCTCAGCCTGCAAAAATAGTAAAAATTCAGCAAAAAAGCAAGTAACTTCAAAGTTTTTTATATTTTTCTTCTTTTAATTGAAATATAAGTTGTATCTTTGCAGTCACAAATGCGCTTGTGGCGAAATTGGTAGACGCGCTAGACTTAGGATCTAGTGG
>ERZ1026862.531-NODE-531-length-25484-cov-11.024146_pt1 | contig 25484 bp, 20 predicted proteins | sample MGYA00380161_ERZ1026862 | MGnify/ENA primary metagenome ERZ1026862 (study PRJEB33269, sample SAMEA4719797) | human gut metagenome | biome: human-associated habitat; feature: organic feature; material: feces | place: Cameroon | collected 2013-10 ... | reverse complement strand
CGTATCCTATGAAAACGGCTATTCGCCTAGGCCCAATCTCACCCATAACAGGGTGCCCCGTTTGGTGTGATGACATACGTAAACCAGGCATGAGAATTCGGGTAAAACCCTCATTCACATACCTGGCTACCTTATCTTACCCCTAACGGGGTAACCCATTTAACCATGCTACTTATCAACATCAAAATCCTACAAAATCGTGCCAAAAAAATCATGGATTTTGAACACCCTACCAAACGGGTCACCCTGTTATGGGTGAGATTGGACCTAGGCGAACAGCCGTTTTCATAGGACAAGCATATCGCAAGTTGCTTATCATACCCCCACTAAACAATATGCAAGCCCCATGAATATGGCAATGTTGGTTTGTAAACGAAAATTTAATATTCGTCGCGAAAACAATACCGTTCGTCTATTTTTGTAGAAAAACGCCTTCTATCTGCGCTACATAGGTACATATAAAAAGTGACAAGTGACAAATGACAGTTCAACTTCTTGATAATCAAGAAGTTTGCTGTTATTTTGTCATTTGAAATATTTCTTAATTTGGTGTTAACGAACCCTTATGCGGATATTTTGTCGTTTATCAGAGCAAATTGCTTTTCTCATTTTATGCCTATTTGTCCTTTAGCGCATAGAAACCGTTCCAAATTTTTTTTGAATCCCATTTAGCTATCTTTTTTTTGGGAAATATTTACATCTATCTCCATTTTTTTTGAGCGTTGAAATGCCGATAGCATGCCGATATCATTCCGAAGGCATACCGATATCATTCCGAAGGCATACCGATATCATTCCGAAGGCTTGTTGTAGGAAAAAGTACCGTATGAAAAGCAGATGAAGTTTGTACTATTTGTAAAAAATATCTAACTCCGAAATTTCACGATTATCGCAAGATGCAATTTTCTTGTACACTTTTTTGTTTGCAAGCATAAACCTAAGTATCTTTGTACACAAAATGGATTTTGGGTTTGCATTTCACATGACTTGCATAAAACCAAATCCAACCAACTCTCGAAAAACAAAATAAACAATATATAAAAAACACTTTATGAAAAAAAGACATTCACTTTATTGCCTTTTGACATTGGTGGTAATGCTCTGTTTGGGGACTTTGGGCGCCAATGCGCAGAAGTATGCTCCAGGTGTGCTCTATCACATTGTTTCGGCAGTGAAAGGACAGGTGGTTGGCTTTGACAAACAAGGCAACATTTCGCTTGAGAAACTCAATGCTGATGCCCCCAACCAACACTTTACGGTAACAGACTTGTCGGGTTCATGGCGTTTTATCAATCCATTTGTGAATCAGGCTGTGCGCACCGAAGGGAATGCACTCGAAATGGGCGAGAACAATGGTTCGGACGAAGCACAGTTGTGGAAGGTTGTGGCAGATGGTAAGTTTTTGAACTTGATTCCTACCAACCGTCCAAACATGGCAGCTGCTGTGCAAGGCAACAAGTTGGTGCTTATTAACAAAAGTAAGGCGGCTGGCAATAAGGCTGCACAATTTAGCATAGAACAAGCTGCTCACTCAGGTTTTGATGCAGACCTTACCTATCGCATTCGTTCGGCTCAACAACCCGACTTAGTTTTGGGTAATGGCGATTCGGGCGAGAATAATGCCCATATTGTTGCCGAGAAGGTAGACAAGATGAATCGTGGACAGTATTGGAACGTGAAGATGATTGACCTAAATCGTCGTGTGGTAGGCAATGCTTTCTATACACAAAACTTTGACGATGGCGGTGGCAACCAAGGCATTGACTATGTGTTGCAATGGCCTGCTGAAGAAGGGGTGTGGAATAATGCACAGTTCCTTTTTGAACCTGTAGCGGGTCATGTGGGCACTTACATTATTCGCTCGGCTGGTAACAAAGAAAAGGCTGCTAAAATGTATGCCTTGAAGGACGGGCAGTTAAAGATGGTTGCCTACAACGTAAAAGATCAGTCGGCATGGGTTACCTTTGAACAGGTAGAAAAAACCAAAATTAAGTCACCTTATTGGGAAGACGAAACCGTGTTTGCCGAAAACAAAGAAAAAGGTGTTGCCACTTATTTGCCCTATAACAGTGAGCAAGAAATGTTGGCAGACAAGGATTATTATAAAACCCCATGGACGACACCGAAAACAGCGCGTTACCTCTCGCTCAATGGTACTTGGAAGTTCCATTTCGTGCCAGAACCTTCACAACGTCCGCTCGACTTTTTCAAGGCAGACTATGATGTGAGTGCTTGGGATAATATTCCTGTTCCTTCAAACTGGGAAATGCAGGGATATGACAAACCCCTTTATTGCAATGTGGAATATCCACACGCAAATACACCTCCTTTTATCAAAGCACGTCCGGGCTTTAATGATGGGGGTAAGAACTATGGCATTAACCCCGTAGGTTCATACGTACGCACCTTTAGTGTGCCCGATAATTGGGAGGGTCGTCGCACCTTTATTCATTTCGGAGGTATTTATTCTGCCGCCTTTGTATGGATCAACGGACAGTATGTGGGTTACACACAAGGTTCAAACAATGTGACCGAGTTTGATGTGACCAAATTCTTGAAAAAGGGACAAGAAAACCGTTTAGCTGTGCAGGTGTTCCGTTGGAGTGATGGCTCGTACTTGGAATGCCAAGATATGTTCCGCATGAGCGGTATTTTCCGCGAAGTATACCTCTATAACACTCCGCGCGTAGCTGTGCGCGACCATTATGTGACTACAGATATTCAATTTAATGCGAACAATATAGCCTCGGCAAAAGTGAATGTAGCACTTACGTTGGATAATCGCGACAATTTGAGTGGTAGCAAAACGCTCGTGGCAAAACTCTTTGACCCGAAGGGAACTGAGGTACAAGAAAAGCGCGTAAACTTGCAAGTAAGTGGGGCAGAGGTTAAGGCAAATGTAAACTTTGATGTGGCGAATGCTGCATTGTGGAGTGCCGAATTGCCTAACCTTTATACCTTACGCATCATTCAGCAAAACGAACAAGGTGCCGACGAAATGGCATTCAGCACAAAGGTGGGTTTGCGCAAAGTGGAAATTAAAAACTCTTTGCTTTATGTAAACAATCAACGTGTGTTCTTGAAGGGTGTGAATCGTCATGACACTTCGGCTAAGCATGGTCGTGCTGTAACCGTCGATGAGATGTTACGCGATGTGACATTGATGAAACAAAACAACATCAATACCATTCGTACTTCGCACTATCCTAACGACGCTCGTATGTATGCCATGTACGACTACTACGGACTTTACACCGTGGACGAAGCAGACCTCGAAGACCACGCCAATCAGAGCATCTCTGATCGTAAGAGTTGGATTCCTGCTTTTGTAGATCGTATCGATCGTATGGTGCTTCGCGACCGTAACCATGCTTCGATTGTGATGTGGAGCCTTGGTAATGAAGCTGGCGCAGGCGCCAACTTTAAAGATTGCTATGAGGCTGCTAAGGCGCTCGACTCACGTCCTGTACACTACGAGGGCACTCGTATTAGCTTGCCTTATGGTGGCGAACGTTACTCAGACTTCTACTCTAAAATGTATCCGGGCATGAACTGGATGCACCAAAACACGTCGAACCTTGACAAACCCATGTTCCTCTGCGAATATGCTCACGCCATGGGTAATGCCATTGGTAACTTGAGCGAATATTGGGATGTGATGGAAAGTTCGAATGCAACCATCGGTGGTTGCATTTGGGACTGGGTAGATCAATCCATCTACAACCCACAGCTCATGAAGCAAGGCATCTATCGCCTTACTACGGGATATGACTATCCGGGTCCTCACCAAGGCAACTTCTGCTGCAATGGTGTGATAAATGGCTTGCGTCAAGAAACTGCTAAACTTAAGGAAGTGAAAGCTGCACATCAGTTTGTGAAGTTTGCACTTAATAGCATTGACAAGGCAAAAAATACAGCGCAAGTTACTTTGCGCAATGCGTATGCTTTCCAAAATTTGCAAGACATGAACCTTGTTTACGAGGTGGTGAAGAATGGCAATGTGGTAAGCACTAAAACGGTAAAATTGCCTGCTGTGGCTCCTGCCGATAGCACAACCCTTACTTTGAAGTTGGCTAAGGCAGACCTTGCAAAGGCTGAGAAAAAGGGTAACGAGGTGTTGCTCACCTTGCATGTAGTGTTCCGCAAAGCACAGAACTATGCTGCTGCAGGACATGAGGTGGCTCTTAAGCAATATCAACTCGTAGAACGTGGCAAGTTGGGTGCTGTGAAGGCAGATGCTAAGGCGCCCGAAATGTTGCAAACTCTCTCGCTCGACCAAACAATTATTGGTAATGAGCGTGTGCAACTTACCTTCGACAACGAAACAGCTCGTCTCACAGCTTTGGCGCTTGATGGACGTAACATCATTCAGGGTGGTCAAGGTTTTGAATACAGCAACCATCGTTGGATTGAGAACGACCGTTTTGGCAACACTGCCAATGGTTTGCAAGAAAAGGGCAGCTTGAAGGTAGAAACCGTAAATGGCAATACCGTAGTTAAGACCGTGCGCAAGGGTTCTATTTGCGACACTGAAATTAACTATACCATTTATGCACAAGGCATTGTGGATGTCGATGCGAAGTTCGTACCTCACTCAGGCAATCTGCGTCGCGCAGGTTTGGTATGTATGCTTGATTCTGCACTCTCACGTGTAAACTATTATGCCCTTGGTCCTTGGGAGAATGCTTGCGACCGTCGTGATGGTGTGGTAGTAGGTCGTTACGCCACAACCACTCAGGGTATGGTAGAACCTAACATGAAGCCTCAGAGCACAGGTAACCGTGAGGCACTTCGTGAATTGGTGCTTACCGACAAAACAGGTTTTGGCGTGAAGATAGAAACCGAGGGTAAGGTAAACTTCTCTGCATTGCCTTATACTGACACTGAATTAATGAATGCCCAGCATTATTGGGAACTTACGCCTAACGCTGCTACCATTCTCCACTTAGATGCTTGGTTACGTGGTATTGGTAACGCCTCATGTGGTCAGGATGTAGATACCCTCCCCATCTACCGCGTCCCCAACCAACCTTTGAGCTATAAGTTGAGAATTAGCAAGAAGTAAAAGACTAAAAGTTTTTTTAATTGACAACCTTTTGTATATAATACGTAAAAGGTTGTCAATTTTTTGTGTCTTTGATTTTGCTTATTTGTATATGTTTTTTATCTTTGCAAAAAATAAAAAACACAGAATATGAAAAAAGTATATTTGATAATCGTTTTTTTGTTCAGCTCAATAATTGCCTTTGGACAAGGGACAATGGAGGAGGCTAAAAGGTGTCTTAATCAAAAAGAATACGATAAAGCAGTTCGTATTTTTCAGGCTTTAGCAGACAAAGGTGAAGTGGAGGCAAAATTCTATTTAGCTCTTTGTTATGATAAGGGTCAAGGTGTGCCGCAAAATCATTCTAAGGCCGCTCATTGGTATCAAAAAGCAGCAGACCAAGGTTTTGCATTTGCACAATATAATTTAGCTCTTTGTTATGATAAGGGTCAAGGTGTGCCGCAAGATCATTCTAAGGCAGCTTATTGGTATCAAAAAGCAGCAGACCAAGGTTTTGCATTTGCACAATATATTTTAGCTCTTTGTTATGATAAGGGTCAAGGTGTGCCGCAAGATCATTCTAAGGCCGCTCATTGGTATCAAAAAGCAGCAGACCAAAATCTGCCAGGAGCACAACTTAATTTAGCTCTTTGTTATGATAAGGGTCATGGTGTGCCGCAAGATTATTCTAAGGCTGTTTATTGGTATGAAAAGGCTGCTGCTCAAAATTATGACTTAGCAAAGAAAAATTTGGATAAATTGAAACTTACTTCACCTCAATCTACTAATAATCAGGTCGCGCAAAATGAAACTCCTACATATACACAACCTACAAATAATAATTTGTACCAACCACAAGATGTTGAGAAAATTGCTACTTGTGTATTAGACAAAGATATACCTATAACAAATAAAACAGCAAATAATACTTTTGCGTTTATAGTGGGTAACGAAAATTATTTGGATGCAATTAAAGTTCCATTTGCCAATAACGATGCGAATATCTTTGCAGAGTATTGCAAAAGTACATTAGGATTGCCAAAAGAGAACGTAAAGGTTTATAAGGATGCAACATTTGGTGTGTTGGTAAATGCGGTAAGCACCATTAAGAAAATAGCCAAGGCGTATGAGGGAAAACTGAATATTATTTTCTATTATTCGGGACATGGTATTCCTGATGAGGCTTCGCATGAGGCTTTTATGTTGCCTATTGACGCTGATGGTCAAAATATGGGTATTTGTTATTCGCTTGATAAGTTATACAAGGAATTAAAAGATACACATGCACAAAAAGTACTAGTGTTACTTGACGCGTGTTTTAGTGGCGCGGTTAGAGGGAATGGTATGATTGTAGAAGCTAAGGGTGTGGCCATTAAACCCAAAAAGAATGTGGTGGATGGCAATATCGTGGTACTTTCGGCTGCAACAGATAAGCAAACAGCTTACCCATTTGAACAAGAAGGTCATGGCTTGTTTACCTATTACTTGCTCAAAAAATTACATGATACGTGTGGTAATGTAACATTGGGTGAGTTGCAAAGCTACATTAAGTCGGAAGTAGGAAAGAAGGCTATAGTAATAAAAGGTAAGGAGCAAACGCCTACGGTGGTTACATCAGGCACAATGTTGAATACTTGGAAATCGCTTCCTTTACGATAATCTAAATCATAAATAAAAACCGCTCAGAAGAATTGTTGCTTCTGAGCGGTTTGAGATTTTAGAAATTTCAAATCTGTTTTTTTAGAACTATCCTTTAGTGTGTAGAAGGGGTTTATTCTTTTACATACACATTTTCAATCTCTGCCACGTACATTGTGTGAAGAGAACCACCTGGTTGGTCGTTATACCAACGGGTGAGGACAGCTTCGTCGAGAAATTCTTCGGGCTTGAAATCAGAACGAAAGAGCTTGCGGCATTCAATGGTGAGGCGAGCTTGCTCGTAGGTAATAGCACCCTGTTCGGTTTCAATGGGGATGAGACCTGTTTCTTTTGCCTTGTCGAAATCGCGACCAGACTTGCTACCACAGAAATTGTAGATGTGGCGCATAGACTCGTCGTGTCCTAAAAACGAAAGGGTAAAGTGCTCGTTGTTCTCAATCAAGGGATAAGTGGCGCGTTCGGGACGAATAAAAACAAAGGCTACGGGTTTATTCCACAAATAACCAATGCCACCCCATGAGGCAGTCATCATGTTGAATTTCTCTTTGGTGCCACCTGTTACCAACATCCATTCTTTGCCAATAATATCGAAAGCATTTTCTTTAGCAAGTGTTGTAATATCTGTCTTTTTCATTTTAGATGTGTGTGAGAGTTTTTAGTTTGTTGAATGCAAAAATACAGAAAGTAAGTAGGTTGTCAAAGTGAATTGAAGGATTTTATTTTGTGGTAAATAGAAGTTTTGCGTGAAATGTTTTGTACTTTCCGCTTCAAATATTAACTTTGTCTGTCATAGACTATAACACCATGCAATTTAAAGAAGTGATAGGACAAAGCACGGTGAAGCAACAACTTAAAAAGATGCTCGCCGAAGGCCGCATTCCTCATGCCCTGCTTTTTGCCGGACCTGAGGGGAGTGGTAAACTGCCCATGGCGCTTGCCTTGGCGCAGCGTTTGTTGTGTAAAAACGTAACGCCTGAGGGTGAGGCTTGTGGCGAATGCCCTGCCTGCCACATGGTGCAAAAGTGTGCACATCCAGACCTTCACTTTATTTTGCCTACCATTAAACCCAAAGGGCAGAGTGGGGTGGTGCTGAGTGACCAATTTTTGCCACAATGGCGTAAGCAACTTCAGTTGACGCCCTATTTTAACCGACAAACTTGGTTGCAGTGCATGGGTGTTGAAAATCAGCAGTCGCTAATCAATGTGGCTGAGGCTAACAACATTATAACCAAATTGGCAAGCGTGAGTAGTCAAGGCGGTTATCGTGTGGTAATAGTGTGGTTGGCAGAGCAGATGAACCAAGAATGTGCAAACAAACTGCTCAAAATTCTTGAAGAACCGCCTTCGCAAACCGTATTCATCCTTACTGCCAACAATCCCGAAAGGATGTTGTCTACCATCTTAAGTCGTACGCAGCGCATTGATTTTCCGCCTTTGCAGACAAGTGAGCTGACGGATGCTCTGCAGCGATTCAATGGTTTGCAACCCGACGATGCACTGATGGTGGCACGTGCTGCAGCAGGTAGTTACACGCAGGCATTGGCACAGGTGACAATGAATGCTGACGATGCACAGTTCTTCGACCTTTTTGTGCTATTTATGCGTTTGTGTTATATGCGCAAAATTAAGGATTTGCATGAATGGTCTGTGCAACTTTCGCAATGGGGACGCGAAAAACAGAAGGCTTTTTTGCAATATGCACAAAGACTGGTGCGCGAAAATTTTATGTATAATTTCCGCAATCCAGAACTCAATTATATGAATAAGCAGGAAACGGATTTTGCCGTGAACTTTGCACGTTTTATTAACGAGCGAAATGTGATAGGCATTATGGACGAAATCTCTGCTGCTCAGCGCGATATTGAGCAAAACGTGAGTGCCATTATGGTGTTCTTTGATTTCTCGCTCAAGATGATCGTGCTTCTTATCAAATAATATATTATTCAATGACTACTGAACAAAATAACGATATGCTCGATTCGATGGTTGCCAACGATGCTCTGCAGACGGACAACTGCAACGATATGGGCGCGAATGTTGCTATGGGAACTTGTGCTCATGCTGGAGAATGTGGCAATTCGGGCAACTGTGGCAGTGCTTGTAGTGGTGGTTGTGACAACTGTGGCTGTGGCTTTTGTCAATGGGGCGACGGCAACTTGCGTGGTTTGTCTGCCAAGGGCTGCGGTCGAAGCGATCATCAACTCAACTCATACGACTATTTAGCCGATGTGCCAGGTAATGTAGAAACAACCGACTTTGTAGAGGTGCAATTTAAAAATACTCGCAAAGGTTTTTATCGTAACGATAACCACCTCGACTTGCAAAAGGGCGATACTGTAGCGGTAGAGGCACAACCTGGACACGATATTGGTGTGGTTTCGCTCACCGGCAAATTGGTTTTGTTGCAAATGCAAAAGGCGAATCTTAAGCCTGGCTTTGAAATAAAACGCATTTATAGAAAAGCACGTCCCACCGATATCGAAAAGTATGAAGAGGCAAAGGCTCGCGAGCACGAAACGATGATTCGTTCGCGACAAATAGCTAAAGACCTTGAATTACAAATGAAGATTGGCGATGTAGAATATCAAGGTGATGGAAATAAAGCCATTTTCTACTATATCGCTGATGCACGCGTAGACTTCCGTAAACTCATTAAGGTGTTGGCTGAAGCCTTTCGTGTGCGCATTGAAATGAAGCAGATTGGTGCTCGCCAAGAGGCAGGCCGTATTGGTGGTATTGGTCCGTGTGGTCGTGAACTTTGTTGTGCTACGTGGATGAAGAATTTTAGTTCGGTAAGCACTGCTGCCGCACGTTTTCAGGACATCACACCTAACCCGCAGAAACTTGCAGGACAATGTGCTAAACTTAAGTGCTGCTTGAATTATGAAGTAGATACTTACATGGAGGCTGCTCGTAAGTTGCCCGAACGTAATGCCACACTCGATACGATTGATGGAACATACTACTTCTTTAAGGCGGATACCTTGGCTGGTCTTGTTACTTACAGTAGTGACCGACGAATGGGGGCGAACCTTGTGACCATTACTGCAGAGCGTGCCAAAGAGGTTTTGGCAATGAATGCCAATGGTGAAAAACCTGATACGCTTTTGGTTGAGGAAATGGTTGCTCCTAAGGGACCCGTAGACTTGGCTGAGCAAGACGACCTTACGCGATTTGACAAGAGTAAACGTAACAAGAACCGTCGTGAGCGTCGCAACAATAAGGGTGAGGCTCGTGCTGCACAACGCGGTGAAGGACGCCGTAATGAAGGCGAAAACCGCCAAAACGATGCTGATAATTCGCAAAAGGGCGATAATAATGGGGCTAACCAAACACAGCGCCGTGACCGCCGTGACAATAATCGTCGCCGTGACCGTCGCGATCGTCGTGAAGGTGGAAATAATCGTGACAATAGTGGCAATCGTGAAAATAGTGAACGCCGTGACCGAAATAATAATCGCGAAGGTGGACGCAATGAACGCCGAAATGGCAATGCACCTGTAAACGAATAAAATTAGGGTTGTTCCAAAAGAAAATTGGAACAACCCTAAAATACAAAAGCGCAATAGCTCTTAATACATAACAGGGATACCGAAATGCTAAAGTGCGTCTCTCTTTTACTTAGTTTGAAATGAAACATTCACTACTTCGTTTGCAAAAACTATTTCACGGTTTAATGGCTGTGTGTATAGCTTGTGTGGCAGCTATGCTGTGCGCTTGTGGCAATCCCCGTACCTCCTACAACCATTATTGTTCTACTTTGGTTGAAGGGTGGGAGCCTGGTGATAGTTTAAAGTTTAATGTTGACACCCTAAAAACCGCAGGTAAATATCAAATTACGCTTGGGCTTCGCACCTCTGTCAGCATACCCTATCCTTATCAAAGCATCACGCTGTTAGTGTGCCAACATTGGAAAAATCCCGAACGTACATTCCGCGATACCGTGAATATTAGTCTTACAGATGAACACGGAGATGCGAATGGTAGTGGCGTAAGTTTTAATCAATACACTTATGAGTGGAAAACGATTGATATTCCCACTGGCAGTTGTGGTTACATCACAGTGAACCACCTTATGCGTAGCGAAATGTTACCAGGAATATCTAATGTGGGCGTTAAATTAAAACGTCTAGATTAAGATTTTGATTTGATTATTCGAAATGGTTATGTAGCTGTTTCCGTTTCCTTTAATCTACGACACAAAAAATGCTGTTTGATAAATTACCAAACAGCATTTTTAGGGTTTTAAAAGACTCAAATATTAGTCTTCAATCAAGTCCTTACCAGTCATTTCGGCGGGTTGCTTCAATCCCATAATGTGGAGGATAGAAGGTGCAACGTCTGCCAATACACCATTCTGAACCTTAGCGTTCTTGTTCTCAGTTACATAGATGAACGGAACAGGATTCAATGAGTGTGCAGTGTTAGGAGTACCATCTGCATTCTCTGCGTTGTCAGCATTACCATGGTCAGCAATGATGATGGTTTCGTAACCAACTTCGTTAGCAGCAGTAACTACGTCCTTTACGCAAGCATCTACAGCCTTTACAGCTTTCTCGATAGCTTCGTAAATACCTGTGTGACCTACCATGTCGCCATTGGCAAAGTTCACTACGATAAAGTCGTACTTGTTCTCCTTGATAGCTGCAACCAATTTGTCCTTTACTTCGAAAGCAGACATTTCGGGCTTCAAGTCGTAAGTAGCTACCTTAGGTGAAGCTACAAGAATACGATCTTCGCCTTCGTAGGGAGTTTCGCGACCACCATTGAAGAAGAAAGTAACGTGTGCGTACTTTTCAGTTTCAGCAGTGTGGAGTTGCTTCAAGCCTTGGTTTGAGATGTATTCGCCGAGTGTATTCTGTACGTTCTCTTTAGGGAAGAGAATGTGAACACCCTTGAATGAAGCATCATAGGGAGTCATGCAGTAGTATTGCAAGCCGGGGATGGTGTGCATACCTTCTTCGGGCATATCCTGCTGAGTGAGCACTACGGTAAGTTCCTTAGCGCGGTCGTTGCGGTAGTTGAAGAAGATAACCACGTCGCCTTCCTTAATGCGTCCGTCTACGTTTGCATTAACGAGCGGTTCCATGAACTCGTCAGTGTTCTTGTGGTCTTCAGAGTCTGTGTCATAGCAGCTCTGTACACCTTCAACCATATCGGTAACCTGACGGCCCTTACCTTCAACGAGAAGGTCGTAAGCCACCTTAACGCGGTTCCAACGCTTATCGCGGTCCATAGCATAGAAACGACCTACGATGCTTGCGATGTGTGCACCATTTTCGTTGCAAACACCCTGCAAGTCGTTGATAAAGCCCTTACCACTCTTGGGGTCAGTGTCACGACCATCCATAAAGCAGTGAACGTAAGTATTAGTTGCTACGCCATATTCCTTAGCAATTTCAATAAGCTTAAAGAGGTGGTTTAATGAAGAGTGTACACCACCAGTTGAGGTCAAGCCCATGAGGTGAAGACCCTTGCCATTCTTCTTAGCATATTCGTAAGCCGAAATAATTTCGGGATTTTGCATGATAGAACCATCGGCACATGCACGGTTAATCTTTACCAAGTCTTGGTAAACGATGCGACCAGCACCAATGTTAAGGTGACCTACTTCAGAGTTACCCATCTGTCCATCGGGCAAACCTACGTTCTCGCCACAAGCCAAGAGCTCTGAGTGAGGATAAGTTGCGTTGAGGTGATCCATAAAAGGAGTGGGAGTTTCAAAGATAACGTCGCCGTGGTTGTGCTTACCAATGCCCCAACCATCCAAAATCATAAGAAGTGCTTTCTTTGCCATGATTGTAGTGTGATATATAATAATATTATAAGATTTTCTGTTTGCAAAGGTACACAACAATTTTGAGCCTATGGCTTACGAATCGTAGTTTTTTCTGTGTTACGGTGTGAATTTGAAGTTTTTTGTGTAAGTTTGCAATGAAAAAATAACATCAACCCCCAAAATTAGTCTACAGTAATGAAGCGTTTTGCGCTTTTCATCTTTTTGATATTGACAATATGCAGTCCGACGAGTGTGAAAGCTCAGTTGGACTCTTTAGTGTATAGCCCCGAGAGCGCTAAGCTTAATGCCGATGGTAAGAATGAGTTGCGGGCAACGGTCGATGCCATGACTTTTTTTCGTGACAACGAATACAATAGCAAGCATCTTATTAAAGGTTATACGCTACCAGGAGTATGGCTTAGTCCTAGTGTGAGTTACCAGCCATTAACTAATTTGAAGTTCGAAACGGGTGTGTTTATGCTTCATTTTTGGGGTGCCAGTAACTATCCGAATGCCAACTATGCCAATTTGGAATCGGCTGAGGCGCAACACACCACCAAGGCTTTTCATTGTGTGCCTATTATACGTGCCAATTTACAGCTTACTCCGCAGGTAAACATCGTGCTTGGTACGCTTTATGGAAAGTCGGCACATGGGTTAGCAGAGCCTCTTTATAACGACGAAATGAACATCAGTGGTGACCCTGAAACGGGTGTACAGGTGTTGTACAATCCTCATTGGATGGATTTAGATGCATGGGTTAATTGGCAAGACTTTATATTCCGTGATGACAAACGTCAAGAGCGTTTTTGTTTTGGTTTGTCTACCCGTTTTAAACCTTCGCGTCGTAAAGCTCGCTTTCAATGGCACATCCCTTTGCAGTTACTTATGCAACACACGGGTGGGGAAGTAAATACCGAAGCTCAAGATCGCAGCATCAAAACATGGCTCAATGCTGCAGCAGGCGTTGGCTTTAATGTGCCTTTGCGCACGCAATGTCCTGTGTCACTTGGTGCCGAAGTTCTTGGCACTTATTTTAGTCAACAGTGTGGCACTGCTTTACCCTTCGACAAGGGATATGGATTTTTAGCCCAAGCCCATGCTCAGGTGTGGCGCGTACGTCTTACTGCAGGTTATTGGGCATCGCATCAATATATACCTATCTTGGGCAGTACCTTGTATAGCAGCATGAGTACCAGCACAAAAGGCATTACTCTTAACAACCCTCGCATGTTCTTGCTCCGTGCAGAATACGCACAATATTTAGGTAAAGGATTCTCGTGGGGAGTACGTTTAGGTTTCGATCTTCACCACGAAAGCGGCGTGTGGAATGCCAACGACCACACTTACACCCATCGCAGCATGACCAACGACTTCGATGCAGGGATATACTTGCGTTTAACACCGAGTTTCTTGATAAAGAAGTTCAAAACCGACCAAACAAAATAAAAAACTAAGGTGCAAGGACCCGAAAACTCAAAAGTTTTTAGTACTTTCGCACTCATAAATTTCTATACAACGACACAGAAATGGAAAACAACAACACAAACAAACCCCAAGAGGGGTTGGCACAAGGCATGTCTAACATTTACGATGAAGTTAGCACATCAGTAGCCTCAGCCATAAAGCAAGATTTGGTAGCACACTTTGGCAAAGGCCTTTACTACCACCTCAAGAATGGCGAAAAGCCCATCAACGCCGAGCAGCAGGCATTCATAGCTGAAACATTCGTGAAGCATGGTGTAAGCACTCCGCCCGTTTACGACAAGGTGCTCTAAGCATCCTCACATACGAGCTTGACTAAACTGCAATGACACAACACAGGGAAACAAGGGATTGCATACGCTATGCACCCCGAGTTTCCTTTTTTTGTTGATAAACAAGGGGCTATGTAAGCATATTTTTGTAAGTTTGCAAGATATAAGGTCTGTTCTAAAAAACTGATGAACAAGTTCAAATATTCTGATGGCTTGCCTTGCATTCTATTTTAAAACAAAAAATAGCATTTAATGCGAACTCATATAGTTTTCAGATATAATAGAAGACCCTATCAACCCCCAAAATCACAAATCCTATGGCAGATAGTATAATAACCGACGAAAAACTGTATTACACCATTAGCGAAGTGGCGCAAGAGTTAGATGTTAGCGAAACCCTTTTGCGTTATTGGGAGAAGCAGTTTCCCACGCAAATCAAGCCCAAAAAATCAGCCCGTGGTGTGCGCCGCTATACCAAAGAGGATATTGAGAAAATTCGCATTATCTACGACCTAGTGAAGGTGCGTGGACTTAAACTTGCGGCTGCACGCGAGGTCTTGAAACAAAACCGACAAGGTGTGTCGCAACCTCTTGAGGCTGTTCAAAGATTACGCAAGGTAAAAGAAGAACTCGTTGCCATGAAACGTGCGCTCGAGGGAATGTAATAGTGTTGTGCCAAGGGAACTACATTTCGTGTAAAGTCCAGTTGTAGTCCCATACGCATTTATTATCATTGCACAAATAGAATCACAAGTGGCGAAATCAAAAACCGTATACGTTTGTTCAGAATGTGGCATGGACTCTCCTAAGTGGGTGGGTAAATGTCCCTCATGCGGAGCGTGGAACACCATGAAAGAAATGGTTATACGTCCCGAAAGTCCTAATGCCATCAATACAGAGCGTCGTGCGCGTCAAGCCCTAACAGGTATTGATCGCAGTAATCCTCAACCTATAGCTCTATCGCAGGTTGAGGCTAAAGAAGAACCACGCATTCTCACTGCCGATAGTGAACTTAACCGTGTGCTTGGTGGAGGCATTGTACCAGGTTCTATTACCCTTATTGGTGGTGAACCTGGTATAGGTAAATCTACCTTATTACTACAAACGGTAGTGCGCATGGCAGGCATGAAGGTGCTTTATGTGAGTGGTGAGGAAAGTGAACGTCAAATTAAGCTACGTGCCGACCGTATTCCTCAACACACAGCCGATGTCATGCTGTTGTGCGAAACTCGTTTAGAACAAATTTTCACCCACATACGCAATGTGCAACCCAATTTGCTCATTGTCGACTCTATTCAAACCATGTCGGTTGAGAATGTAGATTCTTCGCCAGGTTCGGTCACACAGATACGCGAGTGTGCTGCTTCATTGCTTAAGTTTGCCAAAGAGAGTGGAGTTCCTGTTATTCTTGTAGGACATATAACAAAGGATGGCGTTATTGCAGGTCCTAAAGTCTTAGAGCATATAGTCGACACTGTGTTACAATTTGAGGGTGACTTGCATTATATGTACCGTATATTGCGTAGCATAAAAAATCGTTTTGGTTCAACCTCCGAATTAGGTATTTACGAAATGCGCGGTGATGGCTTACGCATGGTAGACAATCCCTCTGAAATGTTATTAACACAAACAGGGGGTGAACTCAGTGGTACTGCTGTAGCTGCAACCATCGAGGGGGTACGTCCTTTCCTTATTGAAACGCAAGCCTTGGTGTCGTCTGCTGTTTATGGCACTCCCCAGCGTTCAGCCACAGGTTTTGATTTACGTCGACTCAATATGTTGCTTGCTGTACTCGAAAAGCGTGTAGGTTTTAAACTCGGTGCCAAAGATGTGTTTTTAAACATAGCAGGTGGTTTGCGTGTTACCGATCCAGCCATCGACCTTTCTGTTATAGCCTCCGTGCTTTCGAGCAATGTTGATACTCCTATAGAACAAGGCGTGTGCATGGCGGGGGAAGTAGGCTTGAGTGGAGAAATTCGTTCTGTTACGCGCATTGGTCAACGCGTGTCTGAGGCTGCAAAGCTCGGTTTTAAGCGCATCCTTATTCCCGAAGGCAATGCTAAATCTTTAGAGCAGACAGCTACAAAGGGTATCGAAGTGGTACCCGTCAGTCGAGTAGAAGATGCTTTGCGCGAGTTGTTTGGATAGGCAGATAATGTTAGTATAAATTCAAATCTATATTTTATCCGTCCGATGCTCGGATTTTTAGGAAAAGGTAATATGTAATTATCCTGTGCACAATGAAATCCCCGCATTGTTGCGGTATACAAAATATTAAAAGCAAACAACTTGGTGTATACACATGAATGTTTCATGCTTGTACACCAGGTTGTTTTTATTTTTGGCTATTAATTTACACTTTTAAATTGTAACCATCGTAGCTCCATAGCCATATTCACGGAATGAAGCGTCTTGCACGCGGCATTGTTTGTAGTGTGTGCGTAATTCTTTTAGCAAGGCATTTCGCAGCACCCCTTCGCCTTTACCATGAATAAATACAATGCGGCAACCGTGGTTTTTGAGGTGCGCATTCATGGTGTCGCGAAAAACTTTTATCTGATATTCTAAAATATCGCGTGGCTCAAGGCCTACCATGGTATCGAGCAACTCGTGTGCATGCAAGTCAACCTCCACAATAGCATTGCGGTCTTGTTTGCGTGTAGCACGTTTTTCTGCACCCGAAATGCGTGGTTGTGGCTCAGTGGGCAATTGCTCCTCAGGTGTTTGCATTGCTTCGCGTAGTTCGTCAGCGTCAACAAACATGGGGCGCACCGCACGATCGTCTTTCAATATGTCGTAAGTGAGGGCAGGTGTATTAAAGAATACCGAAGGTTGGAAAGCATGCAGTTTATAAAACTTAGTACCATCAATACGCAAGTTTACGCTGTAAGTAGGTTTTGGAAAGAATACTTTGTCGCGTTTAAATGCAAGCGTCTGTATTGTGATGCGTTCCCACTCTTCAAGGCGGTTGTGTAGCAATTCCTCAAGATACACCTTGGTGTTAGGTGCTATCTCACCTTCGTGTCTCACTTGGCAAGCTTTACCCTCGTAGTTGAGTAATGTGTAGTGAATGTAGTAGTTGCAATCGTTTACCAAATACACCTCGAATGGCGTGTCCGAAATTTCCTTTACGCGTTTAGGCACAAAAGCTAAACACAAGTTAAGTTCGTTGGCACCACGTCGTTCTTGTGCCATAGGTTTGTAGGTAAGCTCTTGGTCGGCAATGTCGGTTTCCTCCTCTTCTTCCTCGTCATCGTTCACAGCCAAAGCATTCTTTACAGAGGTTGGAGTAGGTTTGTCTTCATTGGTTTTCCCTTTTTTCTTGCCATCCACCACTTTGGCAATGTTATAGTCATTGGTTTCCACTGCCACGACTTCTGTTACTAACGTTGGAATTTCAAATCCATCTTCGTCGGCAACCAACACAATGTCTTTGCCTTGGAAACCAGTAATGGTTCCGCCTCCTACATCGTTAAGAAAGCGTACTTTATCTCCAATTTTAACCATAGTTTTTAGAAATTTATTTCTTCATTTCCACAATCTGTGTGGCAGGTAGTTCCGCATTGCGCTTCTCAGTTTCGCGCACTACAGCCTCTGCCAATTCGCGGAAGGCAATCGAAGTCATGGTGTCATCCTTTACAGCTGCAGGTTCACCCTCGTCGCCACTCTCACAGATGCTTTGTACAATGGGTATTTGTCCGAGCAAAGGCACTTCCATTTCCTCTGCCAATCGTTTCACACCTTCACGTCCAAAGAGGTAATATTTGTTTTCGGGCAATTCGGCAGGCGTAAACCATGCCATGTTTTCAACTAAGCCTAAGATAGGCACATTCACTTTGTCGTTACGATACATGTCGATGCCCTTTTTGGCATCAGCCAAAGCTACAGCCTGAGGAGTTGATACAATTACGGCTCCTGTGATAGCAAGATTCTGCAACAGTGTGAGGTGGATGTCGCTTGTACCCGGTGGAGTGTCGAGTACAAAGTAGTCGAGTTCGCCCCAATCTGTGTCGGCGATAAGTTGTTTCAGTGCATTCGAAGCCATGCCACCGCGCCAAAGAGTAGCGGTGTTAGGATTTACAAAGAAGCCAATGCTAAGGATTTTTACACCATATTTCAAAGCAGGTATAAGCACCTGTCTGCCATCCTTCATTTCGGCAAAGATGTTTTCTGCCTCCATGTGGAACATTTTAGGCACAGAGGGTCCAAAGATGTCAGCATCAAGCAGTCCTACCTTATAGCCCAACTTTGCCAAAGAAACGGCCAGGTTTGCGGCAACAGTGCTTTTGCCCACGCCACCTTTACCAGAGCTAACGGCGATTACATTCTTTACCTGTGGCAACATCTTGCCTGGTTCAGGACGGGCAGCTTGAATAGTTTTGGTTTTAATTTCTACCTCCACCCCTTTGTCCACGTAGGTGTGAATCGCAGCCTCTGCCGATTTTACTACCGACTTCATGAAGGGGTCAGTAGATTTTTCAAAAATCAGCGAGAATGACACATGCATGCCGTCAATGCGGAGGTCATCCTCCACCATGCCAGCTTCAATTAGGTTTTTACCATTGCCCGGATAGCGCACTTGTTCCAAGGCATCGGTTATGAGTTTAGGATATAATTGCATTTTTATTGTATCTTGAAAATTGAAAGATTATTTGCTTGTTGTGAGTCCCGAGCGTTTACTGCGGTTGTAGCTGCGGTAGTCATCGAGTTCAATTTCCACGTCAGGTTCGTGGAGTTCGCCCTCTTGTGGCAGATTGAATTTGAGGTATTTAATGGTAAGTCCTCGGGCAATCCATTGTTGTTCATAATAGGTTTGAATGCCCAAAATTTGTTTAACCTCTTCATCCTGTTCGGCAGCCAGGGTGTGATAAAGGTCGTCTGTGCGGAAGTCTACGGGCAACTGATTCTCGTTTACCATATAGTTGGTGTAGGTAAAGAGAAAATTACTATCCGTTTTAAGATGCACAATGCCATTATCTTGTAAAAAACGGCGGTAGCGCTGCATAAAATAGGTTGAAGTAAGGCGTTTGGTAACCTTCTTCATTTGTGGGTCAGAGAATGTGAGCCAAATTTCAGCAACTTCGCCTGATGCAAAGAAACGATCTATAAATTCAATGTGTGTACGCAAAAACGCCACATTCTCCATTCCTGCATTCAGCGATTCTGTGGCACCTGTCCACATACGTGCGCCCTTAATGTCAACACCAATAAAGTTTTTATTAGGGAAAAGTCTGCCCAATCCTACGGTGTATTCGCCACGTCCACAGCCTAATTCAAGCACAATGGGATTGTTGTTGTGGAAAAATTCTTCGTGCCAACGTCCTTTCAGTGCAAAGGGTGTAGTGTCTGTTGCCACACTAGGAGCTTGGAACACGTGCGGATAGCGCTCCATGTCGGCAAACTTAGAGAGTTTATTCTTGCTCATCGTTGAGTAATTTCTTTACGTCGGTTTCTACCTGTTGCAACTTATCGTTGCATAATTTTATTAATTCTTGTGCCTCGGCAAGTTGCGCAGTGAGTTGGTCAAGTTCAAGTGTGTTTTGTTCAAACCCTTGCACAATTTCCTCAAGGCGTTGCATGGCTTGCTCGTAGGTGGGTGTTTTCTTAGCCATATATGTTGTATGTAGGTGTTTTATTTAACAATGCTGTGAATGGTTCCTTTGTTGAATCGAGTAACCAATTCATCGCCCGTTTTGAGTTCCTCTGCATTACGCACAGCTTTACCATTCACTGTTGTAATGCTAAATCCCATAGCCAAAATGCGGTCGGGACCTGCCATGTGTATGCTACGCTCAAGCATTTCGTGGCGGTGGTGTGCCTGCATAAACCATCGGTCTATAGCTTGTTGCAATCGTTGTGGATAGTGCTGCAACAATGTTTGTTGACGTTGCATGTGCATTTGAGCCATTACTTCAATGCGAGAGGCAAGTCGCAACACCATTTCGTGTTGTTTGTTCACATAGCGCGATGACGCCAACTCAAAGCGGTGTGCAAGATTATTAAACTGTTGTCGTTGTTTATCCACTTGCTGTTTCACACCATAAGTGCTACGTTGTGTCAGTCCGTCGAGTCGTATGGATTCGAATTGCAGTCGGGCTTGAACCGCTTTAAGCAGTCGCTCTTGCAAGGCTTGCAAGGCAAATGCCTCGTTGCCCCGACGCTCTATGAGGAATGCAGCTACAGCCGTAGGCGTTTTTAGGCGGGTATGTGCCACCAAGTCCACAATAGTGTCATCGCGTTCATGACCAATACCTGTTAATATCGGCAGTGGAAATTGTGCCACATTCGCTGCAAGCAAGTAAGAGTCGAAACCATTCAAGTCGGTTGTAGCCCCTCCACCGCGAATAATCACCACCACGTCCCATAGGTCGGTATGATGGGCTATATTGTCGAGTGCTGCAATCACGCTTTGTTCCACATGGTCACCTTGCATGGTGGCAGCAAATAGCTTTACGCAGAATTGGTAACCACTTTGTTCCAACTGGTTGCAAAAATCACCATATCCTGCAGCTGTAGGACTTGATATCACAGCTACACGGCGAATTACGCGTGGCAAAGGCAATTCTTTGTTTAACTCAAGCACCCCATCTTCTTCGAGTTGTTTAATGATTTGCTGTCGGCGTTGTGCCAAATCGCCCAAGGTGTAAGTAGGGTCAATGTCTATTACATTGAGCGAGAAACCATACAACTCATGGAATTTGATGTTGACAAATGCCATTACCTTAATGCCTGCGGTAAGCCGTTGTCCTGTAGCTTGTTCAAAGGCTGTGCTAATTCGCAAATAGTCTGCTCGCCAAATGTTGGCACGTGCTTTTGCCACAAGCGACCCACTTGCTATGTCCTTTTGCACAAACTCTAAGTAGCAATGTCCATTAGAGGCCACGCGTATCTCGCTCACTTCGGCTGCTACCCAGTAGCAATCGCCCATGGTGTGTTGCAACATGGCGCGTACCATGCTGTTGAGTTCAAACAACGACAATGCGTGTTGGGCTCTAGTTTCCTCTGCTTCATCGGGTAGGTGAGGATAGTTGGGAGCAAAAGGATCGTTCATTGCGTTTAAGAAGAATAGTTCTTTTAAAAATCGGGAATAGCAGCGTTGCTACCCTTTCTTTAGGGGTGTTGTTTTTAAAATTTGTGCAGCCCTCTCCACATTGGGAATGCCGTATCCAAAAATATTGTCGGGGTGTGCTGCATTATCAGCACTTTGTTGCAAAGCCTTGATAATTTCGGTAGGACGTCTATGGGGGAATGCTTGTACCAAGCAAGCTACAGCGCCACACATGGTAGGACAAGAGAACGAAGTGCCGTTAACCTCCACAATAGTTCCGTCGTCGTCATACACATCCGAGTTTACGCCCACTGCCATTACATCAGGCTTAATGCGGTCATCAGAAGTGTTACCAACCGATGAGAAGAAAGCATTCTTCTTGTCTTTTGTTACGGCGCCTACAGTCAGCATGTCGCAAGCATCGGCGGGGAAACCAATTTTTTTCCAAGTATCATCGCCACTGTTTCCTGCACTATTTAGTAATAACATTCCTCGGCTAGCTGCCAACGAGGCACTACAACTATTCAGTGCAGTCTGTCCGTCCATTTCCCAATAATGGTGGTTCATATATTCGTGGTCGAACTGTTGGTATCCCAATGAACTGGTAATGACATCACAACCCAAGCTATCGGCATACTCCACAGCGGCACACCAATTGTCTTCTTCAATGAGTTGTTCGGTCTCGCCGTCTTCGCTCTGCAATAAATAGAAAGAAGCTTCGGGCGCAGTGCCCACAAGGTAGTTAGGCTCGTTGGCTGCTATGCAAGACAACACCATCATGCCGTGGTCAAGTTCTTCGTATACACTCTTTTCAGGTCGAACAAAGTTGCGTGTGCCCAAAATGTGTGTATGGTCAAAGCCGCGAATTAAGTCGGCATTAAAGAAACCACCATCAATCACGGCTATTGTCACCCCTTTTCCGGTAAAGCCAGCCTTATGTAAGTGGTCTACACCCAACATACGCACTTGTTTAGCACCATAGCCATAATAGTCGGCAAGGGTTGTATCGCGTTTGTTCGTAACCAACGATTCACGTTTGGGTTGTCCCGTCACAACCATCACGCTATCAGGACTCTCCCACACACAGCGTGCATTCTTCACAAAAGCCAATTTACGTACACGTTGCATCACCATGCTATCAGCAGTTTGCACCACTATAGTGTTGTTCCACTTGCTTTGGTTGTGTACGCGTAAGTCCATATTCGTTAACGCTTTTACGTAGGCAGGCGTAAGGGGCAAATCGTGTTCGTCGATTTTCAATCCATAGCGTTTGCGGCGTTCAATAGCTTTTGTCGAAAGAAAAGCCTCTGGCTTCTTTACACTATAACCACAATCTTTTTTATCAGTAAAACTCACGCGAAACTTAAAAGACTTTTCTACTTTTTTATACGTGGGCTTTTCTGTCGTATCCATGTATTGCTGTGCTACGGCGCAAAGGTTGGCCATAAGGCAACATAGCAAAAGAGTTATTTTTTTCATAATGCGGTTTTTTCTGCTTCGATTTTTTGTTGAATGTCATGTGGAAGATTGTGGAAAAAGTCCATGCCCGTTTGCTCTTCTACCTCGTCTACGGTAAGTTGGTAATAAGAGAGAGGTCTGCTACCCGCTTCGTTTTTGAAGATAAAACCATAGGCCTTGGGATTCTTGGGGTAGTCAACGAGCAACACCTTGAAGAAAGCATCGGGCACAGCCACCTTGTTTGCACCAATGCGTGCAGGATTCTTTGTGGTATAGATGGGACCTGCCGTAATGCTTACACTGCCATATTGAATAGCCCAAGTGCGTTCTAACTCTTCTAAGTCCTTCCAATCGCCACGATTAAGGTTGCGGTTTTGCGGACATACGTTTGTCATGTAGAACGACTCCTTCATGGCTTGTTCGCTCCACTTCATGTCACCCGCAGGAGCCATGTGTCCACGGTCGTAGCCCGAGTTGCTATAATCTTTAGTATAGGCTTTTGCACCGCGTACCTCAGGGTCGGGCTGAAATTTGTTGTAGCGTGGTGCCGTGCCTTGAGCTTTTTCTGCCGTAAGTTGCCATCCCACCCATTGTGGGGTTTTAAAATCAGCGTCATAGCTTACAGTATATCCTGTGTGATGAATAATTTGTCCACCTCGGCTACTTTCGTAGTGTGGAATTTCAAGTCCACGAAGGCTGATAGAAACCGTATCTTTTATGGCAGAATCAGCATGCTCGTGAAGTGTTTCATCGTTTGCTACATCTTCGTATTGTGCCACATTTGCATTTTCTGCATCCTTATCGTTGTTTTTGAAAAAGTTTGCACACGATGTGGCACATGCAAGTGAGAACGACAAAATAGCTACAAACATCTTATTCATTTTAGGGGGTACCTATTTAGTTCAGAACTGCTTCGATTTTATTTTTCAAGATCTCGCTACCAGGATAGCCACCTTCGTTCAGATTGTCGTAGGCACGTTCACCCTTTTTGTCGAGCAAAAGGTAAGAGGGGATTCCCGGGATTCCTAAGGTCATACACATTTCTTCCCACTGTTTGTCTGTGAGACGATAGTGTTCACCATCAATGCCGCCAATCATTTTGTTCCAAGTCCTGAAAGGTGAGGTTTCTCCTGTGATGTATACAAACACGCATCCCTTCTTCATCAATTCGGGTTTAATGTCATCAATCTGCTTCATTGCCATGCGGCAAGGTCCACACCATGTGGCCCAAAAGTCAATCAAAACCACTTTGCCTGGATAATTCTTTGCAATTTCGCTAACCACGTCTTTACCAGCTACTGAGGTAGGGATGGTTTTAACCACTGAAGCCGGATTCGCATTTACCGTAGTCTCGGTTGTTGTAGTGTTCTTATCGTTTTGAGTCGTGCTCTTTTTAGCACAACTATTGGCTGCAATCATGGCAGAAAGCGCCATAAAGAATAGGGTCTTCTTCATATTGAGTATGGTTTTATTTATCTGTTAGGTTGTTTATATAACTTGTTACGGCTTGTTTTGTGCCGTTTGTGTGGAAATCCTTACAAAAGTACTACTTTTTTGTGCCTTAACCAAACAAAAAGTGAATATGCACACTTATATACAATAAATAGTACTACATTTGCCACACAAAAACTTTGATGCGTATGAAAACTTTTCTTCATGTAAACGACTTAGGACCGCTCGATAAAGCACTTGCTGAGGCGGCTGAGATTAAAAATAATCGTTATAAATTTGAGCACTTGGGCCATCATAAAACGGCTTTGCTCATTTTCTTTAATAACTCTTTGCGTACCCGTCTGTCTACCCAAAAGGCTGCTCGCAATTTAGGGCTCGACGTAATGGTGCTTGATGTGAACCAGGGCGCTTGGAAACTTGAAACCGAGCGTGGTGTGGTAATGGATGGCGATAAAAGTGAACATTTGCTTGAGGCAATCCCTGTGATGGCTCAATTTTGCGATGTGATAGGTGTGCGTACTTTTGCTGGATTAACCGATCGCGACGCTGACTATGCTGAAAATGTACTTTCGCAATTCATTAAATACAGCGGTCGACCCGTGTTTTCAATGGAAAGTGCTACTGCACATCCGTTGCAAGCTTTTGCCGATCTTATTACTATTGAGGAGCACCGTCTGCAGGGCAAGCGTCCGAAGGTGGTATTGACTTGGGCACCACACCCTCGTGCTTTACCCCAAGCTGTTCCCAATAGTTTTGCTGAGTGGATGCGTGCAGCCGATGTAGATTTTGTGGTGACTCATCCACAGGGATACGAACTCGATCCGCTTTTCGTGGGAGATGCTCGTGTAGAGTACGACCAAATGAAGGCGCTCGAAGGTGCCGACTTTGTGTATGCTAAGAACTGGAGTTGTCCTGGTGTGGTAAATAAGGCAGATTATGGAAAGATCCTGTCAAAGGATATGTCGTGGACCATTGACGATGCCCACATGGCTGTGACTAACGATGCCCACTTTATGCACTGTTTGCCTGTGCGCCGCAACATGATTGTTACGGATAGTGTGATAGAGTCACCACGTTCGCTTGTGATTCCCGAAGCTGCTAATCGCGAAATTTCAGCTACTGTGGTTTTGAAGCGCTTGCTCGAAGATTTGCAGTAATCGCATACGTTCTCCGTTCGTTCTCCGTTCGTTCTCCGTTCGTTCTCCGTTCGATCTCCGTTCGTTCTCCGTTCATTCTCCGTTCATTCTCCGTTCATTCTCCGTTCGATCTCCGTTCGATCTCCGTTCG
>ERZ1026862.526-NODE-526-length-25585-cov-48.799099_pt1 | contig 25585 bp, 15 predicted proteins | sample MGYA00380161_ERZ1026862 | MGnify/ENA primary metagenome ERZ1026862 (study PRJEB33269, sample SAMEA4719797) | human gut metagenome | biome: human-associated habitat; feature: organic feature; material: feces | place: Cameroon | collected 2013-10 ... | reverse complement strand
CGGGTGATACTTTTATGGGATTGAACCTCGACCACGGCGGTCACCTTTCTCATGGCAGCCACGTCAATACTTCTGGCATTCTCTACAATCCTATCGGCTACAACCTGAACAAGGAGACGGGTCGTGTGGATTACGACGAGATGGAGAAGCTGGCTCTGGAACACAAGCCTAAGCTGATTATCGGTGGCGGTAGTGCTTACAGCCGTGAGTGGGATTATGCCCGCATGCGCAAGATTGCCGATGAGGTGGGTGCCCTCCTCATGATTGATATGGCTCACCCTGCTGGTCTGATTGCAGCCGGTCTGCTCGACAACCCATTGAAGTATGCCCACATCGTTACTTCTACTACCCACAAGACTCTCCGTGGTCCTCGTGGCGGTATCATTCTGATGGGTAAGGATTTTGACAATCCATGGGGATTGACTACCAAGAAGGGCGAGGTTAAGAAGATGAGCATGCTCTTGAATTCTGCCGTATTCCCTGGTCAGCAGGGCGGTCCGCTGGAGCACGTCATCGCTGCCAAGGCTGTTGCCTTCAATGAGAACCTGCAGCCATCCTGGAAGGAGTATGCCATGCAGGTGAAGAAGAACGCAGCCGTTCTTGCTGACGATCTGATGGGTCGTGGCTTCGGCATCGTAAGTGGTGGTACAGACAACCACTCTATGCTCGTTGACCTCCGAAGCAAATATCCAGACCTCACAGGTAAAGTAGCTGAGAATGCGCTTGTTGCAGCAGACATCACTGTAAACAAGAACATGGTTCCATTCGACAGTCGTTCTGCCTTCCAGACATCAGGTATCCGCCTGGGCACAGCTGCCATGACAACCCGTGGCGCCAAGGAGGATATGATGCACCTCATCGCAGAGTTTATCGAGGAAGTATTGAATTCACCAGAGGATGAGAAGGTCATCGCCCGCGTTCGTGAGAAGGTAAACGAGACCATGAAGGATTATCCTCTCTTCGCTTACTAAGCAAAGGAAAATTCAATTCGATATATATTTACAAAAAAGACTGCGGGTATTATGTTCGCAGTCTTTTTTAATTCCGTATCATATTTTATTTTTTAGTTTCAAATCATATTTTAAACTTCATCATCAAAAACAAGAAAACATTGTTATGAGAAAATTAAAAAGCCTCCTGCTGATGGCATTGGCATTGCTTCCAGCAAGCAAGACTCTTGCACAGACCAACGCACAGATTCTTTATGATTTCGGTACCGACCGTAAGTATGTAACCCTGACTTTGGAGATGTTCAAGCAGGACAAATGGGGAAGCACCTACTTCTTCGTTGACCACGACTTCAACTATGACAAGATGGACCCTAACAGTCCAAACGTAGCACAGGGCGGCACCTATACCGAGATTTCACGTGCCTTGAACTTCTGGCAGAACAGCAGTATGAAAAACTGGAGCCTGCACGTAGAGTACAATGGCGGTATCACCAAGAACTACCCTATCAACAATGCCTGGCTCTTCGGTGTGGAGTATCTGATTCACGATGCTACCTACAAGAACACCCTGAATCTGGATGTTCTCTACAAGACCATCCGCAAGACCGACCAGAATGTTCCAATGCAGTTGACTGCCGTATGGACCTGCAACGACCTTTTCGGCGTAAAGGGACTGAAGTTTGACGGCTTCGCTGATTTCTGGTGGGAAACCCACGGAACCGTAGATGGCGACGGCAAGGCTAAGACCCGCCACACGGTATTCATCACCGAGCCACAGCTCTGGTACAATGTAGGCCAGCACTTCGGCTGCGAGAACCTGAGCCTGGGTGGTGAGGTAGAGATTACCAATAACTTCGGCAGCACCGATGGAGCAAAGGTTCGCCCTTGCCTGGGTGTAAAATGGGACTTCTAATTGTTAAAAATGGCTAACAGAGAATTTCTTTAAAGAAGAAGAAAAAGAAAAAAAGAAAAAAAGAAAAATAAGAAGAAACTTAGCCCAAGTTAAATTGCTCATTCTTCGCAATTAAACTTGGGCTTTCATTCTCCCTGCTTTTTTATTTTGATTTTCAATAACTTACGTTATCTGCCAACCTTCAGTCCTCCGTCAGAGATGCTTCCAACGCCGTCCTTATGACGGGTATATTTGCCGGTGACACCGCTCAGATGCACGCCGCCAACACCATCCAGATCAACATTCAACACTTGGCAATCAACCTTGGCGCTTACCTTACCCACGCCATCATTGTTGATCTTCAGGTTTCCGCCCTTGAAGAAATCGAGCGTAACGGATCCTACACCCTCGTTATCCACCTTCAGGTCGCCCATCGCCACATTGCCAACCTTTACGGAGCCTACACCTTCGTTGTCAATCTTCATCACATCGCCCTTGGCATCATCGATGCTGACGGAGCCTACACCCTCATTGGTAACATCCAGTCTATTGGCAAGAATCTTATTGATGCTGACAGAGCCTACGCCCTCGTTATCGATTTCCAGGCGGTCGCTATTGACAGACTTGGCATAGAAAGCCCCTACCCCTTCCTGAGTAATCTTCACCAGGTCAGGACTGGTGATATAAATCTTCAATCTGTTTTTTTCAGAATTACAGCTGGCAGGCACCTTGAGTCTTCCCGTCAGACCAATCTTCACCTCACCGTCTCGATACACCACCTTGATTTTCTCCTTGAGTTTCTGAGCAAACTCAGCATCCTTGATGGCAGAGTAATCCAGTCGAACGCTGCATTCATCGCCGTCGTTCTGTGTATAATAGACACTGGCAACCACATCCACGTCGATAGCCTTGAAAGGCTTCTCTCTCAAATCATCCTGCGTAAACTCCAGGCTTCCTCTCATTTCAGAAGAGGTGGTAGAACCCATACTGCAGGAACAGATGCCCATAGAGGCAAGAAACAAAGTTGCCGAAGCAACCCAAATACTCATTGTTTTCATACTCTTTCGATTTTAAATTTTCTATATTCTGATGCTTAGACGCAAAAGAAACCCGAAAGGTTGCAAAAAAGCCCAAAAAGATTGCAAAAAGAGCCACAATTGCCTTACAATAGAGCCTCAATTGTCTTACAATAGAGCCTTACTTACCATCCAATTAAGCCCCAATTAAGCGTTACGTTAGGCTTAATTGAAAGTTACGTTAGGCTCTTTTGGACAGCAAGTAAGGCTTAATTCATCGTCAAGTAAGACATAAGCCAACGTCGCATACTTTTGAAACATATATGATACCATAAGAAACATGCCTGGATTTTAGGCTTTTTCACAACTCTATTATCACTAACAAAAGGTAACTCCATAGCACTCAATACAAAAATCTATAATGCCTTCTGCAATATAGATTCGGCATGAGCCACACGATCTCTGCCAGGAGGTTCTATGCCATCTAGCGGATAAGGGATTCCCAGCTTCTCATATTTGTAGATACCCATCGTATGATAAGGCAATATATCTATGCGCTGGATATTGCTGAGCGTAGAGAGGAAGTCTCTCAACTCTTCCAGGTATTCATCCTTGTCAGTAATACCTGGAATAAGGACGTGACGAATCCATACCGGCTTGTGAATCTCGCTGAGATAGCGGGCACAATCGAGTATGTTCTTATTGCTATGAAGCGTCAACTTGCGATGCTCTTCATCATTGATATGCTTGATATCCAGAAGAACCGTATCGGTAACGGCCATCAGACGCTCAAATTTCTCAAAAATCTTTCCATCTCTTCTGAAAGGCTGGGCTGATGTATCGAGACAGGTATTGATGCCACGCTGATGTGCTTTCTCGAAAAGTTCGATGAGAAAGTCTATCTGCATCAGGGCTTCTCCACCGCTCACGGTAATACCGCCCTTATCTCCCCAATAACTCTTGAATCGCTCTGCCTTGTCCAAAAGGTCATCAGCAGTCCATTCCTCTCCCACTCCCGTCTTCCACGAATCCGGGTTGTGGCAGAACTGACAGCGCATCGGACACCCCTGCAGAAAAATCAGAAAACGGATGCCTGGTCCATCTACTGAACCAAAGCTCTCTATGCTGTGAACAAAACCTTTAGCCATTGATAATTAAACTTTCATTTTACGATAATCAATATATGCCCATAAGGTAAACACACCTGCAAGCAAAGCAAAAAATCCCATAAAAACCAATAGTTCCATATTTATTTACCCTTCCTTTTTAAGACTATAATATAAAGCTAATATAATGCCCGCTAAATATCCTCGGAAAGAAAATCTAGCGGGCAATCTATATATCACAAAGAGACAAGAGAATTCTTCACTCTTCCCTCTTCATTCTTCACTTCCTTAGAGTCTCTCGTGAGCCTGACGAGCGATTACGTCGAGCTGCTGCTCACGTGTCAAGTCGATGAACTTAACAGCGTAACCACTTACACGGATGGTGAAGTTCTGGTACTCTTCCTTCTCTGGGTGCTCCATCGCATCCTTGAGCTTGTCGATACCGAATACGTTCACGTTCAGGTGGTGAGAACCCTGGTTGAAGTAACCATCCAATACACCTACCAATGTCTGGGCACGCTCCTCATCGTTGTGACCGAGAGCACCTGGACTGATGGTCTGAGTATTAGAGATACCATCGAGAGCATACTCGTATGGCAACTTAGCTACTGAGTTCAATGAAGCCAAAAGACCGTTCTTCTCTGCACCGTAAGATGGGTTAGCACCTGGAGCCAAAGGAGCACCGGCTGGACGACCATCAGGCATGTTGCTGGTGTACTTACCATATACTACATTTGATGTGATAGTCAGGATAGATGTAGTAGGCTCAGAATTGCGGTATGTATGATGCTTCTTGATCATGTTCATGAAGGTCTTGAGCAACCATACTGCAATCTCATCAGCACGCTCATCATCGTTACCATAACGTGGGAAGTCACCCTCGGTCTTGAAGCTGAGAGGGAAACCGGTCTCATCACGGACGATGTTTACCTTGGCATACTTGATAGCTGAGATAGAATCAACCACGTGGCTGAAACCTGCGATACCTGTAGCGAAAGTACGACGAACATCTGTATCGATGAGCGCCAACTCTGCTGCCTCGTAGAAGTACTTATCGTGCATGTAGTGGATGAGGTTCAATGTCTTCACATAAACGCCAGCCAACCAGTCCATCATATCCATGAAACGTGGCATGAACTCCTCGTATGTCAATACATCACCCTCAACGGCGCGATACTTAGGACCGCACTGCTCGCGTGTCTTTGAGTCAACACCGCCAGATACAGCGTAGGTCAAGCACTTAGCCAAGTTGGCACGTGCACCGAAGAACTGCATCTCCTTACCTGTCTGTGTAGCAGATACACAGCAGCAGATGCTATAGTCATCACCCCAAACTGGGCGCATTACATCGTCGTTCTCATACTGGATAGAGCTTGTCTTTACCGAGATCAGAGAAGCGTAGTGCTTGAATGCCTTTGGCAAGCGAGAGCTATAGAGTACAGTCAAGTTTGGCTCTGGTGAAGGACCCATGTTCTCCAATGTGTGGAGGAAACGGAAGTCGTTCTTGGTAACCATTGAGCGGCCATCCTGACCCATACCACCTACCTCGAGAGTAGCCCAAACAGGGTCGCCGGTGAAGAGCTCGTTGTAAGAAGGGATACGGGCGAACTTAACCATACGGAACTTCATAACCAAGTGGTCGATGAGCTCCTGAGCCTCATCCTCGGTAAGAGTACCCTCGTTCAAGTCGCGCTGGATATAGATGTCGAGGAATGTAGAGATACGACCTACAGACATCGCAGCACCATTCTGAGTCTTCACAGCTCCGAGGTAACCGAAGTACAACCACTGAACAGCCTCGCGAGCGTTCTTAGCTGGCTGGCTGATATCGTAGCCATACAACTGAGCCATCTCCTTCAAGCCCTTGAGAGCCTTGATCTGCATAGAAACCTCTTCACGAAGACGGATTACCTCATCAATCATCTCACGGTCGCCCATGTTAGCGAGGTCGTTCTTCTTCTCCTCGATGAGGAAGTCGATACCATAGAGAGCTACACGACGGTAGTCACCTACGATACGTCCACGACCGTATGTATCAGGAAGACCAGTAAGGATGTGGTTATGGCGCACGAGTTTCATCTCAGGGGTATAAGCATCAAACACGCCGTCATTATGAGTTTTGCAATACTTGTGGAAAATCTCATGAAGCTTCTCTGATGGCTGGTAGCCGTATGTAGTACAAGCCTGCTCTGCCATCTTGATACCACCGTAAGGCATGAAGGCACGCTTCAAAGGCTTATCGGTCTGCAGACCAACTACCTTCTCCAACTCCTTAGTACCCTCGCCAATATAGGCAGCACCGTAAGCTGTCAATCCTGAAACCACCTCGGTCTCCATATCGAGCACACCACCCTTGGCACGCTCTTCCTTCTGGAGCTCCTTCAACATACCCCAAAGGGTATTGGTAGCCTGAGTAGGTTCTGCCAGGAACGACTCATCGCCGTCGTAGCTAGTGTAGTTGTTCTGAACGAAGTCACGAAGATTCACTTCACTCTGCCACTGGTTTCCCTTGAAACCTCTCCATTCTGTTTTCATCATTTTCGTTTATCCTTTATTTTATAAGTTAATAAATATATATATAATTGTACACACTGTCATTCTTCTAAACGAGTCAATTTCCACCTTTTATATATAGGCAATTTCCACCTTATTATATATAGGGGGATAAAAAAGCCCGAACACGTTTGTGCCCGGGTTTTTATACACCTTGTCCGCAAGGTGTCTGTACGTTGATGATACCGATGAGTCCATTTCCACCAGCATTATCTTTCTTGGCCTGATAGCCTATATTTATCGTCGTTGACTTGATCATTTCTGTTACAATTTGATTTCGCCTGCAAAGATACGATATTAAAACGAGAAAAGAGAAGAAAACCCAAAGATTTTCTTCCCTTTCTCTTAAAATCCCTATTATTGAGTATTCAACCAGCGCAAATCAAGATATTTGTGCCATACCAATATTACATATTCTGCAATTTCTTGAGATATTCAGAAGGTATCTCCCCATATTCAGCCTTAAAACACCGGCGGAAATAAGCCACGCTGTTCATACCTACCATAAAGGAGATTTCACTGATGCTATACTTGCCCTCCAGAAGCAAATGCTCGGCATACTGCATCTTATACTTGCGGATATATTCGTTAGTAGATATACCCGTGAGCGCCTTCATCTTGCGATAGAGCGTACTGGTACTTACCGCCAAGTTACTGGCTATCAGGTTAACATCCACATCACCACTGATATTCTCTTCGATCAGCTTATTCAACTTGTCAAAGAATTCCTGATCTACCTTATTGAGCGCTTCCCTCAACTGCTCTTTCTTCTGTGCCAAATTGGTTTCCTTCGATTCCTGTATCAGCATCTTGTCGCGTCGGCGCTGCTGCAAGAGGTTAAGGATTCGGCTACGCAAGAGCTTATGCGTAAAAGGTTTGGTGATATACGAATCGGCTCCCGAATCATATCCCTTCTCCTTGGCTTCGAAAGAATCCTTCGCCGTAAGAAGAATGATAGGAATATGACTGGTGCGCACATCTTTCTTCAAGGCTCTGCACATGGCATTGCCATCCATATTCGGCATCATAACATCTGAAATGATCACGTCAGGCACCTTATCCAATGCCAACACCAATCCTTCACGACCGTCACCAGCCTTCAACACATCAAACTCATCAACAAACGATTCTGCCACATAGTCGAGAATCTCCCTATTGTCCTCTACCACGAGGAGCAACAGCTTGCCATTCTCCACACTGAGCACGGCTTCCTCAGAATTGAGGACATCGGATGCAGCATTATTACCCTGCAATTTAGCTGAAGCATTCTCATCACCCCGCAAGGCTTCGGGATAGATTTCATTCTCATCCAGAGTGACGATGAAACTGGTACCCTGCTCCAGATTGCTTTCTGCCTTCACCTCACCATGATGCAGGGTCACCAACTTCTTGACCAGCGAGAGACCGATACCTGTGCCGGAAGCCTGATGGGTTCCATTCTCCTGATAATAGCGATCGAAGATATGCGGCAATGCCTTTGCTGAGATGCCATGGCCCGTATCACTCACCGTGATATCCACCAGATGACGTTCCCCGCTGCGACGACGCTCCACACTGATATCAATATTACCCTGATCGGTATATTTGATGGCATTCGATACCAGATTATCCAAGATAATGGCGATGACCTCCTTGTCGATATACATCAAGATTGGATTCTCTGGAGCCACAAACCTGATGGCTACGTCAGGCTTCTGCGCCAGTTCCTCGTACTTCAAAGAAACCTCATGCACGGCATCCACTACGTTTGCCTTCACTACACGAAGCCGACGGTTGTCGGTCTCCGTCTTTCTGAATTCCAATATCTGAGTAATCAGTTCATTTAATCTCACCGCACTCTGATGTATCACCGCCAGCTTATGCTTCACAGCCTTCGTAATATCAGACGAATGCGAGATGTCGTCGAGCGGACCGAGAATCAGCGTAAGCGGAGTGCGGAGTTCATGAGTGATATTAGTAAAGAAGCGCAGGCGCTCCTCGTTGAGTTTCTGTTCCTTCTCATGGTTCACCTTTTCTGCTTTCAACTGGAATTTCAGGCGGAGATGACGCTGATATGTTCTCAAAGCCAGATACACTATCGCCAAAACGAATAAAGTATAGCACAACTTAGCCCACCATGAAAGCCAGAACGGAGGCCGAACGGTGATGGTAAACTCGGCTATTTCAGAAGACCATGGCTGGTTATGCAAGCGAGCTCGTACCTGCAACTGATAGGTTCCTGGTGGAATATCGCGTAAAGTAATCGTTCCATTCTGAGCTGTAATCCAATCATCCTGCAAACCAGAGAGCTTATAGCTATACTCCACATAATTCTCCATGGCAAAATTCTGCACGGTAAAATTTACCGAAAAGGAGTTCTCATCATACGCCAACGAGATATGGTTGCGCATGGCAAGATTGATGACACTATCAGGCTGCTCTATTCCACGGATCAGCCGCAACGAAGTAATAATCGTCTTAGGAGCCCGGTTGACAGACAAGACTTGTCTTGGCAGGAAACAGCATAATCCCTGAGCCGAACCAAAATAGATAATCCCCTGCTCGGAACGAGCCACACTGCCATCGTTGAAATTAGCCTTAACAACATTATCCTTCTCATTAAAATTGATAAACCTACCAGCTTGTCCTGCCTTTAAACAACTGATACCACGATTGGTGCTCATCCAGATGTTATGCATCTCATCTTCTATAATGGCACGCACATGGATATTGTTCATTCCCTGTCTCTGGTCATAAATCACGTGTCTATCCTGATGCTTTACATCAAAGCAGATGGCTCCCTCGTTGGTAGCTGCCCAAATACGCCCTTGGGAATCGCGCATCAGATGATTCACCGCATTGGAAGGAATATATTCCTTTTCACCCTTAGTTGAATTAAACGACTTGATCCGCTTCATTTGAGGCGAAAACACCTCAATGCCAATGTCGAAATAGCCCACCCAGACTCTATGCCGGGCATCCATACAGATAGCACGTACCATATCATTGCCAAGATGATAATTATTTACCACCTTCATCCGCTTGATATCAACCACATAGATACCATGAGAAGTACCTATCCACATCTGCTGCTTGTCATCTTCATAGAAACATCTGACATCTTCATGCGCATTTGGCAAAACCTTGCGGAATCCTCCACCTGCCATCTTTACGGTAGCCCCCTGATAGAAAGATCCAAACCACAAATTACCATAACTATCCCGAGTTGCAGCTGTCACGATACTGCCACCTTCATGTTCATAGGTAGCCAATCGTTTTCTTTCTGGCGAGAAAACATTCAATCCTTTTCCATCTGTACCTACCCATAGCTGCCCTTTCTTATCAAAAGCCAATCCCATCACAGATTTCTCCGTGAGTCGTTCCAGCTGATCAGGAACACCAGCCCGAATGGTACTGAATGGCGCAACAGATTGAGTCAGGAAATTGATGCCGCTACCATAAAATCCTGCCCATACATTATTATATTTATCTAGCAATAGGCTTCGCACACTATTACCCGTAAGATTAAAATCGCTAAAACCCTCGCTGATGAAAGAACATGATATCTGAGTACTTGCAGTAAATGACTTATTGGCAACATCCAATACAGCTATACCCATCTGCTCGGTTGCTACAAGCATATTACCATCCGGCAATTCACAGAAATCAAAAATACGATGATTCTTGATGGTTTGATCCGCTACATGCAGAAATCGCTGGCTAAGTGGGTCGTAGATATCTATACCCACATTAGTACCGATCCATATCGTTCCTTTTTTGTCGCGATACAGACAAATCACCTCGTTACCCGAAATAGAGAAGATGTCTTGGTCGTTGTGCTTAAAATTCCGGGCAGTTAAACGTTGGGTATCTATGATGGATAATCCACTCTTGACATGTCCCACCAAAAGATTGCCATTTCCCAAATCGAGCACACACCACAATTGATTGTCCGGCAAACCTTTCACGCGATTTTTATCAAAATGCACAAACCTCTTGGTTTCGGGATCAAACAGTTCTACACCTTTCCAATAGGTGGTAATCCAGAGTTTACCATTGGCAGAGGGTGTGATATGCGTAATATCATTCGTTGCAATGCTGGAAGGATTCTTGCCGTCATGCTTATAGCTATGCCATTCTTCTGTTTGATAGTTAAAGGAATTGAGACCATCATTCTTGGTTCCAATCCAGACAACAGGTTCCTTGGCATCATCAATCACACAGTTCAACTCACTGCTGGAGATGCCCTGTCTGTCTCTTTGCTTGTAATAGGTAAAGAAGCTATTACCATCAAACCGATTCAATCCTTCTTCGGTAGCAAACCAAAGAAAGCCATATTTATCTTGCGCTATGCTTAAAACATAATTGCACGATAAGCCCTGCTCCAAGTCCAATGGTCTGACTTGATACTTCTGAGCCAAGGCAACAATATGCCCCATCACACAGATGAAGACCGCAAAAAGTGTCTTTTTTATTTCTATCATATTCATCAAAGCTATATGGTTTTTAATTTTCAATTTGCTGCAAAATTAACAAAAAGCTCCTAAAATCAGGCAAGAAACAAGCTAAAAAACATCAAAAACAGCGACACAAATCTTTCTGTGCACGATTTATACCCCCCATTTGAATGTTTTTTCTCCATCAATTCTTAATAATCGCCGTACATTTGCAGCCGAATAAACAATACGAAAGTTGCTCAACTAACGCAAAGTTACTCAACTAACGCAAAGTTACTCAGCTAACGCATAATAAACAAAATAATAAAATATAAAACCAAAAAGAATGTCTTATGGCACATCAACCATTTAATCTAAAGAATGCCCTTCTATGGGCTGCGATTGCTTTGGGTGGATTCACATTCCAGGCATGCAGTAGCGATGATGATTATCCTACAGTGGATGGTCAGAATCCAACGATTTCATTAACATCAGACCTGATTCATGCAGAACCAGGACGTACCTTTAACATCACAGGTAAGATCAGCGATGCCGACGGTATCAAGTCTATCCGACTCAAGAACGAGGGAATGCTCCTTGACAAGACTATCAATCTGCTCGACATCTACAAAGATTCCCTGCTCCATGAGTATAATCTCGACTATGCTTATACTCCTGCAGACGACTGGACCGACAACTCCAGCTTTCCGTTGGAGGTGACCGTTGAAGACGTGGTGGGAAAAGTATCAACAGCCAGTATCACCATCAAGGGTGACGGCGACTTCACCTTCCCGGTATTTACAGTTGCACCATCTAATAAGGTGAACGTGATGAAGGAAGACCCAACACTCCTGCTCAATGTTGCCGTATCCGACAACAAGTCGTTGAAGAAGTTGGTCATTGATATTCCTGGCATCAACAAGCACGACGAGGTAACACTCTCTGGTACAGAATACGAATACAGCGAGGAATATACATTCCCATCAGATGATGCCGATTACGAGATGAGCATCAAGGTATATGACGGTATGGACAACATGACCGAGCAGAAGAGCACCATTATCGTCAGCGACTTGGTTGACTTTGAGAAGATGTATCTTGCAGACGTCAACTCACCAGCAGAACTGACAAGTGATGTTTACGGTGTGCCAATGCTGATTGATCACGTAGGCGAATTCCAGTATCGTGCCCGCTACTACAACCAGAAGCCAGGCACAGGCATACGCTTCATACCACAGAAGACCGATTTCGTTCCTCTCTGCTTCGGTGTTGACGAGAAGACAGGTTTGCTCACCCGCAAGGCTAGCGATGCAAAGCCTATCATCTTGGAAAAGGTGGGTTACTACGAAATCAACTTCAACATCATCACAGGTGAATACAAGGTAGAGGAATATACTCCTACAACCAAGAAGATGACCCTCAATGGTTCTACCACGGTTGACTTCAACGACGGTTCTGGCGCACAGCCTGCACAGATTTGTCTGGCAGGTAAGGGCTACTTGCCAGAGGGAGGCGGCGAATGGACAACCAATCAGAACGCAGGTGCATTCATCCTGAATCAAGACAAGAACAATCCATATCGCCTCTATCGCGAAATGAACCTCAAGGCAGGTGACGAAATTGAATTCACCATCAGCCAGACCCACTGGTGGGGTTGGTGGCCAGAGCCATTCTGGCGCTTCGACGGTTCGGATGAGAACGAGGCCAACAAGCTCAACGGCGGTGACAATATGAAGAAGGTAAAAGTTCCTGCTACAGGAAAGTATCTCTTCGAGTTCGACTACGCTCTCTTGCGTTCTCGCATCATCCCTATCAAATAGTATAACACGTGTGAAAGAACAGTCATCTAGAATATTAGAAACATAGTAATATGAACAAGAAATATATCATAGCAGCCATGGCAACCAGTTTTGCCCTCAATATGAACGCTCAGAGCGTGAAAGTGACGGGTACTGTCGTGGACAGCAACAACGAACCAGTTATTGGAGCATACATCAAGGTGAAAGGTAGCAACAAAGGTGCTGTTACCGACCTGGATGGTCATTATACCATCGATGCCGACAAGAACGCTACCCTCGTTATCTCATACGTAGGTATGGCAAACCAGGAAGAGAAAATCGGCAACCGTTCACAGATCAACTTCGTATTGAAGGACGATGCCAACGACTTGAACGAGGTGGTAGTCATCGGTTACGGTCAGGTAAAGAAGGGTGACCTCACCAGTTCCATCTCAGCTATCAAGGGCGATAAGCTGGAAAAGCTCTCTACCGGTAACGTAATGAATGCCCTCCAGGGTCAGGTAAACGGTGTACAGATCAGTGGTGCCGGTGGTCCTGGTGCTTCACCTCGTGTCATCATCCGTGGTGTCACCACCGTGAATGGTTCAGACCCTCTCTACGTTGTAGATGGTATGCCTGTAGGTACCAACATCAACTTCCTCAATCAGAACGACATCGAGAGCATGCAGGTATTGAAGGATGCCTCTGCATCAGCCATCTATGGTACCCGTGCTTCGAATGGTGTGATCTTGATCACCACCAAGAAAGGCAAGAAGGGAGATGCCAAATTCAATGTAACAGCCACCGTAGGTCTCCAGACGCTGAAGAAGCAGAATATGGCAGACTCGCAGGAGTATAAAAAAGTTTACGATACCCGTTATACCAACGATGGCAACGTTTCTCCTTTCAAGGGAAGTGCTGATACCTATACCGATTGGTGGAAAGAATGCATCAACGATGTAGCCGTACAGCAGAACTACGACCTTTCATTCTCTGGCGGTAACGACAAGATGATCTACTCTGGAAGCATCGGTTACTACAAGCAGGACTCTCAGTACAAGGTAGGTCAGTGGCAGAAACTCTCTGCACGCTTCTCTACCGAATACAATTTCAATAAGATGGTCAAGGCAGGTGTTGACTTCACTCCTCGCTACGAGCAGTGGGATGACACACCAAATCTGATGAGTGCCATCATGGCGATGGATCCAACAACTCCAGTAATGCGTGCTGAGAGTGAATGGACCAGCAATCCATACAGCAACTATGAGCGTTCTCACAACAACCAGGAGTGGAACCCTGTAGCAACAATGGCTCGTATGGACTCTGGTGCCAGCGAATATGGATTGCTCGCAACTCCATACGTAAGTCTCACCCCTATCAAGGGACTGACCATCAAATCAGCATTCGGTTTGAACGCCCGCTTCCGCAGAACTGATTCGTTCAACGTAAACTTCTTCATCGACAACCTGGAGCAGAACCAGAACAACAATGCTACCAGAAAGATGGAGAACTGGGTGGACTGGAACTGGACCAACACCGTGAACTACATGACAACCCTCAACAAGAAACATAACATCAACTTGATGGGCGGTTACACTATGGAGCGCTTCCAGGACTACTGGGCTAATGCTTACTCAGAGAATATTCCAAATAATGATGAGTCTCTGCGCTACCCTAGCTCAGGAACCAAGAACCCAGCAGCTACGGGTACCGACAGCTTCACTTCGCTGGTATCTTACCTGGGACGTGTGATGTACAACTATGCAGAGAAGTACTACCTCACAGCATCTATCCGTGTGGATGGTTCTTCCAAGTTCTCCAAGGACAACAAGTGGGCTACCTTCCCATCTGTATCTGGAGCTTATCGCCTTACCGGCGAGGAGTTCATGAAGAACCAGAAGGTGTTTGATGACATCAAGATCCGTGCTGGTTGGGGTAAGGTTGGTAACCAGAACATCGACAACTCGGCATATCTCAGCTCTATCGGTACAACAACCTATGTATTCGGTGGAACTCCAAACCGCATCATCGGTTCTACCGTGAGCGGTATCGGAAACACTAACCTGAAGTGGGAAACCGTGGAGGACTGGAACGTGGGTCTTGACCTCGCTCTTCTCCAGAGCCGCCTGAAGATTACAGCGGATTACTTCGAGAAGACATCTCACGATATGCTGATGAAGAAAGACAACCTCCTCATCCTCGGTTACCCAATGTGGAACGGACAGATGTGGGAGAACGTAGGTAAGATGAAGGCCTCTGGTTGGGAACTTGGTATCAACTGGAACGACCAGATCCAAGACTTCACCTACGGCATAGGTCTGAACCTTTCTCAGGTAAAGAACAAGGCAGTGAAATTGAATGGCGATTACATCTGGACAGGTGGATTCAGCGGCGACTACATCGTTCGCAATGCCGAGGGTGAATCTCTCAGCCAGTTCTGGGGTTACAAGACAGCAGGTATCTTCCAGAACGAGACAGAGGTGAAGTCATACACCAACGAGCATGGCGAGTCATTGCAGCCAAATGCCAAACCAGGAGACCTCCGCTTCGTGGATTTGAATAATGATGGTGTCATCGACAGCAACGACAAGACTCATATCGGTAATCCATTCCCAGACCTTATGGTAGGTTTGAACCTGAATGCGGCATACAAGGGCTTCGATCTCGTAGCCAACTTCTACGGAACCTTCGGCAACGACATCTTCAATCAGAACATCGGTCGTTATGCAGGAACCGACGGCCAGAATGTATATGCCGGCACTTACGACAAGACCTGGAGAACCGACAACACTGGTGCAGAATTCCCTCGCCTCTCTGTCAATGATTCCAACATGAACTACAAGCGAGTAAGCGACTTCTTCGTAGAGGATGGTTCTTACTTCCGCTGCAAGTTGCTCCAGATTGGCTACACATTGCCTAAGCAGTGGTTCAACAACAAGCTGAACTTGCGTTTGTCATTCTCAGCTCAGAACCTTTTTACCATCACCAACTACTCTGGTGCAGATCCAGAAGCAGCATCAATGGGTAAGAGCGTAACAGAGGCTGGTATCGACTACACAGGTTATCCTAACCCACGTACCTTCCTCTTTGGTTTGAACATGAGCTTCTAATCGCAGGGAATATACATTATTATAATATATGTAATCATTAAAATAAGAAACAAGATTATGAAAAGATATATCATAGGTTTGACCTTGGCTTCTGCCTTGACCATGGGCTTGACATCTTGCTCCGACTTCCTTGAGGAGCCTATCCGCGGTCAGCAAGACATGGAGAACTACTTCACTACCGAGGAAGAGTGCGAAAAGCAGATTACCGGTTGCTATAACTTCATCGCATGCGATGACTGGTGGCAGATTTACAAATTCTACAACCTCTGCAACATCACCACCGATGATTGCTGGATGGGTAACACCACACAGGACCCGGGTGAATATAGAGTAGCAGCCATGTTTACCGGCAACACCATCGACTTGGGTAATGCCGTACAGAACTTCTGGCAGTATCGCTACAAGGGTATCACCCAGTGCAACATTGCCATCGAAAAGATTGCACAGCTGAAATTCAACGACGAGAAGTATCAGAAGCGCCTGATTGCCGAGGCTAAGTTCCTCCGCGGTTTCTACTACTTCGAACTGGTGAAGAATTTTGGCGGTGTGCCACTGGTAATGTCACTCAAGATGCCTTCAGAGGTTCAGGGTATCACCCGAGCTACCACAGCTGAAACCTACGCTCAGATTGAGCAGGACTTCAAGGATGCCCTCGCCGATCTTCCAAAGAAGGCAGAGTTATCAACCAGCGATATCGGTCGTGCTACCAGCGGTGCAGCCAAGGGTATGTTGGCAAAGGCATATCTCTACCAGGGCAAGTATGCAGAAGCTGAGCCTATCCTGCAGGAACTCACCTGCCGTGGCTCTCATGCCAGCGGAACACCGGAATATGAACTGATGGATGACTTCAGCCAGGTTTGGAACATCGACTACAACAATGGCAAGGAGAGTCTCTTCGAAATTCAGACCAGCGATGATACACAGTATTCTCTGGGTGAGCGCTACTCAGTCTTGGTTGGTTCACGTGACGACGCAGGTTGGTCATGGGGTCTTCCTACCAGTAACCTGGAAAAGGCTTTCGAGGATGCAGGAGATGAGATTCGACTTCGCTATACAATCCTTCACGATGGACAGACAGATGTTCCTGGCGACCCAACCTGGAATGAAGACAACCCATACGTTATTTCTGCCAGCAAGCATAAGTCTGGCCGTTGCAACATGAAGCTCTTCATCCCAGTGAATAGACGTCCTAGTCCATACGATGCACCTCACAATCCAATGAACATCCGCTTGCTCCGCTATGCAGAGGTGCTGCTGATGTATGCAGAGACTGAGAATGCTCTCAATCACGACAGTGAGGCACAGTGGGCACTCAACAAGGTACGCCAGCGTGTTCAACTTCCAGAAGTTACTGCCACAGGCACAGCCCTTCGTGATGCCATCCGCGCAGAGCGCCGCTTGGAGCTGGCACTTGAGGGAACCCGCCTCGACGACCTGCGCCGCTGGAAGATGGATGATGGAAAGACGATGATGGAACACGTATTCGGTCCTAACGGTACCTTCGTGAAGTATAACATGGAGGAATCTACCGACCCATACGAGACCACCAATCAGCAGGAAAACAGCAACGAAGGAATCAACTTCCAGGCACCTCGCGACCTTCTCTTTGCCATCCCTAACTCAGAAATCACTATGAGTAACGGAACCATCAAGCAGAACGAAGGTTACAACTAAAATATCAAGGGGGCAGGGCAAATATCTTGTTCTGCCCCCTTTCGCTCATTAAAATATTCATAAACTATATACCTTATTATATATGAGCCTCAGAAAAATTAATAAAACATCCATCTTCAGCCTCACAGCTGCCTTGATGATGACAGCCAACTTACATGCGCAATCTTCATACACGGTCACCGTAAATCCCAATATCTGCTACCAGACCATAGCAGACTTCGGTTCAAGCGACTGTTGGACAGCCGATTTTGTAGGCAAATATTTCAGCAATACTGAAAAGGAAAAGTCGGCGAAATGGCTCTTCAGTCAGGAAATGGATGCCGATGGCAATCCGGAAGGCATCGGTCTCTCTATGTGGCGCGTTAACTTGGGTGCCGGTTCTGCAGAACAAGGCAGTGAAAGCGGTATCGAAGATATCACTCGACGTGGCTACTGTTTTCTGGATGCCAAGGGCAATTACGACTGGACCAAGTCGGCAGGTCAACAGTACTTCATGCAGCAAGCCAAGAAATATGGAGTCGATCATTTCCTGCTCTTCTCCAATTCAGCCCCAGTACAATTTACCAAAAACGGCAAGGCATACGCCAACAAGGGTGTGAACGGGAGCAATCTCTCAGATAATCACTATGCCGACTTTGCTGATTTCCTCACGACCACAACCAAGCACTTCACCGACGAAGGCTACAACATAACCCTCATCGACCCAGTAAACGAGCCACAATACGACTGGACAGAAGGTCAGGAAGGTTCACCATGGACCAACGAGTGCATCGCCAAGCTCGCACGAGAGTTGGACAAGAGCATTACCAAGCAGGGACTCTCTGCCCAGATACTCTTGCCGGAGGCATGCCAATGGAAGGCACTCTATCAAGATGGAACCGAGAAGAGAGCCAACAATCAGATAGAGGCATTCTTCAATGCCAGCAACAGCAGTACTTACATCGGCGACTTGAAAAACCTGAAAAGAGCCATCGCTGGTCATAGCTACTGGACTTTCGGCACGAATGCCGATCTGAAGGACATCCGCCAGAACGTATGGAACAAGGCTAAGGAATATGATCTCGATGTATATCAAACCGAATGGAGCATGCTCGATAAGGAGCCATCCACATCAGCAGGCTTCCCTTCCAGTTACGATGCTGCCAGCTATATGGACATCTCGCTCTATATGGGTAAGCTTATCCACTGCGACCTCACCTACGGCAATATGGCATCTTGGAGCTACTGGACCTCTTTCGCACAAGAGAAATGGGGACAGAAGAACCGTTTCTATCTCTTGAGAATGAATGCACAGGGCGATAATAGCAACGAGAGCTATGGCGACATCCAAACCGCCGGTATCATCACCGACAACAGCAACCTCTGGGTGCTCGGCAACTATAGCCGTTTCATCCGTCCAGGTTACAAGCGTATCGACCATATCACCAATAAGGAAGAAGATCTCAATAAGCTTCTGGGCTCTGCCTATCTTTCTCCCGACGGCAAACGCAGCGTTTTGGTATATGTTAACATGATGGCTACACAAAGCAGCGTCCGCATCAATATTGAGGGACAGAACGCGGCCAAGGACATCAACGTTTACCGCACGTCAGCTAAAGAAAACCTGAAACACATCAAGAGTAATTTCAGTCTGGATAAGTTGATTGCCATCCCATCCAAGAGTGTTGTTACCATCGTGATTGATTTCGACGAGGCCATCAATACCGGCATTAGTCATATCAAAGCAGATCAGGCAGGCAGCGATGACATCTACAGCATTGAGGGCAAACTGGTTCGCAAGCATGCAGATTCTACAGAAGGACTCGCCAAGGGCATCTATATCCAAAACGGCAAGAAATTCGTGATTAAATAACAGTAGGGGCATCCATATGCCTTTTGAATAGCTCATCAAACACAAAATTCTATTATGGTACATAAATATATAAAATACAGTGCGTTATCAGCATTACTCATTACCTGTCTCAACATACAGGCTGCACAGGATGGAACTACCCGATATACCATCCTTACCCAAAGTCCGGAACAGCACATCCAGCACTTCGGTGCCAGCGATGCCTGGAGTATGCAGTTTCTCGGACTATGGCCCGAGAAGCAGCAGGAACAGATTGCCGACTGGCTCTTCTCTACCGAGAATGATGCGCAAGGCAAACCTAAAGGCATCGGCTTGTCTATCTGGCGATTTAATCTGGGAGCCGGAAGCGAGGAACAGGGAGAGGCTTCGCAGATTCAGCCGGGCACAAGAACCCAATGCTTTCTCAATGCTGACGGCACCTACAACTGGAGCAAACAGGCAGGACAGCGCAAGTTCCTGAAACTCGCCAAGCAGAGAGGCGTGCCTTATTTCCTCGCCTTCTGCAACTCTGCACCCGTATTCTACACCAAGAACGGACTCGCAACCAACACAGGGCGCGGCGGTACCATCAACCTGAAGGATGACAGCTACGGCAAATTCGGAAAGTTCATCGCCACATCTCTCAAAGGCATCGAAGAGCATGATGGCATCCACTTCAACTATATCAGCCCTATCAACGAAGCGGATGGACATTGGAACTGGACAGGACCCAAGCAGGAAGGAACCCCTGCAACCAACAGGGAATTCGCCAAGGTGACCAGAGAGGTAAGCAAAGCATTGTTAAAGAACAAACTCAATACCGAGATTCTCATCAATGAGTCGAGTGACTATCGCTGCATGCTCGGTACCCACATGGCCGATTGGCAGCGAGGCTACGAAATCAACTCCTTCTTTACCAAGGACAGTACGCAGACCTATGTGGGCAACGTGAAGCAACTTCTCCCTCTCATCGGCGCTCACAGTTACTGGACCAATACCCCTATCCCATACATGAGGGAAATCAGAATGAAGATAAGAGAGGCTTGCAAGCAGAAGAATATCAAATTTTGGCAAACAGAACTCTGCATCATGGGCAACGACGAGGAGATTGGCGGCGGAACCCCTTACGACTTCTCGATGAAGACAGCCCTCTATGTGGCTCGTGTCATCCATCACGACCTGGTATATGCCAATGCCGAGAGCTGGAGCTGGTGGCGTTCTGCAGGCGGTGACTATCGCGATGGTCTCATCCGCATCTACAGCAAAGATGGCTGGAAGAGCGGCTGGGCTGTAGATTCCAAGCTGATGTGGGCACTCGGCAACTATTCCCGCTTTATCCGTCCTGGTGCCCAGCGCTACGATATCGCTACCACTTCTGCCGATGGAAAGCAGATAGAGGAAGGCTACAACGACCCTTACGGTGTAATGTGTTCTGCCTATCAGAATGCAGATGGCAAATGGGTTATTGTGGCAATCAACTATTCTGAGGATGTGAAGCCTGTCAACTTCCAACTTGATAATCAGGAGCAGAAAAGCTGGCAGATGTATCGTACCAGCGACATCTCTGCCGAGAGTTTAGCGCCTGTTGGAATTTGCGATGGAACCACCCAGTTGGCTCCACGAAGTATTACGACTTTTATGCAAAAATGATAGAAACAGTGCCTTTTTAACGAAAAATCCCCTTTATTGAACGATTTTTACCCTTCATAAAGGGGATTTTCCGTTATCTTTGCAAATGTTTTATCGAGAATACAAAAAATAAGTATAATGACAGTAACAACTTCAATCAAGACATTAGCCTTTGCCTCACTATTGGCACTGGCACCGGCTCAGATGATGGCGGCACAGAAAGGTGGCACCTTTACTACTGGCGACAAGACTTTCCTTCTCAATGGCAAACCTTTCGTGGTTAAGGCTGCCGAGTTGCACTACCCTCGTATTCCTCGTGCCTACTGGGAGCATCGCATCAAGATGTGCAAGGCTCTTGGCATGAATACCGTCTGCCTCTATGTGTTCTGGAATATCCATGAGCAGGAGGAAGGCAAATTCGACTTCACAGGCAACAACGATGTGGCAGCTTTCTGCCGCCTCGCTCAGAAGAACGGCATGTATGTCATCGTTCGCCCAGGTCCATACGTTTGTGCTGAATGGGAAATGGGTGGTCTGCCTTGGTGGCTCCTCAAGAAGAAGGATATCCGTCTGCGTGAGCAGGATCCTTACTTCATGCAGCGAGTAGAAATCTTCGAGAAGGAAGTGGGCAAGCAGCTGGCTCCACTCACCATCCAGAATGGTGGTCCTATCATCATGGTTCAGGTGGAGAACGAATATGGTTCTTACGGCAAGGACAAGCCATACGTAAGTGCCATCCGAGACATCGTCCGCAAGAGCGGCTTCGACAAGGTGAGCCTCTTCCAGTGCGACTGGTCATCCAACTTCCTGAACAATGGTCTTGATGACCTGACCTGGACCATGAACTTCGGTACGGGTGCCAACATCGACCAGCAGTTTAAGCGTCTCGGCGAGGTTCGTCCGAATGCTCCTAAGATGTGCTCTGAGTTCTGGAGCGGCTGGTTCGACAAGTGGGGAGCACGCCACGAGACCCGTCCTGCCAAGGATATGGTAGAAGGAATGGACGAGATGCTGAGCAAAGGCATCAGCTTCTCTCTCTATATGACCCACGGCGGAACCAGCTTCGGCCACTGGGCAGGAGCCAACTCTCCTGGTTTCCAGCCAGACGTAACCAGCTACGATTACGATGCCCCTATCAACGAATGGGGATTGGCTACTCCAAAGTTCTATGAACTGCAGAAGATGATGGCGAAATACAACGACGGCAAGAAGTTGCCAGCCGTGCCTAAGGCTCCGATGCAGATCATCAAGGTGCCAGAGTTCAAGTTTACCGAATACAAGCCATTGAGCTATGGTATCGGAAAGGCGAAGGAAACCCAAGCTCCTCAGTGCTTCGAGGATATGGATATGGGATGGGGTACCATAGTTTACGAGACTACCGTTCCTGCCATCGAAAGCATATCAACCCTGACCGGCGAGTTCCACGACTTTGCCCAGGTATATGTGAACGGAAAATATGTAGGCAAGATAGACCGTGTGAAGAATGAGAAATCACTCGAATTGCCAGCCATGCCACAGGGTGCACAGCTCACCATCGTGGTAGAAGGCATGGGAAGAATCAACTTCGGTCGTGCCATCAAGGACTACAAGGGTATCATCGGCAACGTAACCCTCACTACACAGAAAGAGGATTGCGAACTTGCCCTCACCCCTACCCGATGGAACAACAGTAGCATCGCTGATGATTATCAGACAGCAGTCAAGGCACTCGCCATGCCAACCAACAAGATGCGCGGTCTCCAGACCAAGGCGGGTTACTATCGTGGCTACTTCAACCTGAAGAAGGTGGGCGATACCTTTATTAATATGGAGGCATTCGGCAAAGGGCAGGTTTACGTCAACGGGCATGCCCTCGGCCGCTTCTGGCAGATTGGTCCTCAGCAGACCTTATATCTTCCAGGCTGCTGGTTGAAGAAGGGCAAGAACGAGGTGATTGTTCTCGATGTTGTAGGTCCTAAGGGTGAAGCAGGAAAGCCAGGTTCTACCGTGGCTCCTACCGCTTTCTGCCAGGATCATCCGGAGCTCGACAAACTGAATCTCGAAAAGAGCAACAAGCACAATGAGCCAGGTCATCGCATGGATCTCAATTCAGAGACTCCAGTATTGAAAGGTGAGTTCAAGGCTGGCAACGGCTGGCAGACCATCAAGCTCGACAAGCCTGTAACCGGTCGCTACTTCGCCATCCAGGCAGAGAGCAGCCAGAGTGGTGACAGCCAGATTGCCATCGCCGAGATTTATCTCCAGGACGCACAAGGCAACCGCATCGACCGCAACAACTGGGTGGCTTACTACGCAGACAGCGAGAAGGGCAACTCAACTCTCGACAAGATGTTCGACCTCCAGGAAAGCACCTACTGGCAGACCGAGAAGGGCGCCAACTTCCCACATCTGGGAATCGTGGATATGGGTAAGGAGGTTACCATTTCAGCCTTCGAGTATCTGCCACGTGCCGAGCAGGGGGCACCGGGCAGCGTCAAGGGCTTTAAGCTCTACGTTAGAAAATAAAAAGATAGTTCATAGGTTTGGTCAGCCATAGGCTGACTGTGGATAATTAACACATATAGTTTAAAATGTAGTAATTCTATTGGAGAATAGAATGTTAGTTAGATTGCCAAAAAGAGGTAGATGTGAATCTGCCTCTTTTTTCGTTTATATTAAACTCCTTTTTCATATATATTAAAACTCCTTTTTCGTATATATTAAAACACCTTCTCCCCCTCTTTTTGTTTTTTTATACATTGATATGCCATTATGTGAATACTTTTGCGTATCTTTGCAGCAAAATACAAATACATTTTTTATGTTGACAGATATTGAAATAGCTAAATCAGTAAAATTGCGCCCCATCAATGAGGTTGCAGCTGAACTTGGAATCCATGAAGACCAAGTAGAGAACTACGGCCGTTACATCGCTAAGATTACTACGGACAAGATCGACACTAACAAGTTTAAGAACCATCATCTCATCCTCGTCACTGCTATCAGCCCTACCAAGGCAGGCAATGGCAAGACCACCGTATCTGTAGGTCTCGCCCTCGGTATGCAGAAGATTGGCAAGAAGGCTGTCGTTGCCCTGCGTGAACCATCTCTCGGACCTTGCTTCGGTATGAAGGGTGGTGCTGCCGGCGGCGGTTATGCCCAGGTATTGCCTATGGATAAGATCAATCTTCACTTCACTGGCGACTTCCACGCTATCACAGAGGCTAACAACATGATTGCTGCCCTGCTCGATAACTACCGTTTCCAGCACGAAGCTGAAGGCTTCAAGCTCAAGAAGATTCTCTGGCGCCGCGTGATGGATGTGAATGACCGTGGTCTCCGCCGCATCATCACCGGTATCGGTGACAAGAACGGTATCGAGACAGAGGCAGGATTCGATATCACTCCAGCTTCTGAGATCATGGCTATTATGTGTTTCGCAACAAGTGTTGACGACCTCCGTCGTCGCATCGACAATATTCTCCTGGGTATCACTGAGGATGACAAGCCATTCACCGTCAAGGATATGGGTGTAGGTGGCAGTATTGTTGCCCTCCTCCTCGATGCCTTGAAGCCAAACCTGGTTCAGACCACAGAGGGAACTCCTGCTTTCGTTCACTGCGGTCCTTTTGCCAACATCGCTCATGGCTGTAACTCTGTGATGGCTACAGCAGCAGCTCTCGAGTATGGCGACTATGCCATCACAGAGGCTGGATTCGGTGCTGATCTCGGTGCAGAGAAGTTCTACAACATCAAGTGCCGCAAGACTGGTTTGCAGCCAGACCTTACTGTTCTCGTCGTTACTCTCCAGGCATTGAAGATGCATGGTGGCGTAGCTCAGGAAGACATCAAGAAGCCAAACGTAGCTGGCATGGAGGCTGGCTATTGGAACCTCGACAAGCACGTGAAGAATCTCCAAAGCTTTGGTCAGACTGTAGTCATCGCCTTCAATAAGTTTGCTACTGATACCGATGAGGAAATCGAGGTATTGCGCAAGCACTGCGAGGAGATGGGCTGCGGATTCGCTGTCAACAGTGCCTTCGCCGAAGGTGGCAAGGGTGCAATGGAGTTGGCAGAGCTCGTTGTGAAGACCATTGATGAGCATCCATCAGCTCCTCTCTACTTCACTTACGATGACGATGAGCCTGTAGAGAAGAAGATCGAGGATGTTGCCTTCAACCTCTATGGTGCCGGCAGCGTAACCTTGAGCGATTCTGCCAAGTCTATGATCGAGGAAATCAAGAAGTTGGGTGCCGAGAAGTTCCCTATCTGTATCGCCAAGACTCAGTATAGCTTCTCTACCGATGCCAAGGCATACGGTCCTACAGAAGGCTTCGAGCTCCACGTTCGCGACATCACCGTGAATATGGGTGCCGAGATGATCGTAGTCATTGCTGGTCCTATCATGCGTATGCCAGGTTTACCAAAGAGCCCACAGGCTGAGCGCATTGATGTGGTGAATGGTGAGATTACAGGTCTTTCATAAATACGATAAAAGGCTGCTTCCCGAAGTGGGAAGCAGCCTTTTTTAATCTTATCTCATGCTGAATTCACAACCGCAATATAGCTGGTTATAGAATTCATTCTGTCTCAGCAATTCTCCTCGGCGGTTCTGCAAACCACCCTTTCTCCAGTTCATATCCCACCACTCT
>ERZ1026862.523-NODE-523-length-25641-cov-7.231533_pt1 | contig 25641 bp, 10 predicted proteins | sample MGYA00380161_ERZ1026862 | MGnify/ENA primary metagenome ERZ1026862 (study PRJEB33269, sample SAMEA4719797) | human gut metagenome | biome: human-associated habitat; feature: organic feature; material: feces | place: Cameroon | collected 2013-10 ... | reverse complement strand
GGGGTTTATAAAAACTACTGTCACCACTGTCACCTTTTGTTCCTTACGGCTTTTCGCCAAGTCAACGCTGTAAGATGTGTATCTGACTTTGTATCAGTATCTTAACAGTGTTGGAATGCCTTTATATCTTCTCCAGTGCGACAAATAACCATGAAGCGCTCTTCTTTATCCGCATGGAGATATCTTGTTGTCATTCAAGACTGCAAAGGTACTGTTTTTTAGGAAATACCACGACATTTCGGGAAAATAATATGGCAAAATATGATTTTTTTAACTTCTTAAGTAAAATTTATACCAAGTCGTAATGCGGTCAACTCCGTATGGGAATAATCTGTGTGAGAGTTTGATTCCGTGGAATGAAATGTGAGGGAGATGTTTGGAGGTGTCGCTGAAAAGATGTATCTTTGCATAACAATCAAGCACGTTTGTTGTTATACATTCGGTTTGCACCCAAATAAAACGTTTAGAGGATAAAAACATGAGACAGATAGAAGAACGATATATCAGCTTGCTGACCGATTTCGGTTTCAAGCGTATCTTTGGAACAAAGCCTAACAAGGATTTGCTCATCAACTTCCTGAACTCGCTGTTTGAAGGCTTCCAGGTCATCAAGGATGTGAAATACCTTAACAGTGAGCATGTTGGTGATGTCTTTGCAGAACGCAAGGCCATCTTTGATGTGTATTGCGAGAATGAGAAGGGCGAGAAGTTCATCGTTGAGATGCAGAACGCTTACCAGAAGTATTTCAAGGACCGCTCTTTGTTCTATTCCACATTCCCTATCCGTGAACAGGCTCCCAAGGGTGCAGACTGGAACTTCAAACTTGACCATGTATATACTGTTGCCCTTCTGAACTTCGACTTGGAAGAAGAGGCATTCGACAAGGACGACATTAACCATGATGTGGGTTTGCTCGACAAGAAGACGCATAAGGTGTTCAACGACAAGCTGTCTTTCAAGTATGTCGAGATAGCGAAGTTCGACAAGACGGAGGATGAGCTTGTCACGCTTTACGACAAGTGGCTGTATGTGTTGAAGAACCTGTCTCGTTTGGACGAGCGTCCTGCTGCATTGAAAGAGAAGATCTTCTCCAAGCTCTTTGGTGAGGCGGAGATAGCGAAGTTCACTCCTACGGAGCTGAAGGAATATGAGGATAGCTTGAAGGCTTACCGGGATGTAAAGAACTCTATAGATACGGCATTGGAGAAGGGACGTGAAGAAGGTCGTGCGGAAGGTCGTGCGGAAGGACGAGTGGAAGGTGTTATACAAATAGCAAAGAAGATGTTGGATGCTGGTATGGATGTTGACACCATTATGAAGATGACCGACCTGTCAAAAAGCGAGATAGAGAAGCTGTTCTTCAAATAGATGTAAATAAGTGAAATAGAACAATTTTCCAAATATTAAGACGAGAAAAACACAGACCGTTCCCCCTCGTCTTAAAGTTTTTTTGAGTAACTTTGCAGCCGATTTTTAATTGTTGGTCTATTGTTTTCAGGTTCTCAGATACAGATATTTATATAGGCAGTCAGTCAAATGCAGTATCAGGAAACAGACGGAGCAATAAGACTATGTTTTATTTATTAATAACAAAAAGATGAAGAAGAATTACGCTCTTGTATTATTGAGTGTGGCTGCGCTGACAGCTAATGCGCAGCAGATCAACGGAGACTTTGATTCTGAATGGGAGAAGTGCGTTCCTTGGGACAGTAAGGGCAACACCGTCGAAAAGGGTGTGCAGCCACAGGGATGGCACATGGCAAATGTAGTGATGGCAGGTGAAGTAGGAGAGAAGGTGACACGCTCCGCTGAAGGCGAACCTGCTAACTATGCCGTAAAGATAAAGAATATCTACAACTCCTTGGCAAAGCAGAATATCCCAGGATATTTCACTCTCGGCACGCCATGGGCTACGGCAGAGACCAAGGGAACAGCAGTGCAGAACTCCGACGGAGGAGTGTTTGGAGGAAAGCAGTTCTCTTTCCATCCCGATGCCATCTCGTTCGACTATCAGAGAGACAATGCCAAAGGTGCAGAGGAGCAGGCTACAGTGGTGGCTTATCTCTGGAATGGAACATGGACACAGAAGGACGTGCCGGGAAACACGGCTGTGGGACTATTTTCATGGGGGACGGCAACAAAAGTGGATATGGTAAACCGCGACCGCAACGTACTCGGCATACCTAAAACTCTCACGGGTGGGGATGTTACAAAGACCGACGGTGCCACTCTCGTCGCATCTCTTGAGCACCCGATAACGGAGAGCACCAACGGCGAATGGAAAACCGATACCATATCTTTTGTTTATCAAAAGGGATGTGAGGAAGCAGGAGTGGAGAACATCAACGTTATCTTCTCTGCCACAAACTATTTCGGTGCACCGGGCGACATAAAGCCGGGAAACTCTCTTACGGTGGACAACGTGAAGCTCGTTTACTATCATGCCCTCTCTTCACTGAAGGCGACAGACAACTACGGCTTTGATGTAGACTTGGACTTCGATCCTGAGACTTACAACTATACCGTAAACTCCACATTTGATGAGGACTGGACAACAGTAGGCTACACCAAGAAGGGCGTTGGCGCCACTGCTGATGCCGCTTATGACAGCACCACCGGTCAGTATGTTATCACTGTGAAGGGCGAGGACTATGACGAGGAGACCAATCCGGAGGCAAAGAGCGTCTATACGATACAGTATCAGAAGGCTGCCCCAACGCTGACTTCCCTCAGTGTGGCTGGTCATGAGTTCATAACAGTCGGCAACACCAGCACGGCATTTACCGCTACAGGAAAATGCTATGTCGATGAGGTCAGCTATGTGGCTTCTTCAGAGAATGCTACAGTGGAGAAGACATACGATGAGGCTGAGAAGAAGCTCACCGTTACAGTGAGTGAGACAGGCTGCTCTTCAACCGTATATACCATTACTTTCGAAGGAAAGAGCAAGGATGCGGTTTACCAGATTCCTAATGCAGACTTCGAGAACTGGACCGACGACGAGAGTGCGAAGCTCGCTGAAGGCTGGAACTCTTTCGATACCGCTGCCGGGCTCTTCGCTTCGTTCGCTTCAATGTCGCCTATGCCACAGAAGATAGATGGCTACAGCGGAAACGGAGTGCGCCTCGTTTCAAAGGACCTCTGGGTTGCCTATGCCAACGGAAACCTTACTACTGGTCATATCAACATGGGTAACACCAACCCGGCTGATGCTTCCAACTATAACTTCACCGACCGTACCGACGTTAACGGTAATATGCCATTCGCCGGACGTCCTGACGCTTTCGAGGTTTATGCACGCTTCACTCCAGGCACAGCAAAGGCTCTCACAGATGCAGAGAAAGAGGAAGGCAAGGAGGAACCTGCACTGCAGGGACGCGTACAGCTTATCATCCACAAGGATGCTGCCTACCATGACCCTGAGCTTGCTGAGATGGCTGCCGACAAGGTAGCTTCTGCTTCTGTGCTGATTCCAGCTACTGCGGAGTGGACGAAGTTCACAGGTGAGTTCAACTATGCTACTGATGCCACCCCGGATGTGCAGTATCTGTTGGCTTCTGCAACGACAAATCCTATTCCGGGGGCTTCAAAGGACGACCAGCTCGACCTCGACGAGCTTCACCTTATATATTATAGCACTCTGAAGGATCTGCAGATTGACGGCAAGACCATTGAGGGCTTTGATCCGGCAAAGACGGAGTATACCGTAGAGAGCGAGCTTACTGATGCTTTGGACAAGATTACATTTGAGAAGAAGGGTGTTGGTGCTCGTGTGGAGAAGAATGTTGACCAGACCAGCAATGTATGCACCATCACAGTCTATGGCAATGACTACGACGTGAACTCTGCAAACAAGACTGTCTACACAGTGAAGGTTAAGTCTGTCGCTTCGATAAACTCTATCTCTGCAGACGATGCAGCAAACCGTAAGGTTTATACTCTGGGCGGTGTTCGCATAAGCGGCAAGCCTGCAGCAGGTGTCTACATCGTTGACGGAAAGAAAATGACTGTAAAGTAAGTTTTCTGAGATACAAACATTGAATACACAAAGAGAGGAACGGTAGCTGCCGTTCCTCTTTTTGTATATGTGGGGTATGGTAGGACTTTCAGGATTAGATAAGGACAGGACGTCTTCAGAAACTCATAATTCAAGCAAGTCTAATAGCGGATAGGGGATGAAGTGGAGTATACTGTTTCCATACACAAAAAGCTCCCTGTACGGAATATCCTCACTCTTGTAGGGAAAACCATATGTATGTTTATAGTTTCTCCTTTGCTGAGTAAGCCAGATAATCTTATTTTTGCAACAGAAAAAGATAATAACCCTAAAAAATCTGGATTATGAAACGTATACTATTAGCAATCGCAGCGGCAGTCGTGATGAATACATCAGCAAATGCCCAGAGACTTACTGACATTCAGGCAGAAGCCAGCTTTATCACCGATAAGATGATGGTGGAACTGGGACTGAACAAGGCCCACCGTAACAGCATCCTGAGCATCAACCTCTCATACCTCAATGGCATAAATAGCTATCGAGACATTGACGCTTACGGGTGGCATTACCGCAACAAGCAGCTAAAACGCATGCTCTCCGCCAGACAATGGAAAAGATTCTGCGAGTCGTATTACCTTTACCGACCGATAGGCTGGCGCGACAGAGAATATGTTCACAACATATATGTGAAATATCCGAAACACAACTGCCACCCTTGTCACCATCGTTCACACTACGACAACGGATACTGTAAACACTACAAACACGACAAGCACTGGAAGAAGCACGACAAACACTGGAAGGAACATGACAAGCACTGGAAAAAGCACAAGAAGCATGACAAGCATTATAAGCACGACAAGAAATACGATAAACACAGACACCACCATGACAGACATCATGACAGGGACGACTAAGCCCCCACATTAAAACCAATCTGTAAATGAGCCATAATGAATAGCGATATAGGAGATTCGTCAGAATTCACCCATATCGCTATTATTATATCATTCCACACAGGTATTTCACTTTGTCTGCTAAGAACAAAGGAATGTTCAACAGTGTATCATCACGTTTCAGATTGAGCATGGAAAACCTGATGCGCATACTTGGTGAGTATTTCTTGTTGTATTCAGTAAGGCTTTTTCCTGTGACGCTTGTCCCCGATTTCACTTCTATCGGAATGACATCCATGCCGTGTTGTACGATGAACTCCACTTCTGCTTTATTCCCTGAAGCCCAGTAACGTGAGCATTTTATTCCGTTTGCAAGCAGACTTTGTAGTATATAGTTCTCGGCAAGGGCACCCTTGTATTCTTTGAAAGCCGGCGAGTCGCTGAAATATGCCTCTGGACTTAATTCAGAAAGAACCCTTAGCAGTCCGATATCAAGACAATAAATTTTGAAGATGCTCAAATCTTCATATGATTTCAGTGGAACTTGTGGAGTCTGGCAGAGGCAGACTTTGTTTATCAATCCTGCGTTTTGCAACCATGTGAGCGCATCCTCATATTCCCTTGCTCTTGCCCCAGGACGCACAAGTTGGTAGACGAATTTCCTATTCTCCTTAGCCAGTTGTGATGGCAACGAATTCCATACGTGTGATATTCTGTTGGCAAGCAATGGAGAAGTATGCTTTACAAAGTCAAGAGCATAGTCTTGAAGTATGTTCTGCAATATGTTCTCAACGCCTTTCATGTCTTTTCCTATCATTGCCATTGCTGCTTCCGGCATACCGCCAGATATGCGATAAGCGGTAAAAGCCTGTGATAGTCTGTCGAAAAAAATTTGTGGTAATGGCTCAATGTCATTTATTGACTGGTAATATCGGTAAAGTCCTGCATCTTTTTGTTCAAGAAATTCTGTGAATGTAACAGGATACATTTTAATGTGGTCAACTTTGCCTACCGGAAAAGAGAAACCTTCATGACCGAATGTCAATCCTAACAGTGAGCCTGCGCATGCCACAGCATATTCTGGAGTCTTTTCGCAGAAATACTTCATTGCACTTATAGCTTCCGGACAATCTTGTATCTCGTCAAGAATCAAGAGGGTTTCCTGCGGCAATATAGGTACTTCTGAAAGAAATGACAACTGCTCAATGATTTGAACAGGATTCTTAGTAGTACGGAATATGTCGCAAACTCCTTTCTCTTCATCCAAACTGAAATAGGCACAGTGTACAAACTGCTCTTTACCAAATCTCTTCAGCACGGAAGTCTTGCCTACTTGTCTTGCGCCAAGCATAATCAATGGTTTCCTGTCTTCTTTATTCTTCCAAGCTTCAAGCTCTTTAATGATGCTTCTATTAAACATGCTTTTCTTTGTTTATGTGTCAGAAATGTGTAATATTCCACATTTTTGATATTTGTTTTGTGCAAAATTACACATTTTCCACACATCGCGCAAATATATCTGTAGTATTTGCCATAAATGTAGTCCGATAATCTCAAGTCCTAATCAAATAAAATCCGACCCCCTTTAACATTTTGCTTTAGAGGAGGTCGGTATCTTCTTGTTCTTTTTTTGCCTATGATTTTTACTTGCTATGTATTGTCACCTGTTTCCCATTTTCTTCAGATATATCCTCTTGCCGTTTCTCGTCACTTCGAGGATGGCTACTCCGCCATGCACATCTACAGACATTATCATTGTTCCCTTGGTGGCAACAGTAGAGTTTGTCATGAAACCCTCTGAGGAATAGATATTCAGGATGTCATCTTCCTGCAGACCCTTTACCTTGACTCTGTTTTCACCGTAGCGGCTTACGCTGATGCCAGAGTCATTGACAGACAGTCTGTGGAACGACAGGGTGAACCTGTTGTTATCCTCACCCTTACCGGCATTGAACATATATGCTCCGTCGAGCAGGTTGGTTTCCGTTCCTGTTGTCATGTCTTTCAGCATCACGGCTTCATAGTCGGCAGTGTCGGCATTGTCAGGTATGGCAATGGTGTATGCTCCGTCTTCCGGAATACTCACTCCAAGCGGCATCTCTCCGTCGCGGTTTACGGCAGACAGCAGTGAGTAGCGTGCTTCTCCGCTTGTGGCATATATCTGTGCTCTGCCTCTTTGCATCCACTTTACGCCGTCGGCACCCATATCGAAGTAGTCGCGTGCGCTTGTAGCATCCACAGCATTGAAGGCAAACTCGTCGTAATAAGCTTCTGCAGCAGTATTGTTGGTAGCGTTGTAGTCGGCAGACGGTGTCGCTTCCATCGGAGATATTGCCACAGCCATACGTGTAACCTGGTCATAGAAGGATTTGTCTTGATGGGTTGTGCCGTTGTATGAGATGGCGATGTGCTCCTCATTGTCGGCAGACAGAGTAGCAGTCTGTGTGAAGAGTCCGTCCATCGATGGTATGTAGGCATCAGAGCCGCTCACTTCAGTATCTGTTGTACGGGTCTCAAACTTACCATTGTTATAGGTGTATACAATTCGTCCGTACTCCATGTCGCTAAGGTTTGTGGCACACAGACGTGGTGCTCCGAAGAGGTTCCATCCCATGTTCTCCTTATGTGTGAACCGGTTAGTGTCGGAGCCTGTGCCAGACGACGACCATGAATCCTGATGGTTCCATTGCTTCAGCACAATCTCCTTGTTTCCGTTCTCCACATAGTCGCCGTTCTGCGGTGCATTGGTGTTCAGGAATCCAGCCTTGTCGAGAAGGCTGCCTCCGTAGAAGCGTATCGTCATGTCGTCATTGGCGGTCAGCATCATTCCTGTGCCGTTGCCCGGAATGCCAGTAGCTGTTTCCCATGCTTCACCGTAGGTGTCGCTGTATTTATATGTATAGCGGGAGCGTTTGTCGCCATTGTAGGTCTTTACCGTATAGTCTTTGTTCACTTCCGGCACAACTTTTGTCACGCTGAATGGGAGAGCCACGAGTTGCGGATCGTCCTTCTTCATGTCGCGCTCCACGGCATAGCGCACCAGACCAATCTGATTGCCGTTGCCACGTAGACCGGCATGGTGTTCGAGAAGTACGAAGCCAGGATTGAACCACTGATTCTTGTCGCTGCTGTATAGATTCTCGTCTATGTCTAATTCACAGCCCTTGCGGATATAAACCACGGAAGCATCATGAGGATAGTCCTCTGCCGTAACCTTCGATTTGTCGGTTGTGATGTTCCATGTCTCGAAGCATCCGTTGTCTACAATGCCATTGCGAATGCGTTTGTTGCCGAGGAGGTCGCGGTCGTGTCCCACGAGATTTATACAATGTTTTGTCTGTCCGTTTTTAATATTTACCAGCCCTCCTTCAATATTCGGATTGTCATAGAGGTTGTCTTTATCATCTTCGTTGAGCTGGCAGTTGCGGTATTTATGAACGATATATCTGTTCTTCTCCTTGGCAAGATCTTTGATAATGCGGTTGTTGATATTTCTTGTACCTTGCTCTTCCTCCATGGTGCCGCATGTCGTCACGTTTACAGTTATGACATTCTTCTTGATGTTTCCAACGGTTTTGCCTTCCGCATCTGTTTCTGTCGCGTTCGGGTCAGCATATACAAGTGAATTATAGAACAATCCGTTATCATTTTCTACCTTACCCTCTATATCTTGGTTCGACAAGACTACAGATGTGGAGAGTATACCTTCGTTGGTCAGATATATTTTGCCGTCCTTACTTACCTGCACACCGTCCACCACGCTCTTTGCACTTACGGTAAGGTCCTTGATAGTGCTTCGCCAGTTGGCTTCCTCCACTATACCTGGGCGTTGTGCGAGAATAGCCTTGGCAATATCTTCTGTATTGGTAATCTCCGCTGGAGCAGTAGGGTTATCCTTCATACTGCCGTATACATAGGTATTTGGAAGCGACACGTTGAGGTTTGCCGGCTTACTGTTGTGGCCGTACATGTGGTCAACGAACACATACGACTTGGCTCCCTTGTTCAGGTCAGAGTATATACCTGCCATATCCACAGCCACCTGCAGGTTGTTCTTTGAGTCGTTCCACGACTTGCCCGTTCCGTCGTTACCGTTGTCTTTCACGAAGATGATAGGCTGCAGCTCAGCGTTACACTCGTAGGCTCCCACCTCAATGGCATTGCCCACAATGCGCTTTATATTGCCGAGGTCGCGGTCTTGTCCTACGCTGCTTAGAATATCTGCGTCGCTCGTTGTAGTGGTTATGCCTGTCTTTACGTTCTCTGCATATCGGCGAAGCGAACCACGCTCAAAGAGCTTCATGCCAGGTGTGATATGATAGTCACGCTTTGCTAAGTCGCCATTGTCTGTATCAACGAAGCATGGGCCTGACTTCAGATCGTTGTTTGCCTGTCCTGCAGCAAACACCTTATTATATACGGTATGTGTTGAAGCATCCTCTTCGTCGAGGTCTGAAACAAAGACTTGGCTATCTGTCGTCTTGTTATTCCAAGAAACAGAGTTGAAAACCTTAGTCTGCGTCTTGTCCGCTCCGGTGTTGAAGGCTATGTCTGCTCCGTTTATATTCTGGGCAAAGGTACAGTTTACAACCGTTGTCTTTCCATTGCTCTTGAGAGCATCGGCATTGTTGTCAGCAAAGAGAGAGTTATAGATGAGCACATCGCCATTGTTTGACGTGACATCTACAGCTGTGCCCTTGTTGAGGCGTGCTTCAGACTGTCGTAATACAACCTTGCCGCCTGAGCCATTCACCGTTATTACGGCTCCCTTGCCTTTATCCGTATCTTCCTCGTATGTATTGCGCAATGATATGCCGCTTATGTCTACAGGTTTTGTTCCTGTCTCTATATTCAGCAGGGTGCCGCTTTTACGTACAGGGTGTTTCATGAGTACAGTAGGGTTCGACCAGTCCTGTTCTGCATTGTCACCGAGTCCGACTCCTGTACAAGCCCCTTTTATGATTACTCGGTTCACTTTCTTGTTGTTCTCGTCAACATTCATGGAGAACACCTTGTCGCCTACAGGAATGGCATAGTAGTTTCCGGAACGTACATATACGGTGCGTACCGTTTCCGTTGCTGTACTTGTCTCACTCGGGTGTGCAGCAGCAAGAAGAGCACCTCTAAGGTCAGACGACTGGTTGTCCCAGTTTGTGCCGTCGGCATCTCCACGGTCTTCTTCACCGATATACAAGTAAGCGAGGTCGCCGAACGTCATCTTGTATTGATATTCATATGGACCGATGTCTATGACTTTATCTTTCTGTATGCCGTCTTCGTCCTTTGGACCCATATAGCGTTTATATGTGCTGCTTTCTTTTTTGATGTATTCATTACAATATTGGTCGACCTTCTGATTGTCGTCCTTATAGATGCTTTTAGCCTCTTCTGTCATATTTCCCAACCAAGAAACGTATGCTCCCTTCTCGCTTGGCTCCTCGCCCGATGTCTTGCCACACTTTATCACTCCGTCTCCTGCATCCGTCAATACGGTAATGCAAGTCGGGTTCCATTGCGATGCGAGTGAGAAGCCTTCTTTACCAGCCTGTTCTGAAGGCTTGCTGAAATAAGGGCCGTTCACAGCTTCGTTGTTGCTGCTTAGGGTAATGTTGTTGTTGGCATCAGATGCAGTGATATTGAATTTGTCTGATGCACAATTCTTCGTTTCCGAAGCATTGAGTGATGAAGCATCACCCTTGCTGCCCCAGAAGATGGTGTTGGTGGCAACGGCGCAGCCAGACTTGCCGTTGAAGATATCCGGACCTGTCTGTGCCTCGTTTCGTGCAAATAGACAGTTCATGAACATCACCTCGTGGTCCTTACGTGTATCATTCGCTATACATACCGCTCCTCCGCTTCCTGTCTCGTTAGAGTTGTTGGCGAAGATACTGTTTACAGCCACGAATTTGCAAGGGGAAACATTTTTCCAGGCATCAAAGAAGATACCCACTCCGGCACCCTTTGCTGTATCTTTAGGTCTTTTGTTGTTCTTTTGTGTCATGTTTCCAGCCACCATGGAGTTCATGATGGTCATGTTGGCACCAGCCGAGAAGATGCCACCTCCATGGATGCCTGAGTTGTTTATTATTCGGCATCTGTTGAGAGTCATGTCAATGCCGTATGCGAAAATACCGCCTCCATGACCAATCTCGTTGTGCTTCTCCTTATCGCCGTCGTAGTCGATATAGTCGGCGGTCTCACCGTCTTTGATTGTTATGCCGTCGAGAATGACTCCCGGCAGCTCACTATTTTTCGTATCTTTGTTCACGCAATATACCACGTGGTATGTCTTCTTTCCACCAGTCACGTTAGGCAGGTTGCCCGACAGTACAGTCTGGTTGGCAAGTTCCCACGGTTCAAGGAGTCCGTTGCGGTTCAGATCCTCCATGCTACGTTTCTTTAGCATCTCGCTTGTAGTGGTATTTGGGGCGAGTTGTATCTTAACACCGTCCTTACTTACAATTTCTGTAATCTCACACGAATAATTGTCTGTCGGCTTGAAGCCGCCATACAGATTAGTGTTGCAAGGAATGACGAACGAGTTGTTGCGTACATTTGTCTCCGTAATGGCAGCATCCTTTCGCATGAGTGAAGGAAGGTATGTTCCTCCTACGATAAAGATGTCGAAGTGGGTGTTTTCAGTAGCAAATAAAGTACCGTCCGGCTTTTTGGTCTGGCGCACCTTATTTATATATTCCAAGGCGGCATCGAGCGATGAGAACGGAGTATAGAACGAACGTCCCATATATTTAGGAGCTTCGTCTTTGTTTACATACACACTACCCTTGTCCGATACGAACAGACGGGTGAAGAGTGTTTCGGCGTTGACATCCTCTATAGGGTCCAACACGTGTATGGCGAAGCATCCTCCCGTCAGTTTGTTTGTATGGCTTGCCATTATAATCTCGTTGCCGAGCATGTCGTGTGTGGCGAAGCTTCTGCTTTTCAGAAGATCCCAGAACGAGTTGTCAAGTCCGCTATGTACGAGCGGACCAAGCTCACGTGGTATGAATGAGTCGTTTGATGAGAAATAGCGTGTGGCATCGGCAGACATCTCCGTGTTGTAGAAGTTGGCCGCAAGGAGATAAGTCTCCGCGAAGCAGTTGTTGAACGGATAGAATCCATCGATATTTCCTACACCTGCTATGTTTTGTGCAATCTCAGACAATTTAGTCTCCTTGTATTTCTTGTTTGTTGTTCCGCTTATGTTCTTGTCGCTTGGGGCGTTGTTGCCCCAGATGACATCGTTTAACGATATTGCAGCTCCCGGTTTTAAATATATTCCTCCGCCTTGCACGCTGGCAGTATTTGCACCTATGGTGTTGGAGAATATATATGCGCGTTTGCCATCAGTGCCATCTGTCGTATCACCGTTATCGGCATAAATGCCGGCACCGTAATAGGCATTGTTCTTTGTGATGAACGATGTGCTAACCACGCTGCCAGGCAGCGCATAGATGCCGCCGCCATATTGTGCGGAGTTGGATGTAACGACGCAGTTGCGCACATGACCGTTCATAGGAGCCAGCACTCCTCCGCCCAAAGCCTTGTGGCCGTCGCTCTCATTGGCGTTACCATCGGTGATGTAGCATCCGTCAACCATAGCCAATCTTGTCAGAGCCGTATTGTTCCAATTCATGAGGTCATTCCCCGGCCATGTGCCGAAGGTGACGGTATGATAACCATATACGTCTGATTCTAAGGCTGTAGAATTAGCTTTGGCACTGAGTATGGTGCGGCGGTTGTAAGAGTCAGGATAGTCTTCGTCCCAGCTTTTCGAGTCTTCTTCGTTGTATCCACCCTTCAGCGTTACTCCTGCCGGTATCAAGAAAGTGTATGAGCGTGGGTCAGAAGGTTCTACAAGAGTGTTGGCTTGATATTTGAAGGTATCTCCATCCTTGTCCGGTTTATATCCAGCCACCTTCACGAAAACTTTCTTTTCTTTGTTTGTCTCCTTTGCTGCCTCTTCTCCTGCAACTCTCAGAACGTTCTGAAGTTTGTCGGCGCAGGCGGCATTTTCGGGTGATGATCCGCTTCGGTTGCCTGCTCCGTTTTGTGTCACGTAGAAAATGAGCATGCCAGCTTTCCCGCTGTCGTATTTGATATTGGCAGAGTTGTCCTCTTCATATGCTCCGATGTCTACCGCACAGTCCTTCACTCGTTCTGTGAAGTCCATGTCCGTGAGTGGCAGTTCTGCTTTCTTTGTCTCGCCGTTCTGCATAAGGTTTTCTGTACCATTGTTCAGACACTTGCTTGTAGGAGAGAGACGGAAATCCACTTCATTCTTGGCATTGTCTCCTTTGGCGAATGGATTGTCGTTTGATGTGATGTTGCCGTACGTTGTGGATAACTTGTCATTCAAATCTGAGGCATAATTCTCTACATAGCAGTTGTGGGCTTTTTGGAACTGGTTTGGAGATGAAGATGTTATTTGATAGCCGTTGCCGTAGTTGCCGTATACAATAGTGTTGTAAAGCGCCAGATTTGATACAATGCCGGAAGAAGGGGTGCTCCATTGCTGTATGCCGGTGGCTCCACCGTTCGACTGGTTATACGCTACGGTATTGTTGAAGAATGTAGCACTCTCAAGGAAGATACCTCCTCCACCGCCGACACCAGAAACACGGTTCTTCGCTACGACCATATTGTAGCCAGTGCCCACAATCATGTATGCACCGCCACCGTAGTGGTCAGTACCTCCATAGTCTCTGCCGTTTTGGATTTTATCGTCTTTTACATTTGCGGTACTTTTAGCATTATCGTTAGTCATGAAGTTGTTCAGCATGAAGCTGTTGGATATCTTCGAGTTCTTTCCGTCCATATACAATCCTGCACCACGTGAGCGATAGCCATGTGCGAGGTTGTTTACGATGATGAGGTTTTCGAGTTCTACATTCTCAAATACTCGCACGCCAGCTCCTCCATCACGGTTAGCCTGGTAGTTGATAAGGTAACCGTGGCGTATGGTGAATCCGTCCCACTTCACTTTGCCCTCGTCGTACAGGTCATATATCGGTTTGTTGTAAGGTGCGTTATCGGTTTGACCGGTATAATTGGTGTAGTTCGGATGTGTAGAGTTTCCAGTCAGGAAACGATAAGAGTTACCACCCTGGCTACCGGTTCCGTCACCAGCCACGTCCCATGTAGGAACGCAAGCGTCTGGCTGGTAGAGGACATAGTGGCGTTGTGTCTTACCTGATTTTATCAGTTCTTGGGCTATACCGTTGTGTGAACCGTCGTCAGGCTTGTTTTCCGAATACCATAGCTCGTCTTTACTCTTTGTACGGTATACAGGACTCTCCTTACGTACTTGCAGGATTGTTTCATAGTTTGATATTTTCTTATCCTCATATCCTTTGCGTTCCTTTATGTATTGCGAGATTAATGGCAGACGGTCGTCTTTATTCGGATTGCCTTCTGCCGGGAAGCTGCCGTAGACCTTCACGCCGTTGCGGATTACGAAGCCTTTGGCATCTGTATATACTCCGGCTCCTACCCATACCTCAACAGGAACAAAGCCTGCTTCGTTCTTATGCGCTTCATTATATTTAGATGCTTTCTCCACAGCAAACTGTAGTCCGCTTACATAGCGTTCGTTGCGTCTGTTGTTGATACAGTTGAATTTGCCGTTTGCTGAATTGTCGAGGTTGTTGGTGTTGCCTTGGTATACTTCCCAGTAATTATCACTGTAATATTTACTCGTGAAGTAATCCTTGATAGCCCCGTTGGTCATGAAGTAAGAATAGTGTCCGGAAGTCGGTCCGTAGTATCCGTCGGGGTATGTGGCTTTTATACCCGTGCCTTCTTCTACCCAAGAGGATGACTTTGGCGACTGGAATGTAGAGTAGTTGGTGTTGTCGAACGATGCCGACATGAGCTTACCCTCTGCAGTCTTCACATAGAAGTTGTTTGTCGTCTCATCGAGACGGGTAACGTCGCATACGGCATTTCCCATGATGGCATGATCCCATGAAGAACCGTCGAAGACGTATTCCTCACCTCCTGTTGTCGTGTGTTTATTTAGCAGGTCGAAGTCTGGATTACCCTCCGTCTCGTCTTTTGCTGCTCCGTTCTCCGGTTTCTCCTGATTGTATGAACGCACATATATTACGTTTCCTTTTTTCGGAAGTATAGCCTCTATAGCTCCGAGGTCTGGTGCTCCTCCGAGGTCACGTTGGTTGTTCTCAAGGTCTGTGGTAGGATTGGTAATCTCAGGGTTTCCTATCATCGGGTCGTCAGATGAAGAAACTCTTTGTGCCTTGTTGATGATGACACCTGTTGCCGTGCTACTTGTCAGTGGACGGAAGTGTGAGTTACCTCCGTAGTATACATTTCCCAGGGCATGTGCTCCGATGGAGTTTGTAGGGTTGGAGAAATTCTTCGCTCCATCCACTCCTACGGTAGCTATATCTATGGTATTGTTTATCGTTTCGCCAAGTATTTCACCATTATACGTATTGCCAGCCGAGAAGGATGTCTTGCCGATATATTGGTTTGATGGCGGCAGACCGATATTGTTCACAACAGTCACATGGGTGAGAGTCATTCCGTTTTTTTTACGGTCGGATATGTTTATTAAATAAGGAGAGCGTGAAGCATCCGTTTCCGTACCGTTTGCGTTGGAAGCAGCATCGGAGTCACATGTGTTGTTGTTTATCACGCAGTTTGTCATTATGACGTTACTCTTTTCTGCGTTTGCCGTTGTCGCTATGGCAGCTCCGTAGGCTGCGGTATTGTTTTCCAGTATGCAGTTCATGAATACGGCAGTACACTCTGATCCTACAAGTACTCCTCCTCCGCGCGGCATGGTAGCTCCTCCGGCAGCATAACCTCTGACGATGGAGAATCCGTTAAGTGTCGGTCTTGCCTCGTCTTCGATACGTACCACGTGGTACACATTGTTCTCAAGTGTCATCTCGTCTCCCTGTGTACCAGTCATTATCGTACGGTATTCGCTTGGGTTGCGGTTATCGTCTACTGGTGATCGCATCTTGTCGTACGACGGGTATCCTCCGAGAATATTCAGTGGACATACAGTGCGTGGTATTCTTATGGAATAGTCACGCTCGTCGGTTGCGGTATACGCATAATATGGTTTTATTTCACCTTCGCGGACACAAATTTCAAAGAGAGCAGTCTCACCGCTTGTGATGTCAATAGTGTAGTCCTCATATTTGTCAGTTGTACCTTCGGTAAGGCATTTTACGCTCTCTCCGTTATTCAGGTTTCCGAAGAATGTCAACACCTCTCCTATTTCCGAGTGGTTCTTTTCCCATGTAGAGCCATTACCGTCGATATCGCTCGAAGCCGGGTCTACGTATACTCGCAATACCTTATGGTTGTTGCGGTTGATGACGACCGGCACTATAGGTGTGGCTTCAGATGCATAGGCTCCAATGGCAGGAATTGTTCCGAAAGCCTCTCCCGTTATGTCGAGGTCTGCTTTTATCGTCACTTGCGTAGGCTGCAAGCCTACAGGTAGACCTTTGGCATGGAGTGCCAAGCCTTCGGCTGTCTGCCAGAAATAATCTATTGCTTCCCATGAGCTTTGCAGACCGCATAGCTTCTTTAAGTCGTCGCTTGTCTTGAAGTTATCGGTTGTATTCAGCTCTGTGAAATATAAAGGAAGCTCATCAAGTGAGATGTTGTAGGTAGAGGTCTGGAAGATGTTGTTCCAGACAACATAGTTGTTCGACATTATTCCACAGTTGTAGAACCTGACGTTGTCAGTAGACGGGTTTGCGGTATACATCTGAGCGAACGATGAAGCTCCGGTTACAGTGGCATCCGAGGTTTCCTTCATCGTATTGTTCCATAGTACAGAGTTCACCACAAAGGCGTAGGAGTCAATATATAAGCCTCCTGTTTTTGATGCGTTCTGGTCGGCAATGTCGGTAGCCGACATGGTATAGTTGTTTGTTATGGTACATTGTGAGAGCACTCCTCCTCCGTCGGTGTATACAGCACCGTTGATACGGTTGGTGTTGTTGCTTACGATAGTAGTCTGCACAAGCATGTCGTAAGGTTTGCTGTCTGATGTAGGGTCGTTATGCAGATATATTCCGCCTCCTTTGTCCGCCATGTTGTTTACAACCATCGTTCTCATGATGAAGGCTTTGTCTTCAGCGTATACTCCTCCACCGTTTCCGGTTGCCACATTATTATATATAAGCGATGCACCGACAGTTCCTCCTTTTACGGCATATACACCTGCTCCGTTTCCTTTCGAATTGCAGTATCTCACTATGCAGTTCTGCAGATGGGCATTTGCTCCGATGTAGACACCTGCTCCATTATCAGGCATGAACGAGTCATCTGCTTCATTGTCATTCTGTGCAGAATATCCGCCCTCTATGGTAAATCCGTTTAGTCGTGTCTCATGCAGGAAGTCGTTGCCTCCCGGCAGAGGAGCAAACCAAACCACGTGGTAAGAGTTGCTTTTGAATGTCCATTCCTTGTTTGTCTCGTTCCAATTTACGTCTGTGCGGCGGTTGAAGCCGTTGGCAGAAAGAACAGTCTCGTGCTTGAATTTCCAAGGTCTTGCCACCGTGTCGTTGTTTTCGTCAACCATCTTTCTCTCCGCCAGCTCCTTCTCCGTTCCTGCGAATCCGCCATATACGTCTACATTGTCGTACATCCTGAAAGCGAGCGGTGACTTGTCGTTGTCATTTGCCACACGTAATGTCGGCACGTATGTTCCTTCAGCCACCCATACCTCTCCTCTTCCTTTCGTCTTGGTATCATTTCCCAAAGTAGTAATGGCAGTTTGCAGATCCGTTCCCGGATAAGCGTTTCCCCATGACGAACCGTCCTTCTTTCCGCTTCCGTCTTGTGTTACAAAGAGTCTGCGTCCGGGTGCAAGTTCTTCGTATGAGTACGCTCCGATGTCGATAGTATAAGTGGAATTGTCAGAAGTATGTGTTCTGCCGATACCGTTTATTGCAGCATCCGTCATCTTGCCCACCATAGTATATCCGTCGGTCTTTGTAGCGTCGCCGGTAAGACCTTTGTCGCGTAGCGAGGACATCTGCTCCAGTCCCCAGTCCCATTCCGGATAAACTTCGTTTCTGAACATATATGAACGGTGGTAGCCCACACGAGTTGTCGGCTGTATGAATCGTACAGCTTTCTCCTTTGAGCCATGAGCTCTCTCCGTGCGGTTCTTGTGTGATACAAGAACGTTGCCGTAGTCATCGATGCCGTCATTGTCCGAATCGCCGTCAGAGTCAGAACTGTAGAAAGCACAATGGCGGAATATAGGGTAGGGGGAATGGCGCGACAGGACATCATTGTTCCAGCATACCGCATTATATATCTGCGCATTTGCAGACTGCTTCTGCGGGTTTACCATGTCAATTGCAGCAGACGTATTAGAGGTGACGGTGTTGTTTACCACAACCGCCTTGTCGGAAATGCGCATACCTCCGTTTACGTTGTTGTAAACCACGTTGTTGAAAACCTTTGCCGCTCCTTCTATCCACATGCCACCTCCTGCATTAAGCGCAGAGCCACGCGTTCCGGCTATATTGTTGAACAGCTCACAATACTTTATCTCGTTAGATGTTCCCGTCACGCTTGGTGCAACGTAGATAGCTCCTCCGCGTTCAGCATAGTTGTTTATGAAGAAGCAGTTTGACAGTTCAAAGCTGTTTCCTGTTCCCTTGCTGTCAGTAACGAACACACCACCTCCGTAGGCATTGCTGCCGTCTGTTATATTCTTTGAGGTGGCGTTGCCTCCTGCGATAGTGAAGCCGCTGACTACAGTCTTCGTCCTGTTCGTATTTGTCGTTCCGAGGTCTATCAGCATTACACGTGCCGAGTTGTCTGCCCTTGTAGGGTTTTCAGGATAGATGAGCAAAGTGTTGTCTACTGCATCATCAGATAGACGGTCAGTCACAAGTACAGAGCGGTAGAGGGTTCTCGCCTTGTTGCCGTCCATGAACACTCTTGTGTCGTTGTCCATGTTGATGTTCGTCTCGTCGCCCTTGAAGCCACCGTAGAGTTGGACACCAGCCTTTACGGTCAGGAAGTTAGACTTGTTTTCATCAGAAAGAGGGTATATGTAAACCTTCTCACCGTTTCTTACGTTCTTATATCCCTTCACGTATATCTTGTCTCCGGCTACAGCATTATTGAGAGCGTCTTCCAGTCCCATGGCATTCTCCCATGTCGAACCGTCACCGTTGTGCGACAGGTCGTCGGCAGCTTTGACGTAATATGTCTTCTGTGCGATGGTGGTGACATGAAATGCTGTGAGCATCATTATTGTCGCCACAAAGCGTAATATCTTAGTTCCGTTAGTCATCAATCCTGTATGTTTTGTTTATGAAGCTGTTGTTTGTTGTAGAAGTCATCATTTGAACGAGTCAATGATGATGCTTTCCTGCTTTTCTTTTCCTGTCACTTTGACATTTATCTTATACCATGTAGCCGGTAGGAGTAATCCCTCCGTTACATTCTTAAGGTCGAAAGTATAGTTGCTTTCTTTATCCTTGATGACGCCTGTCGAAGTCACCAGTTTGAAGGTTATCTTAGGGGTATGTCCGTCGGGGAAGGTATAATGATACACCCGTCCGTTCCGTCGGCTTATCTCCGATGTGTTTATGAAGTCCTTCTTGCCGCTTATGGCAGGAAGATTCTTTTCCTTTGCCAGCGTAGGGAACAGGTATCCGCTTCCTGCGCCTACATTCTGGTCGGTTGCTCCTCCGCAGAAAGAGAACGAGTTTATCTTCACGTCGGTATATTGTACATTACCCGTTTCAGTGTTTTTCTCGTATGCACTTTGTGCATCCCATTGTATGTCCACTTTGGCAGCGAGTCGGTTGAGCTGTATTCTCCAGTATTGTCTCATCTCTTCAATATTGTTGAGTGATACTTGGAGATCCTCGCTGTTGTCTTTAGTGTTGATGGCATAGCCCGTTGCTACGCTGACGAACTTTGAAACGTCGTTTCCTGCATAGTCGTTGGATATTTGCAGTTTCAGAATGTCATCATTATGGTCTTTCCCGTCATCACTTATCTTCTTCAGTTTGCTTTCCGGGTCGAAGCCCATTCCTGCAGTATAGGTCACTCCATATATGCGGCATTTGCCAATGGGCAGACTCATCATAAACTCGTGGTATCCGTCGTTGTCTGAATCAGGAAGCAGTCTGGAATTGGTATGCTGATGCTGTACTACATTGTTGCTGTAGAACTCGTCTTTTGTAAACGTGTCGTAATAAACCGTCCTTTTCATGTCCAGCTGAGTGTAGGCAATAATGACGGTCAGTCTGTTCCAGTCGTCATGTTCTCCGGTATCTGTTCCCGGATCCGGTATTCTTGTAGCGTCTGAGGCATTCTCGCTTCCTGGCACAGAGATACTGAACGCCACCTCCATAGTCTTGCTCTTTAGCGATGGCTTTTCACCTTCTTCCTTGTCGGAGCTGCATGCCGCTGTTGTGAGTGACAGGATGCCTACAACGGCATACAATATATATAATATGTAGAACCTCTTCTTCATATTGCTTACTTTTATATTTCTATGTCGTGCTGTCCCCCCGGCTTCCAGTTCAGTTCCACGCTAACTCCCACGGTGTGGTCCGTTGCCGTTAGCGAGCCGTCTTCTTTCAGGAACATCTTTAAAATCTTTAGCTGTCCTGCTTTCAGCGGAGTGTTAACGTTAAGCACGTTCTTTGTGTATTTCCCTTCCTTCTTTACTACTACGGTATATTTCCAGGAGTCGGTGGTAGATGGGAAGCATACAGCGGTGAGACCTTCGAATCCTGTTCCCCCAGCCCTGCTTTCGGCAGTTGCTGTTATCCTCCTTGCTCTTATGGCAGTGTTCCGTTCGGTATGGTATATGCTGTCGCTTACGGCGAAGCCCGTAGCCATGTTCTCCACGTATCCGTAGATGTCTTCAATGTCATGTCCGCGGCGGTCGACAACCACCGCTGCTGCGCAGTTCTGCATATATAGGTTCACGTTGATATCCGTTCCGAAGTCGTTGTCACTGATATCCCGGCGTGCTGTGAATATTCCATATCTGTGGCTGTCGATGGTGTCGGCAGCAATTTGTTCAAGTGCGAGAGACTTTTCGTGCTCCGCATTTCTTATTTCTATCTGCTTCTCGTCTCCTGTGTTAGCGAGAGCCAGATGTCTGTAGTCCTGTCTTTTCAGGTATATGGTGTATGATGCAGTATTTGCCTGCATCTTGTTTTGTTCATGGTGGAAGATTGTTCCGTTAACGAAGAACGAAAGGTCGTTGTCGTGTGCATAGTCGCTGAACACGTTGGTCATAGACTTCTTCAGAGTTTCGGCAAACAGCTGTTCCTCCGGTGTAGTCAAAGTCTGGTCTATCTCCGTCTTCATATTTGTGCGGAGATTCATTTTGTATACTATTTTATAGTCAGAGCCACACTTGCTCAGGTCTTCGTCTATACACGATGTTACGGAGACCGTTGCAGCAAGCATCATTGCTGAAAAGCATGTGCCAAGAGACAGTTTTTTCATCTTCATGCCTTAAATCAGTTAGTAAAGCTTTGCATCCGTAGTGCTGCGTATGGGCAGAGGCAGGAAACAAGCCTCTGCCCCACGCAGCTACAATGGATGCAAAGTGAATATAAGAATTATTATTAAATCTCTACGTCGAACGTAATACCATTCTGCCATTCGAGGTTTACGGCAAGACCAACGCTGATAGCTGTAGAGCGGAGGTCAGGAATTACGTTGTAAGCATTCTTCAGATCCTTGATGGTGAGGTTTGCCTTTGTAGTGTAGTCCTTGAGGAAGACACGGTTTACATTATCGTCCTTGCCAGTAACTCCTGTTGCTGCTTCTGGATTGAGTTTACCAATAAGATAGAACTTACCACCGGCAGGAACCATACCGTCAGCACCATAGAAGTCTATACCAGTATTGTTGACAAGCTCAACGGCAACATAAATGGCTTTTGTGGTTGCATTGTTGTTGTCAAGAACGAGGGTGTAGTTTGCATTAGAAGGTGTATTTACAGGTACATAAATACCATTTTTTGTTGCTGGTGTTGCACCATTCATCTTTTTGTCGTAGATTGTCAAATCAAAAGCATTGCCAGTCTTTGGCTCATAATTCCATTCCACTTGTGTTGGCTGTCCACCGATAAGAACACCAGTCATGACAAGTTTGTTGTTTGTTACGTCAACATTCTGGTCTGCAACCTGACCTTTCTTATCCTTAGCATTATCCAACAGTGTGTTTGCATTTGCTTTAATGGTAAGCTTCAAGTTCGCAACACCATACTGAATAGCTTTTTTGAGAGCGATAGTGCGGGTTGTATTCTTAACCTCATCGCCCCAATTTGTCCAAGTGGCATTATCTTTTGTCCATTCGTCCTTTGCAGGCCATATTCCATCGCTTATACCTGTAGAAGCGTCATCTCTGGCTTTAGCAGGACTGCTTACGAAATAGTCAAGAGAAGCTGGATATGTGATGTTTGCATAGTTGATATTTTCACTTTTCATAGTCACAGAAGATGTGAATTTCCATGTTTTTGAAGGCTCATCATAATTTACGCCAACAGCTCCGTCAGGAAGGTTAAGGTCTGCTGGGAAGGTATTGCCGTCGCCGAGTGTTGTTAAGGCAACGTCAATATTCTTTACAAGAGTCTTGAGCAATCCATCTGCGTCAATGGTAGCAGTTTCACCTGTTCCGAGAGCAGCAACACCAGCAGATGACTTCAGATTATTGAGTGTTATGCGTACCGAATTTGCAGAACCTGCTTTAAGTTTACTGAATGCTTCCCAAAGCTTTTGGGCATGGGCGATCTTCAAATCTGAACCTGTAGTAATAGTGATGTTGTTCCACTCTATAGTTGTTGTACCATTTGTAACATTCGTTTTGGTAACAACATTTAAAGCCTTCAATACTTTTTCGAAGTTTTCAGATGTTCCTTCTACTGCATTACTGAGGTCAATATTGTTATCATTAATTTTCAGCAGAGTAAAATAGGTGTCGTCAAGGTTTTTTGCCGTTGGCCCAGCCAAACTATTATCGGAAAGGTAACCATATTCAAATAGTTTGTCTGGGGTTGTGGTTGTTGTTTCTGTACCAGTAGCCTTGCCATAGAACACAAAATGCTTTGTACCTACAGGAATCGCTACGTCGCGGTAGATATAGCGAGCTTGATTCGCGTAATCGCTGCCGTCAGACTCAGATACAGCTTTGAGGTCGATAAGACTTGTAGGAATTGTGCCTGCAGCAGGTGTAGCGGTAAGCGACAACAGTTTCATGTTAGAGATACCACGGAAGTTGCTGTTCTGCTGTGCTGCATCAGCAGACATACGTGTTCCTGTGTTGCCATAAGGCACATTCAGTGCGAACTGTGTCTTTACGGTTTTGCCGTCGAAGGTTGGATTTACTTCAGCTCCCATGTCGTTTTCCGACGAGCAAGCTGAGAATGCTACGATACCAGACAGGGCTACTGAGCCCATAAGGAGGAAATTGTTCATTCTGTTCATAGTTTTAACGTTTTTAAAGTTGATATTATTGTTGATTCTTATTTTTCATTCTCCGATAAGGCTTTTCCATGCCCTATGTAGAGTATTGTTTTTTCTTGTTTGGATACGGTTCTTTTTGTGTGGCTATTTCTCAAGGTGTCTCATGTTCTCCTCAGCCTCTTTATTGCCGTCGGCAGCCGCCTTTCTGAAACAATCCATTCCGGCAGCCTTGTCTCCAGTCATATAGAGAGCCACTCCGAGAGCGTTCTGTGCCCGTCGGTCGTCCTTTACGGTGTTCAGCATCTTCAGAGCCTCCTCATACCTCTCCTTTCCGATAAGCTCAGTAGCCTCGTTGATGGTCTTAGCCGCTGCGTCCGGAACGTAGTCGTAGAAGATTCTCAGATATCCCGAGTTTCGCTGGTCGCTCAGCAGATGTTCCTTTACATAGGCATAAGGTCTGCCATTCATCATAGTCTTGATGCGTTGCTCCCTCTTGTTCACATCCTTCTCCGTGTTAATGATTTCGAGCATCTCGTCCCTGCCCTCAAATTGTGAGTCTTCAATCTGTGAGCGCAGTTCCGTCCAAGCCTCTCCGCCGTTAGCCACCTCAAACAATGAGTCGTCAGCCTTCACCCTCTTCTGGATATACCCTTTAAGAGCCTCCGCACGTGCTCCGGCAAGCGTCTCATTATGTTTCACAGAGCCTTCGATGGAAGCAAGCCCCACAATCTGTATGATCTTTACCGACGATGTCGTGTCCGCCATAATCTGTCGTGTGATGTCCACGATGCGGTCGAGAGTTTGAGCGTTGCTTCTGTAGTCATGGTGCAGCTCCGACTTGTCGAGATTGAAGTGAACGTATAGCGCACCCTTTTCCTTTCTCAGTATACGGTCTTTCGTATATGGCTTATACTCCGAGATGTGGTGCAGTACAGGATTGTTTTTCTGCAGTTCCCCCGCCTTTCCTGTGTTATCCTCCACGGCAGCAAATGTCGGCACGAACGGTTCAATGTATTTCAGTTCCCCGGCATGAGCCACAGTCAGTTCCTGTGTGGAGCAGCATCCGTCCTTCTCTCTTTTCACTTCCAGCCTTGCTGTCCTGCTCCATAGCCATGGAGCGCTTTTGCGAGATATAGTAACATTGTACTCCGCCGTTTCGCCTATCGCCATCTCCTTTCCGGATGTCGCGAGCCATGATTTCGGACTCGACTGTAGCTTTCTCGCCATCCTGTCATTCGTCTTTCTGTGCTTCTTCCCAGCGAAGTGCCTTTCTCTTTCCACATATCTCATGTTCTTCTTCCCCCGAAACGCCATGCTTTCCAACAGCAGAGTGTCACCTTCGGCGGTAGTGATGCGTGGAGTGTCGAACACGGCGTATGCGCTTCCCTCCCCCTTTGCTTCTTTCAGAGAGAAGCTCAGTCTCAGGTTTTCGGCAGTCCATTCCGCCTTCATTCCGCTTATCGTGCTGTCGGCAGCCGATAAGTCCTGTGCGTTTGCATAAGTCGGCATAAAAAGCGTTGCCGATGCCACATATAGTATGACAGCAGTTGTCTTCATTATAATTCAGGTTTAGTGTGAATTGTTTTTGTTATTTTATATTGTAGATAAGCGATATCGCAGCCTTTGTAGGCATCAGTATAGTTTTTGTTTCGCTTCCCACCTTGCTTCCGCATGTGGCACACTCATACTTGTCGTATTTCGTCACTCCTACACCCACTCCCACTTCAGCCTCTATGCTCCAGTGGTTTCCGGGCAGCATCCAGCTATATCCGTATCCGATGCCGATAGCTCCGAGGTCACCTTGGAAGCGACTGTCCTTCAGTTTGCTGAACAAGCCGAGCGGCATCTTCACGTTTCCTGCGTTATAGTGTGAGTAAATGGCGTGTAGTCCGAAGAAGTGTCCGGCGAATGGGGAGCACAGCCAGTAGCGTGCTTCCGGTTGTATTGCGATATGCTTTAGTTTCTTGTTGTTCGAGAACGTAAAAGGGTTCCAGCCTACCGATAGTTCGGCAGTCCATTTTTCTCCCATTTTCGTTTCCATTGCCAGGTTGGGAGTTGCGGTAGACCAGTATAGGGCATTGGTCTTTATGGTCAAGTTCTGAGCAGATATGCTATTGGTGCCAAATGCCGTTGCCAGCACTAATGCCAACCTCAGTTTATTGTTCTTCATATGTTTTTCTACTACATTAATATTGTATTTAAGTACTACAGCTTTTGCAGTCTTTGTTGTTTTTGGGCTTCTATTGTCCAGTCTTGCTATACTTGTTGATAATTTGTATAATCATTAAGTATTGT
>ERZ1026862.521-NODE-521-length-25698-cov-48.338572_pt1 | contig 25698 bp, 17 predicted proteins | sample MGYA00380161_ERZ1026862 | MGnify/ENA primary metagenome ERZ1026862 (study PRJEB33269, sample SAMEA4719797) | human gut metagenome | biome: human-associated habitat; feature: organic feature; material: feces | place: Cameroon | collected 2013-10 ... | reverse complement strand
TGGTATATTTCTCATCGATCATTTTGCCATAGATGGTTACCCCAACAGTACGATGTTCGTTGTCGATGTCGTAATCTGGCATAGGGAAGAAACGATTACGTTGCTCAGTGTAGATCTTCTTGATACCACGTCCTACTGTATCAATCATATTGAAATTGACCATGCCCTTGCAAAGACAATCGTTACGATAATGAAATTGAGGACCTTTATGCTCCAGGGCATTTTCTATTGTTCCTGGAATGAAACTGCCACCATTGCCATAATATAAGGTACTAGGACCTTCTACAAAAACAATTCGCTGCTGTAAGGTGTAATCCTGATGTGCGATGGCGTTATGTAAGGCCTCTCGTATGGTGTATTCATCATACTGTTTCATGGTGTCTGGGAACAGGGTTCCACCTGGCAACTCACGCATAGTCTTGTTACGTATTTTGCTCAACACCTTATCTACGGTCAAGATGAAAGGTATTGTAAAATGCTCATAATCCTGTACGATGCCTTCTTCATCTTCCCATGTCCAAGTGATTTGTGCTACAGCAGGATGAATCTTTTGAATAGAAAGGGGTTTGCCCAATAGTAGAATGGCTGCACGAGTGAGCTTCCCTTCTCGCATCATCATACTATTAGCCAAGAACTCTTCTGTACTCCACGCATCTATTTCTTCGGCAGGAATACTTGACGAACGAACTTTTTTGAACATGACTTTAGCTGTAGCTACGGCTAATTCATCCAAGTCATTGATCGTGGCATTTGGTACAAGTTGAGCTGTCCAATCGGGTATGGGTGGCTGTTGGCGGATAGTATCTTGTTTTGCCTGGTTCAGTGGTTTCAGACTTTCGCCATCACGACCATAAGCCACACCTTTCCAGTGCATCACTATGTTGCGTGGTGATGCTGGTATCTGGAATAATAAAACTCGTTTGCCTTCGATATCTAAAGGTACAATATCTCTAAAGATAAGGTTGTCGGTGGTATGTTGAGACATATCTTGCTTCAAACGGTTGAGTGCAACTTCACCATCCTTGAATGTTGTACCGATAATCTGATGTTTTTTGTCCCAAACGCCAAATACAATCCAAGCAAACTCATGGTCACGTAAGTTTGCTTCATTGCTAAGAGCGGAGAAGTATTTGCCCAACTCATCGATATCAAAGTTGGTCTCTGCTTTCTTAAACTCGACAACCTCATTCTCTGAGTGTTCCCAAAGCTTGTTGAATATCTCTATATATTTTTCCATTGTTTCCTTCTTTATTTTCCTAAATGAGCCTACTTAAAAAGTAAGGCATTGTCTTAGGACACATTTATATTAAACAGCTACAAAGATAGCATTTTTCTTTGAAAATAGGGTATATATTCAGGAGGAAAATGTATTTTCTTTGTGATTTTTTCAGTTTTGGGCGAAAATCTCTATGTATGGGGCTAAACTAAATATTAGTTGTACAGGCTTGATGGATGGTTCGCCTAACTATGGCATGAAACCAATGAAGAGGGTAGAGCGTAAATGATAAGTTACTGATAATGCTAATATGCCTAATAGTTAGTTCTTTCTTTTACTCAAATTATGGTGTGTGTAATCGCAAGAAATAGTGTGAAAGTATGTAAAATGAGACCTTACTTTTGCCAACCGATTTAATTTAGTTTGAAATTATGTTGGCAAAATGTTGGCAATTTCTAAAACTAAAAAATCCTAACTGCTCATTATCAAGCAGTTAGAATTTTGTTTGGTGCGCCTGATAGGACTCGAACCTACACGGCCTGAACCACTAGATCCTAAGTCTAGCGCGTCTACCAATTTCGCCACAAGCGCATTTGCGAGTGCAAAGATACAATATTTTTCTGAATAAAAAGAAGAAATATGCAAAAAAAAAGCGGAATTGCTTGTTTTTTACGAGAAATAATGCTACTTTTGCAGGCAAGCTATGGCAAGCTATAATATGCAGGCAAGCTATAATATGCAGGCAAGCTATGGCAAGCTGTAATATGCAGATAAACTTTAGATAACATAACAAATGAACACAAGACATCTATTATTGTGGGCATCTCTTGCTTTGACGATGCCCCTTGCCGCGCAGACTCCTCAGGAGGATTTCAAGCGCGACATTACCCTTTCGGGTAGCAACTATGTGGCTTATCGTGGTCCTCAGAAGCAGTTGACTCCTGCTCCTAAGGGATACAAGCCTTTCTATCTGAGCCACTATGGCCGTCATGGCTCCCGCTTCATGATTGGCAAGAAGGCGTATGATGTGCCTTATTTCTCTCTGCTCAAGGCAAAGCAGGAGGGCAAACTGACTGCCAAGGGCGAGGAGACGCTGGCTAAGGTGAAGATGATTCGAGAGGAGGCGAAGGGGCGTGATGGCGAACTGACTCCGCTCGGCGCCCTGCAGCATCAGGGCATTACCCGAAGAATGATGGAGAGATTTCCTGAGATCTTTGCCGGTAATACGAATATCGAGGCTCGAAGCACTTTGGTTATCCGATGCATCCTCTCTATGGAGAACGGTTTGCAGCAGATGCTCCGCATGAATCCTAAGCTTCATATCTTCCATGATGCCAGCGAGCATGATATGTATTATATGAACCAGGGCGACAGATACCTGGATAGCTTGAAGAATAGCGTGGGCATCAGGGTGGCACAGCAGGAGTTTGCCCAAAAGCACGTTAACTGCAGCCGCCTGATGAAGGAACTTTTCAACGACCCTGCCTGGGTGAAGCAGAATATCAACCAGAGCGACTTGAACAGAAAACTCTATGAGATGGCGAGCTCTATCCAGGGCACGGAATTGAGGGGCAAGGTTTCGCTCTACGATCTCTTTACCGAGGAAGAACTGTATCAGAACTGGCTGAATGCCAACATCTGGTGGCAGATGGCTTATGGTAATTCGCCTTTTACGGGCAATGTGCAGCCGTTCTCGCAGCGCAATCTGCTGAGGGATATTATTCAGAAGGCGGATAGCTGCATTGCTTTGCCGCATCCGGGTGCTACCCTGAGATATGGCCATGATACGATGGTTACTCCGCTCACCTGTTTGCTGAATTTGAACGGGTATGGCGAGGAGATTAAGGACCCGGAGAAGATTGCTTCTCAATGGTGGGATTACAAGATTACGCCGATGGCTACGAATCTGCAGTTTGTTTTTTATAGAAACAAGGCGAATGATGTGCTGGTGAAGGTGCTGCTCTGCGAGGATGAGGCTACGCTTCCTATCAAGAGCGACGTGGCGCCTTATTACCACTGGAAGGACTTCAGGGAGTATTGCTTGAAGAAGCTGGATGAAGCAAAAAAGGTAAAAAAGTAAAAAGATAAAAAGAAGCCTTTAAATAAAAAAGGGGCTAAAGCAGCGATGCTTTAGCTCCTTTTTTATTATTGCTTTGAAAGCCATTCTCTATCCTTGTCGTCTTCTGTGAAATCCTTGTCGGAGAAGAGGTTGGTTTGGCCGGTTAGCTCGTCGATGACTTGCTGCTCGCTCTTTCCGGCATCGGGATCCAGGTTTTCTCTTGGCTCCTCGGCGCCTTCCTGCTCATCTGAGGCATCATCGTCGGATGGGGCTTCAGGGTCTGGAAATCTTGTTGGTTCCAGTTCCTCGATGCTTTCTATCTTCCAGGTGGTGAGGCGCTTGCCTTTTGCCTTGAAGCTCTTCTGCGCAATAAACTGCTCGGCATCGATTTCCTCGGCAGGACGCATGGCATCCGCTCCGCCATAGGTCACCTTGAGACGAGGGAATGGCGTGTCGGTGAGCAGGATGAGCTGACTGTTAGGGTTCTCTCCCAGGCAGTTCTGATGGCGCTTGGTGGCATCCATCGTAAATCGCTTGATGTATGGATAACCCTCGTTGTCGGCATCATAGAGAATCGCCGTCCATACCTTGTGCTCGTCCCATTTTTCCAACTTCAGGATGTTGTCCTCGTAGTGGTTGTTTACATCAAAGTTGGTGATGTAGAACTCTCCGTTGTCCAATACCACCAGGATGGCATCGTCGTCGTTGAATTCACCCAGGAATCTTCCGTTTTCATCGTAGTTGATGCGGTTTACATCCGGGTCGAACCATACCTTTCTTCCGCCCAGCGTACTGTGGCCGTGGCTCTTCAAGCCGATGCGGCGGATGGTGCGCTTGGTAAGCAGATTGCCCTTGGCGGCTCTGCCCTTGATGAGGATATCCGAGAAATCCTTCTCCAGGAAAATGCTCTGGCGCTTGCGGCTCAGGTCTGGTTCCAGCGTCACCTTGATGATTTCCGCCTCGCCGTTAGGGTTGGCTGTGAAATAGATGATGCGGCTTCCGGCTGTGCCCTGGGTGATGTCGTAGAGCTTGTCGCGCGTCATGGCGGTTACGTTGAATCGTTTGATGAAGTAGTCGCCCTGCTTGCCGTCGCGATATACGCAGTTGTAGATGGTTCGCTTGTCGTTCTTCTTGAACACCTGAACGTGGAGGATGTTCTTGCCCACGAATATCTTGTCGGCAACTTTGGTTACCTTGAATTTTCCATCCTTGTAGAAGATGATGATGTCGTCGAGGTCAGAGCAGTTGCATACGAATTCATCCTTCTTCAAGCCTGTACCTACGAAACCTTCCTGTCGGTTGATGTAGAGTTTCTGGTTGGCTTCCACCACCTTGGTCACCTCGATGGTATCGAAGTTCCTGATTTCGGTTTTTCTAGGATGCATCTTTCCGTACTTGCCCTTGAGATACTCAAACCAGTTGATGGTGACATCGGTCATGTGAGCGAGGTCGTTTTCTATTTCAGCCAGTTCTGCCTTGATCTTCAGCAGGAGGTCATCTGCCTTATCCTTATTATATTTCAGGATTCGCTGCATCTTGATTTCCAGGAGCTTGAGGATGTCGTCGCGTGTGATGTCTCGGTGGAAGGAGTATTCCACGTTTCCCTTGCCGTCGATATTGGCGGTGAAGATCTGATCCTTGAACGGCTCCAGCTTGGAGTAGATGAATGCCACTACCTCGTCCTGACTCTTGCTCTGCTCGAACTTGCGCTCCTTGTAGATGCGCTCCTCTATGAAGATGCGTTCGAGCGAGGAGAAGAAGAGCTGCTCTTCCAGCTCGCCCTTGCGGATCATCAGTTCGCGTCGGAGCAATCCCATGGTGCGGTCAACGCTATGTCTGAGCACATCGCTCACGGTGAGGAACTTCGGCTTGTTGTCCTCGATGACGCAGCAGTTGGGCGAGATGTTGATTTCGCAATCGCTGAAGGCATAGAGGGCATCCATGGTCTTATCGGAAGATGTGCCTGGTGCCAGATGCACGAGAATCTCTACGTTGGCAGAGGTAACGTCTTCTATCTTTCTTGCCTTGATTTTTCCCTTTTCCACCGCCTTGGTGATGCTTTCGATGAGGCTCACCGTGGTTTTGCTGTATGGAATCTCGGTGATGACGAGGGTCTTGTTGTCGAGCTTATCTATCTTGGCTCTCACCTTCAAGGCTCCGCCACGCTGACCGTCGTTGTATTTGCTCACGTCGATGGCTCCACCTGTTGGGAAATCAGGGTAGATGGCAAAGTCCTCTCCCCTGAGGTAGTGGATGGCAGCATCGCAGAGGTCGTTGAAGTTATGTGGCAATACTTTGCTGCTCAATCCCACGGCGATACCCTCGGCACCCTGTGCCAGGAGCAGCGGGAATTTAGCCGGCAGGGTGATAGGCTCCTTGTTACGGCCGTCATAAGAGAGTTGCCAGTCGGTGGTTTTCGGGTTGAACACCACGTCGAGTGCAAACTTCGAGAGTCGTGCCTCGATATAACGAGGAGCTGCCGCACGGTCGCCCGTGAGGATATTTCCCCAGTTTCCCTGCGTGTCGATGAGCAGGTCTTTCTGTCCCATCTGCACCAAGGCGTCGCCGATGGAAGCGTCTCCATGAGGGTGGAACTGCATCGTGTGTCCCACGATGTTGGCCACCTTGTTGTATCTTCCGTCATCCATGCGCTTCATGGAGTGGAGGATGCGTCGCTGTACGGGTTTCAATCCGTCTTCGATATGAGGCACGGCTCGCTCCAGAATCACATACGATGCATAGTCGAGGAACCAGTTCTGATACATTCCGCTGAGGTGATGTACGGCAGAAGCATCAAAACGGTTCACCGGCTTGTAGTCGGAGTGTTCCTGAGGCGTATTTTGCTCATTTATTTCGTTTTTATCTTTAATTTCGTCGCTCATATATAGCTTTTAATACTTATTTTATTAATTTATGGCAAAAATACAACATTTTTTCGAGAAAAAGAAGTATCTTTGCCGAAAATTTGAAAAAAATAAGATTTAATCATGGCACAGGAAGATGTTTTTAAGAAAATTGTAAGCCATTGCAAGGAATATGGCTTCGTGTTCCCAAGTAGTGAAATTTATGATGGCTTGGCTGCCGTTTACGACTATGGTCAGAATGGTGTTGAGCTCAAGAACAATATCAAGCAGTACTGGTGGCAGAGTATGGTATTGTTGCACGAGAACATTGTTGGTCTCGATGCAGCTATCTTCATGCACCCTACCGTATGGAAGGCATCAGGACACGTGGATGCTTTCAATGACCCATTGATTGATAACCGCGACTCCAAGAAGCGTTATCGTGCCGATGTGCTCATCGAGGATCACATGGCTAAGTATGAGGAGAAGATTGCCAAGGAGATTGCCAAGGCTCAGAAGCGCTTCGGCGATAGCTTCGATGAGGCTCAGTTCCGTGCTACCAACCCTCGTGTTCTGGAGAACCAGAAGAAGTTTGATGACCTCCATGCCCGCTACACAGAGGCTATGCAGGGTCCTAACCTCGAGATGCTGAAGCAGATTATCGAGGACGAGGGTATCGTTTGCCCTATCAGCGGTACCAAGAACTGGACAGACGTTCGCCAGTTCAACCTGATGTTCTCTACCCAGATGGGTGCTGCCAGCGATGCTACAAGCAAGGTATATCTCCGTCCTGAGACTGCTCAGGGTATCTTCGTAGATTATCTGAGTGTTCAGAAGACCGGCCGTATGAAGTTGCCATTCGGTATCTGCCAGATTGGTAAGGCTTTCCGTAACGAGGTTGTTGCCCGTCAGTTCGTATTCCGTATGCGTGAGTTCGAGCAGATGGAGATGCAGTTCTTCTGCCAGCCAGGCACTGAGATGAAGTGGTTTGAGTATTGGAAGAAGGTTCGCTTGGCATGGCACGAGGCACTGGGCATGGGCAACGAGAACTACCGTTACCACGACCATGAGAAGTTGGCTCACTATGCTAACGCAGCTACTGATATCGAGTTCAAGATGCCATTCGGCTTCAAGGAGGTGGAGGGTATCCACAGCCGTACCAACTTCGACCTTTCTCAGCACGAGAAGTACAGCGGCCGTTCTATCAAGTACTTCGATCCAGAGAAGAACGAGAGCTATGTACCTTACGATGTGGAGACCTCTATCGGTGTAGACCGTATGTTCCTCAGCGTGATGTGCCACTCTTACTGCGAGGAGAAGTTGGAGAATGGTGAGACACGTGTAGTATTGCGCCTGCCAGAGGCATTGGCACCAGTGAAGTGTGCCGTGTTCCCATTGGATAAGAAGGATGGCCTGCCAGAGTTGGCTCACGAGATTGTGGATGAGTTGAAGTTCCACTTCAATACCCACTATGGCGATCCTAAGGATTCCATCGGTAAGCGTTACCGTCGCCAGGATGCCATCGGTACTCCATTCTGTATCACCGTTGACCACGAGACACCTAAGGATCACAAGGTAACTTTGCGTTATCGTGATACCATGGAGCAGGAGCGCGTAGCTATCTCTGACCTTCGTGGCATCATCGAGGATCGCGTAAGTATCACCAGTGTATTAAAGAAACTTGGTAATGAAATTAAGAATTTCTAAATATCTCTTCTTGCTCGTGATGGCAGTGTTCGCCCTGTCATCATGCAGCGAGGATGATAACACCGTGGATGAGTATGCCAACTGGCAGGAGCGCAACGAGCAGGCTTTTGCCGATACATTGGCTTATGCCAAGGCGCAGATTGCCAGCGGCAGCACCGAATGGAAGGTGATTCGCAAATGGTCGCTCCAGAACCAGACACCTAACAAGGATCAGAATGGTATGGATGTTCCGCTTTCCTACAAGGTTTACGACCACATCGTGGTTCGCGTGTTGAAGGAAGGCATGGGCAGCGGATGCCCTATGTACACCGATTCTGTGAAGGTGAGCTATCTTGGCAGATTGCTGGGCACTGATACTTATCCTGCAGGTTATGTATTCGATAAGACCTTCGAGGGTACCTACGACAAGGCCACTGCTCAGGTTACAACCAATTTGGCGAGTGGCTGGATAGATGGTTTTACCACAGCCGTGCTCAATATGCACATCGGCGATCATTGGCTGGTGTATATCCCATATCAGCTGGCTTATGGTTCTACCCAGAGTTCGAGTAGCGTAATCCCTGCCTATTCCATGCTTCGCTTCGAGATAGTGCTCGACAGCTACTATCGTCCGGGTCAGGTAATACCGGGTTCCAGAGCTGCTGCCCAGGCACTCAAGGGAGAATGGATTACAGAGTAGGATTTTTTGGGGATTTACACCTTATTATATATAGGTGATAGAATAGGAGCGTTCCTAGGATTGCCATCTGATGGCATTCTTAGGAACGCTTTGTGTTAACATACCTTTTTGGTGTGTTAACAAGTGTTTGTGTTCGTGCACAAAACGCAATCTATATTAAAAAAATGTTAGTTTTCTGCATTTTTTCGGCTAAAAGTATTGCAGTTTCAGAAAATAGTTGTACCTTTGCATCAGAAAAAATAAGTTTTAGGTTTTTAGTTAGGTAATAGATTTTATTAGGTTTTAGTTGTTAGGTAAAAAATAAGTTAAGATTGTTGTTCATAGGTTAGGTTTTTAGTTTAGGTAAAATTAGATTGTTTATTCAAAAATGGGTGTTAGTTAAGGTATAGAAAGATTGATTTATTCAAGGATGACAAAAACAGTACTGTTCTGCTACGGCGGAAGTTAAGTTTTGGGAAAAACAAAGGTACGACAAATTTTAAATTTAAATAGAAAGTGGCGTTCCTCTTTTGAGGATCGCCACTTTTTGTGTCATTTCATTAAAAGAGAAAAATATGTTATTCAAGAATAAGACAGATTATCTGATGGAGTCGATTCGCAAGGGAAGGGCGATGACTCGAAGGGAGAAACTCAACCTCATCGTGGGGTTGAGCGTGCCGTCCATGCTGGCGCAGATTTCCACCGTGATGATGTTCTTTATCGATGCATCGATGGTGGGACATCTGGGAGCAGAAGCCTCGGCTAGCATCGGACTGATAGAGTCAACCACTTGGCTCATCGGAAGTTTGCTTTCGGCAGCTGCCACGGGGTTCTCGGTGCAGGTGGCTCATTTCATCGGTGCCAACGATTTCAGAAAGGCACGCCAGGTATATCGCCATGCCCTGATATGCGGTTTGGCGTTCAGCCTGATGCTCACCCTGGTGGGTGTGGGCATCCATGGCTATCTGCCCTATTGGCTGGGTGGCGGTGACGACATCGCTCCTTTCTCATCGAAGTATTTCCTGATATATAGCCTCGTGCTGCCCTTCGTGTTCCTCTATCACATCTCCGAGATGATGCTCAAGTCGGCAGGCAATATGCATACGCCCAGCGTGATGGCGGTATTGATATGTATCAGTGATGTGGTCTTCAACTATCTCTTCATCTATATCCTGAAGATGGGCGTGGTGGGAGCCGCCTGCGGCACGGCGATGGCCTACTTCTGCATCTCGCTGCCCAATCTCTGGATTTCGGCATGCAGCAACAGGATTCTGAACCTGCGGCAGGATAAAGAGCCGTTCCGCTGGGTGAAGAGCTACGTGAATCATGCCTGTCAGATAAGCATCCCGATGGCCATCCAGAACATCCTGATGAGCGGAGCGCAGATAGTGAGCACCATGATAGTGGCGCCATTGGGCAATATCGCCATCGCTGCCCATTCCTTCGCCATCACCGCCGAAAGTCTCTGCTACATGCCGGGTTACGGCATCGGCGATGCGGCAAGCACCCTGGTGGGACAGACGCATGGAGCCGGGCGCATCGACCTCTGCAAGAGCTTCGCCTATCTCACCGTGGGGTTGGGCATGAGCGTGATGGCATTGATGGGCGTGGTGATGTTCGTCTTTGCACCCGAGATGATAGGCGTGCTGTCGCCGGTGGAAAGCATCCGCGAATTGGGCACCCTCTGCCTGCGCATCGAGGCGTTTGCCGAACCGTTCTTTGCGGCGAGCATCGTTACCTATAGCGTCTGCGTGGGAGCGGGCGATACGAAGAAGCCTGCCGCCATCAATCTGGGCACGATGTGGCTGGTGAGACTCACCCTTGCCTACGGGCTTTCGAAGAGCTACGGATTGGAGGGCGTATGGATAGCCATGGCCACGGAGCTTACGCTGAGAGGATGCCTCTTCCTGGTGCGCCTGTTCAGAGGTTCATGGCTGAAGAGCTTTAGAGTTGATAGTTTATAGTTAAAAGTTGATAGATTTGCAGGTATTTGGGAAGATAATCTCCCAAATACTTGCAAATCATTTTTATTTTGAGTAATTTTGCAGTCGAAATAACTGATAATGCATATTTATTAATATTCAGCAGAGAAAAAATGAGATTAAAGAAGATTTTCGCAGCGGCGCTGCTGCTGCTCTCTGTGGGAAATGCGACGGCACAGCAGATGCCTCCTATCCCAGTGGACAAGAATGTGAAGATAGGCCATCTCGACAATGGATTGACCTACTACATTCGTCATAATGCTTTCCCTGAGCATGTGGCAAGTTTCTACATCGCTCAGAAAGTGGGTTCTATCAATGAGAATGATGACCAGCGCGGTTTGGCTCACCTTCTGGAGCACCTCGCCTTCAACGGTACCGACCACTTCAAGGGCAATTCCCTGCAGGATTACCTGCAGAGCATCGGTGTGGAGTATGGCAGAAACCTGAATGCCTATACCAGTATCGACAAAACCGTTTATTACTTCACCGATGTGCCTACCACCCGCACCTCGGCAGTGGATTCCTGCATGCTCATCCTCAAGGATTGGAGCAACGGCATCTCGCTGACCAAGGAGGCTATCAACGACGAGCGCGACGTGGTACACAACGAGTATCGCATGCGCATGGTGGGTCAGCAGCTCATGCTGGAGCGCAATCTGCCTAAGCTCTACCAGGGCGATAAATATGGCTATCGCATGCCTATCGGATTGATGAGCGTCATCGACGGATGCAAGCCAGAAACCTTGCGTGCCTACTATCGCAAATGGTATCGCCCAGATAATCAGGCTATCATCATCGTGGGTGATGTAGATGTTGACCATGTAGAGGCTCAGATCAAGAAGCTCTTCTCAGGCATCAAGGTGCCTAAGAATGCAGCCAAGGTGGTGCCAGTGCCAGTGGCCGACAACGATACTGCCATCTACGTAATTGACAAGAACAAGGAGCAGAAGTTCGACATGATCAACATCATGATGAAGAGCGAAGCCTATCCTGATTCCTTGAAGGGCGATATGAACTATCTGGTAGAGGGCTATCTGCGTGGCGTGGTAAGCAGCATGTTCGAAGCCCGCCTGTCAGAGTTGGCACGCGAGGAGAACTGTCCGTTCCTTCAGGCAAGTGCCGGTGTGGGTCCTTATCTCATTTCTGATACCAAGGATGCCTTCTCCATCTCGGGAGTGGCTAAGCCAGGCATGGTGAAGGAGGCTTATGCCGCCATGCTGCGCGAGGCTAAGCGTGTGCGCGACTTCGGTTTCACTGCCACGGAGTATATCCGTGCCAAGGAGAACTTCATGAGCGGCATGGAGACCATGTATGAGAACCGCAACAAGATGAAGAACGAGCAGTTCACCACCCAGTATGTAGACCATTTCACTGATAATGAGCCAATTCCATCGCTAGAAGATGAATATAAGATTTATCAGATGATGGTTCCTAACATCCCTCTCGAGGTAATCAACAGCGCCATGAAGCAGGTGATAGCAGAAACCGATACCAACTTTGTGAGCATGGTGTTCATGAAGGAGGCTGAGGGCGTAAGTTATCCTACCGAGCAGGAGCTTGCACAGATTGTGAAGCAGGTGCGCGCAGAGAAGCTGGAGGCTTATGTGGACAACGTGAAGCAGGAGCCGCTGATGGCTACGCTGCCTCAGGCAGGAAGCATCAAGAAGACCGAGGAGAACAAGGTGCTCGGATTCAAGAAGCTCACCCTCTCTAACGGAGCCAAGGTGGTATTGAAGAAGACCGACTACGAGGATAATGAAATCCGATTCTCAGGAACTGCCCAGGTGGGTTATTCTGCATTCCAGAACGACCCTGTGAACGCAGCCAATGCTTCTACCATCTGGGAGGTAAGCGGACTTGCCGGTTTCACTGGCAACGACCTGCAGAAGATGCTTGCCGGAAAGCAGGTGAGCGTGGGTCTCACCATGAGTCCTTTCCGCCACGGTATCAGCGGTCTCACTACTCCTAAGGATTTGGAGACGATGATGCAGCTGCTCTATCTCTCGATGACCAACCTTACCAAGGACGAGAAGGCTTTCGAGAATCTGAAGAATACCTATACCACCGTGCTCTCTAACAAGAGCAACAACCCTAACATGGTATATCAAGATTCTGTTCAGAGCACCCTCTACATGGGTAACAAGCTGGCGCTGCTGCCAGAAGCTGAGGATATCAAGAACATCAACTACGACCGTGTGCTCGACATGCAGAAGCAGCTCTATGGCAACGCCAAGGACTTTACTTTCTACTTTGTGGGTAACTACGATGAGAAAGTGCTCCTTCCACTCATCGAGCAGTATATCGCTTCTCTGCCAAACAAGGGGATGAAGCTGAAGAACCAGAAGATTCCATACGCCAAGGGCGAGGTGAAGAACATCTTTACCAAGGCGATGGAGAATCCTCAGAGTCAGGCACGCGAGATGTGGTTCGTGAAGTTGCCTGCTTATACCCAGAAGACGGCGGTATTGGCAGATGTTGCTGCCCGCCTGCTGGAGATGAAGTATCTGCGCAGCATCCGCGAGGAACTGAGTGCGGCTTACAGCACTGGTGCATCCTGCGGCCTGTTCTTCGATTACGATGGCAAGGTGGCTCTCACCCTCAACGCCATGGCGCAGTTGAATCCTGATAAGGTGGATGTAGCCGTTCCTTGCTTCTTCAAGGGCTTGGACGAGACGGTAGCTGCTCCTGATGCCAAGGACCTTCAGAAGGTGAAGGAAATCCTGCTGAAGCAGGCTGGTGTTGACGAGAAGACCAACAGCTACTGGATGCAGGTATTGAGCATGTATGATCTGCACAAGGTGGATACCCACAGCAACTACCGCGAGATGGTGAAGGCAGTGGATGCCCAGCAGATTTCCAACTTCCTGAAGAATGTGGTGCTGAAGAGCGGCAACCACTTCGAGGTAATCATGAAGGCGGAGAAGAATAAGTAAAGCTTCAGTAAGTAAGATATGAAAAAGCCCCGTTGCAAGAACGAAACGTTCAAGCAACGGGGTTTTTACTTTTTTCTTTCTTTTCCCAAAAACTACTTTTTCAAATTAAGAGTCATTCTGAAAAAATCTCTCTTCGAAGGATATCAAATCCTTGTCAGTTTCATAAACTTCTGAAGAAATTCATCTCTTCTCTTTTGCTGTGAAGGACTTAATCTCTTCTCTTTGTCTTAGAGGCAAGAGCCTCACGACGATCCTGAAGAATCTGCTGGCACTTGTTCATTGCCTGATTTTCATTACTCGTGTTTACCTTAATTAAATCATTCATAACCTATTGTATTTTTGTTAACGCTGCAAAGATATTACATTCTTATAATATTTCGGTGCACAAATTGTTTTTTTTGGGGTAATTATCATTTTTTTTTGATTTAAGTCAAAAAAAAAGAATCATTTGCACTATTTTTTGCACGAAAAATAGCATTTGAATAAACCATTTGTACCTTATTTCATCTATAGATAATGCAGGGTGATGAGAAAGGGAGGACTGATGATGGCTGAAAATGGCTGATGATGCCCGATGGCTGAATATAAATAGGGAAAATAGGGAAGCAGGAAGCGAAAAAAGGGGATTTCCCTTTGTTATTTCCCGAAAAATGCCGAACTTTGCACCCGAAAACGTGAATATCGATATAAATTTATATAGAAAGTAAAAGGAAAGTAAAATGAAAAAGGTAATTCTGATGGCTGCTCTCGTGCTCGCATGCACAGCAGGCAGCAATGCTAGCGCCATGAACGAGGCAGCGCTCAATGCCTCTAACTCTGAGTTGATGCCAGTGAAGAAGACAACAAAGAAGACAAGCAAGAAATCTTCTTCAAAGACATCTTCTTCAAAAGCTTCTACTTCAAAGACATCTACTTCAAAGGCAACAAAAAAGACATCTACAAAGACATCTACATCCACTTCTGTAGATGCAACTACTGGGGCAACTACTTCTGCATCAGCGGCTAACACTACAACTACTAGCAACGCTGCCACTACCACAAATAGTAACAACGGCTCTACCATCGCCAATGTTTTGGGCGGATTGCTCGGTGCTGCCACTGGCAACACATCGGGCAGCACATCATCTGCAGGCAGCATCATCGGCGGCTTGCTGAACAACGTTATCGGTTCGGGCACATTCTCTAAGGCGGATCTCTGCGCCCATACCTGGAAGTATAGCAAGCCTGGTTGCGCCTTCACTTCTGAGAACCTGCTGGCTAAGGCGGGTGGCGAGATTGCTGCCAACAAGGTAGAGGAGAAGTTGGGCACCTATTATAAGAAGTTTGGCTTCAGCAGTTCAAACACCCAGTTCACCTTCACCACCGACGGCAACTTCTCTGCTCAGATTGACGGCAAGCCATGGCAGGGCAGCTATACCTTTGATGAGAAGACCCATGCCATCCAGCTGAAGGGTCTTCTGCTGAGTGCTTCGGGTTATGCCACCAAGACCACCAATGGCATCAGCCTTCTCTTCGACCAGAAGAAGCTTCTCAACCTCATCAAGATGCTCAGCGCCTTCAAGGGCAGCTCTACCCTCAATGCCGTGGGTACCATCGCCAACAGCTACGACGGCATGCGCGTAGGTTTTGAGATGACAAAGTAAAGAATAAAGTGAAACGTTGAAATATTGAAACGTTCCGGGATATTAAAAGAGGGTGTGTCATAAGTCCATGACGCACCCTTTTTGGTTGGTTTTTATTCTGTTTTTCGTAGCTGAGTGTAGAGGTTTTAGTAAATTATACCACGATTGTGGTATCAAAATGTTATGCGATATGGTATTTTGAAATCAAAAGTTAACTAAAAATTTTGTAATGTTGTTGAAATGTCATACCTTTGCAGCCGATTTTAGACATAGTGTAATATTGAATTTTAAAGATGTTAGTATGGTAAAGAAGATTATTTTCGCATTATCTCTGTTGACTGCAGGCGCTCCTTATGCCGCAGCACAGAATCAGGGGATAACTATCAATGTTACTTCTGCCGATGATGGCGAGCCAGTAGTTGGTGCAGCCGTCCTTATACAAGACAGCAAGGTGGGAGGCGTAACGGATGTAGATGGTAAACTGACCATTTCAAAGCTTCCGGTGGCTGCCAAGAAACTTACGGTTTCATATCTCGGTATGCAGACACAGACCGTGACTATCAAGGGGAATGTCATCAATGTAGTGCTTGCTCCAAATGCAACCGACCTTAACGAGGTGGTGGTTACAGCCATGGGTATCTCCCGACAGAAGAAGGCTCTGGGTTATGCCACACAGGAAGTATCTTCTGACCAACTGACTACTGGTAAAGATAACAATATTCTAAATTCTCTTTCTGGTAAGTTGGCAGGTGTCCGCATTACCAACAGTCAGGGTGATGTGGGTTCCAGCCGTATTGTGATACGTGGTGAGACTTCCATTGCGGGAGAGAATCAGCCTCTTTTCATTGTGGATGGCATCCCGGTAGACAATTCGCAGCTCAATACCAAGGGAGTGGGTCGCGATTTCAAGAATGCCATTGCCGACCTTAATCCAGAGGATATCCTTTCAATGTCTGTATTGAAGGGTCCTAATGCTGCAGCCCTCTATGGTGCCCGTGCGGCACATGGAGCCATCATCATTACCACCAAGACCGGTAAGGGACAGAAGGGACTGGGAGTAACAGGCCATCTTTCGGCACAGGTTTCCTCTGCCACCAACCTGCCTGAGTTCCAGAATCTCTTCGGACAGGGTGCAGGTGGCCGCTTCAGTTATGTTGACGGAAAGGGTGCTGGTATCAACGATGGTGTGGATGAGAGTTGGGGTCCTAGACTCGACGTGGGCCTTAATATCCCTCAGTTCGACAGTCCGTTGGATGCCAACGGCAACCGTACCGCCACTCCTTGGGTTTCCAATCCTGATAATGTGAAGGACTTCTTCCGCACAGGTACAACCTTGAATTATGGTGTAGCCATAGCCAAGGCGGACGACAAGTATCAGTTCCGCATCAGCTATAACAATGAGCATCAGCGCAGTATCGTACCGGGTGCTTCTACCAACAAGTCGAATTTCACTCTCAATACCGATTATAAGTTGGCTCCTTGGGTATCTGTAGGTGCCACTGCCAACTATATTCTCTATTCAGCACCTAGCTTGCCTGGTTCAGCCATGGCATCCGGCAGCAATGCCCGAAGCAGCAGCACCATGTTGCAGTTTCTCTGGTTCGGCCGTCAGGTGAATACCCAGTCTTTAAAGGATGATTATTCCCGCAACTGGAACAGCAGCTACTACAGCAATCCTTATTGGAGTGCCTATTACAATACCCAGAGTCAGGACCGTCATCGTCTGATTGGTGATTTCCATCTGGCCTTCCATCTTCTCGATGGATTGGATTTGCGTCTCCGTACCAGTACCGACTGGTATAATGACAAGCGTAAGTCGAAGGTGAAGTGGGGTACCAGCGGAACCCCTTACGGTAGCTATAATGAGGAGAACTATACCGTTCAGGAGAACAACTCCGAGGCTGTGCTCACTTATCAGAAGCAGCTGAGTGATGATTGGAATGTGGATGCCCTGGTGGGTTTCAATGTGCGCAACAAGAAGTATGAGTATAATTACCAGGCTGCCCCTCGTCTGGCTGTGCCTGATCTCTATACCCTTACCAACTCCCGTGACCAGCTCACCTCATCCAATGATTTCTATCGTCTCCGTCAATATGGTGTGTATGGTTCTGTCACCGTCAACTACAAGAACTGGGCTTATCTCAGTCTCACCGGTCGCAACGACTGGTCTTCTACGTTGCCGGTGGATAACAACTCCTACTTCTATCCATCCGTTACGGCGAGTATACTGCTTAACGAAGCACTGGGCTTTACCAGCCGACAGGTGAATTATCTGAAACTCAGAGGTGGATGGTCTCAGGTGGGTGCTGATGCCAATCCATATTTGCTTGCCAATGTGTACAACATTCAGACAGCCTTCAATGGCAACCCTATGTTGACAGCTTCTACTGAGGGTAAGAATCCAAACTTGAAGCCAGAGCAGACCAACTCTACCGAGGTGGGCTTGGAAGGTGCATTCTTCGACAGCAGAGTACGTCTTGATTTCTCCTACTATCAGACCGATAGTAAGAATCAGATATTGAGTCTTGCCACTTCTGCAGCCAGCCGATACACCTCTCAGGTGGTGAATGCCGGTCATATCCGCAACCGTGGTTATGAGATTCAGTTGGGGCTGGTACCTATTCGCATCAAGGATTTTGAGTGGAGCACCGATATCAACTACAGCAGCAACCGTAGCAAAGTGGTGAAGTTGGATGATGCCGGTCAGATAACCAGTTACCAGCTCTATTCATCAGGCATCCAGATTCTGGCAAAGGTAGGAGATGCGTATGGTACACTCTTCGGAAGTGCCTACACCCGCGATGATCAAGGCCGTATCGTGGTGGATGACAACGGATTGCCAAAGGTTTCTTCCACCTCTAAGACGCTGGGACACTTTACTCCAAACTGGCAGGGTGGTATCACGAATACCTTCCGCTACAAGAATCTTACTTTCTCGTTCCTGATTGATGCCAGCTTTGGTGGAAAGATATTTTCAAATACCAACAAGACGGGTCTTTATACCGGTGTATTGGCTGCCACCTTGCCTGGTCGTGATGCCGATCATGGAGGATTGTGGTATTATAAGAATGGTGATGTGAATCAGCAGATTGATGCTCCACAATATACCATGAGCAGCGATGGCTTGTATTATGCCACCATCAATGGTGAGCAGACCCGAGTTTACCAGGATGGTATCATCGTGGCTGGTGTTACTGCCAGTGGTGAGAAAAATACAAAGGTGGTTTCTGCAGAAAACTATTATCACCGTTTGTACAGTATTGCCGAGGCAAACGTCTTTGATGCCGACTATGTGAAGCTGCGTGAGGTGTCATTGACCTACCAGTTGCCTGTGAAGTTTGTCCGCAAGTTCCATCTGCAGGATGCCAGCGTGGCACTTACAGCCCGCAATCTCTGGACCATCCACAAGGATGCAAAGGATATAGACCCAGAGGCAGCCATCTCTTCGGGCAATGCACAGGGCGTGGAGGCATATACCTTGCCAACCACCCGCCAGATTGGTATCAACTTGAATGTGAAATTTTAAATTGAGGGAGATTACGACATGAAAAGAAACAAGATAATATTGATAGGAACATTGGCGCTTGGGCTTGCAGCAAGTTTCACTTCTTGCGATGATACCTTGAGCGATATCAACCGCAATCCAAATGCCACAGAGGTTCCAGACCCGGCATATTTGCTCACTTCCACCGAGTATCAGAGTGCCCAGACCTACTGGGGAAGTACTGCCAATTACAACAGCACGCTGCTCTGGGTGCAGCATTGGGCAAAGATTCAATACACCGAGCCAGATTGCTATGATGTGGACAACACGGATTTCACCAGTACCTGGAACACCTTCTATTCTACCATCATCTCCAATCTGCAGGCTATTGATGAGCAGTCGTCTAGCTCTCAGAACGAGAAGGCGGTGGCAAAGATCTGGCGTTCATGGGCCTATCTGCAGCTTACCAACTTCTATGGAGCCATTCCTTATAAAGAGTATGGCAAGAGTACCACACCTGCCTACGACTCTCAGGAAACCGTACTCCGTGGTTTGCTCACCGATTTGGCTGATGCCGATGCAGTCTTGTCTGCAGGTGGTGGTAGTCTTGAAGGAGACCTAATTTATGATAACGATATCAATAAGTGGAAGAAGCTTGCCAAGAGTCTTCGTCTGCGCATCGCCCTTGAGATAGCTGACCGTGACGAGACCACCGCCAAGGAAATCATCTCTTTGCTCTATGCCGACCGCAGCAATCTGATCAGCAGCAATGCCGATAATGCCAAGTTCGTCTTTGCGGCATCACCACAGTGGAACCCATGGGCATCGGCATTTTCCAGCCGTGATGACCAGCGAGTATCCAAGACGCTCATCGACAAGTTGAAGTCCTTGAACGACCCTCGTCTTGCCATCTATGCCCAGATGCCGCAGGATGAGACAGTTACAACCTACGAAGGTGCAGCCAACGGACTTTCTGCCGACCTTGCCAACAACCAGGGTTTCTATAAGGTATCCCGTCCGGGTACAGCATTCTTGCAGGATGAGTCTCCGGCAGTGTTTGTAACCTATGCCGAGGTACTCTTCATCTATGCCGAGGCAGCAGCCAGGGGATGGATATCAGCAGATGCAGAATCACTCTATCAGCAGGCAGTCACAGCTTCCCTTCAGCAGCAGGGTGTTACAGATGCCTCCGTTATCTCTGCTTATCTCGCTCAGGATGGTGTGAAGTATGATGCTGCCCGCTGGTACGAGAGCATAGGATGGCAAAAGTGGATAGCTTTCTACGGACAGGGTCCTGATGCCTTTACCGATTGGCGTCGCTTGGGTTATCCTGATTTGAAGCCAGGTCCTAAGTCGGTATTGTCTCATGGCGACCATCCTCATCGTTTCTTCTATCCATCCACAGAACAGTCTTTGAATGGTGAAAGTTTCAAGCAGGCAGTAAGTGAGCAGGGTGAAGATGAAATCACCACCCGTTTGTGGTTTGATGTGGCTGATAAGAAGAGATAGGAAAATTGGTTAAACAGCAAAAAAAGGCAGCTGCAAGCATTTTCACAATGCTTACAGCTGCCATTTCTGTATAATATATATGGAAACTTCTTATTTCAATTCTCTCAAATTTTCAGAAAGCCTCGCTTGTTAAGCGAAGTTCTTCATGTTGGTTCTTGCACCGTATTCAGCGCATCCTGCAACAACCATTGCTAAAATCATTCCTAAAAACATCATAGTCTTATCCTTTCTCTATATTTGTTGTTATCCAATCTTTACCTTATCAGAAGCTTTATTTGGAAGCATCCTAAGATGCCTCTCAAAGCTTGTTTACTTGCCGAGGCTAATCTTCTTGTTTACATTTACAACCTCTGCAAAAAGAGCAGCTACAACTGCTAATGTCATTCCTAATACCATCATAATCGTTATCCTTTCTTTACTTTAATTATTCGTTATTTATCTTTTCGAGTGCAAAGGTAATGCCTTTTTGTGTACGCACACAGTTTTTTAGTCGGAAAATGCAGAAAAGGCTTGATTTCTTGATTTTCATCAAATCTTGTCATGCCAAATGGAGCATAATGGCATATCTTCTTGCAAAGTTGATAGTTCAAGAAAGTTTTTCGCTGTTTATTTGTTGAGTCTCATTAATAATGTGTATCTTTGCAATGTTAATTGGAATTTACTTTTTAATCATGAAAGCATTTACATACATCAAGCAAGGAGAGTTTGGCTTCACGGAAAAGAAAAAGCCAACGTTGATAGACTCGCATGATGCCATCGTGCGAGTAACGCTGAGTAGCATCTGCACAAGCGACCTTCATATCAAGCATGGTTCTGTTCCTCGTGCCGTACCGGGAATTACGGTCGGGCATGAGATGGTAGGTGTCGTGGAGGAAGTGGGGGAGCAGGTTACCCACGTTAAACCGGGTGACAGGGTGACCGTGAATGTGGAAACCTTCTGCGGAGATTGCTTCTATTGCAAGCATGGCTACGTGAACAACTGTACTTCTCCACATGGCGGATGGGCATTGGGATGCAGAATCGATGGCGGACAGACGGAATACGTGAGGGTTCCGTATGCTACCACAGGACTGAACAGAATTCCGGATTCCGTGAGCGATGAACAGGCTCTCTTCGTAGGTGACATTCTTGCCACTGGATTCTGGGCGACGAGAATCTCTGAAATTACCGAAGAGGATACAGTTCTGATCATTGGTGCCGGACCAACGGGTATCTGTTGTTTGCTCTGTACCCTGCTCAAGAAACCACGTACCATCATTGTTTGCGAGAAGTCACAGGCCAGAAGGAAATTCATCCTGGAGCATTATCCGCAAGTGATGGTTGTAGAACCTGATGATTGTGAAGCTTTTGTCCAGCGTCATAGCCAGCATGGAGGAGCCGATGTGGTGATGGAAGTAGCAGGTGGGCAGAATACATTCCAGCTTGCCTGGAAGTGTGCCCGTCCTAATGCCATCGTCACCATTGTCGCCATGTATGACAAGCCGCAGATTCTTCCACTTCCTGATATGTATGGCAAGAACCTTATTTTCAAGACGGGAGGTGTTGATGGTTGTGACTGCGAGGAAATTCTGAGCTTAATAGCTCAGGGAAAGATAGATACCACCCCTCTGATTACTCATCGTTTCCCGCTTTCAAAAATAGAGCAGGCATACGATGTTTTCGAGAACCGAAAGGATGGTGTCATCAAGGTGGCGATATTTCAGGGATAAAATAAATTTGGAGAGGCTCACTTGCAACATCGCAAGTGAGCCTCTCAATGTATTTCCCGATGCTTATGGAATGATATTCAGATATAATCTTTTCTTCCTATTTAACTTCAACCCCGAGTGGAGTTTTCAGCGCATCCAGGTATTCCTTGATACGAATCTGCCATTCGGCGTAGCTTTTCACATCATATTTGCTCCATGCTGCACCGAAGTAATAGCTGTATTTCTCCTGGTTCTTCAAGCTGCGCTTCAAGCCCAGGGCATGACCGGTGGCGCCGTCGTGCTTCTTGTCGAAGAGCTGGTAGTAAGTGTTGTCGATGCCCTCAGGGAAGAGTACACCCACGAAAACCTGCGAGTTGTTCACCTCGATGTTGTCGGTAGGGTCGGCATAGCTTACGTAATCCTTGGCAAAGGTCTTGCTCTCGGTATTTTCCTCATGGATAGGGAAACCGGTGGCGAAATCGGTAGGAGTGGTCAAGCCGTCATACCATACGGTCATCTTGTTGAAGTTGCTGCCCTTGTCGAGCGAGATGATGCGATGCTCCACCACGTTCTTCATATCGCCCACGGTAGATGGATTGTAAGTCAATTCCACGGTAAAGCGGAGCGGACCGTTATCCAATATCTTGTAATCCTTGTAGCAGTAAGGCAGCACCTGGTTCTTGCCCACCATGAGGCTTGGTGCACCCAATCCCAGTGTAGCACCCACGCGATAAGGGTCGAGGCCGTTGCCATGGTCAAGATGGAAGGAAGTGAGGATATCCACCTCTTTTGATTCTGCCTGAAGGACCTTGATTTGCTTGGCAAGGGCTGCTGCTTTTGCTTTGTTCTTCTCTGACTTCTCCTGCTTCTGCAGAGCTCTTACCTTGGCATCAATCTTATCACCCTTGATATTTCCGTTCATATCCTTTACGTATCGCTCGTAAACCACGGTGTCGGGGGTATTCTTCACCCATACATCGGTGCCGAAGGAGCGTTCGCCGGTGCGCTGCAGGGCAGGACCATATACACGATAGGCGCATCTGTCGTTTTCCCAGGCGATATCATCCTTTCTTATCTTATAGAGAGCACCGGTAGCCCATACCTTCTGCTGGCAAGGTTTGCCGATGGTTACGTAGTAGGTGGCGGAACCGTGAGGGCGCACGCTGGCATCGACGAGCAGATAGCCATCGTGGGTAATCTGCGAACCAATCTGCTGTCCGCGCTTATTCTTCACGATGTAGGCCTCGCCCTTTTTAGGGGCTGCATTGCCCAGTTTTGCCTTCACCTCGTTCATGCTCAGAGAGATAAGCTCCGTGCGGGGGGCGGAAGTAGGGTTGTTGACCACGATGGTGGCTTGTGCCTTAGCCTCTTCGGCGTTCTTTGCAGGAGTGGCTTGCAGGGCGTGGCAGTAGTTAGAACCAGCCAGAGCCATGAGCATCATCAGGCTTCTGACCGTGATGCCCTTCATCATTTTTCTATGATTTTTTTTCATTTGATTTGTTTATTTTAAATTCTTTATTTTATAAATACGAATGAATAGTTGCTGATACTTAATAAAGATTTCTCGCAGATTTCATAGAAACCTGCGAGAAATACCTTTTATTCTTCTATAATAGAAACCTGCATGCTTATATCCTCCTTAGGTCTATCTCCACGCATGGTTTCGCAGTTCTGAATCTTCTCTACCACATCAAGGCCTTCCTCCACCTCGCCAAACACGGTATACTGGTTGTCGAGGAATGGGGTGCCGCCCACCTCGGTATAAGCCTTCTGCTGCTCCTCGGTAAACTTAGGATAACCCTGCTCCTTGCAGCGCTTCTTGGTTTCATCCACCAGTTCATCCTGCAGCTTCATCAAGCCCTCGCGGTCGCGGTTGCGTCGGAAGTTCATAATCTCATCATGATGCTCCTTGGCAAGCTGGTTGAAAATGTTCTGCTCCATCTGCATGCCCATCTGCTTCTCCATCTGCTTCAGCTCGTTCTGCTTGTAGGTCTTTCCCCAGACGATATAGAATTGGCTGCCGCTGCTCTCACGCTCAGGGTTCACCTCGTCGCCCAGACGGGCAGCGCTCAAGGCACCGCGCTTGTGGAAGAGCTGTGGATAAACAAACTCGGCTGGGATGGTGTAATCAGGTCCGCCCGTGCCCAGCATCTTGCCCTTTGGAGCGCCCTTGCTGTCAGGGTCGCCGCCCTGGATCATGAAATCCTTGATGACACGGTGGAAGAGTGTGCCATCGAAATATCCCTCCTTCGCCAACTTCAGGAAGTTGTCACGATGCTGAGGAGTCTCGTCGTAGAGGCGCACTTTGATGTCGCCCTCTGAAGTCTTAATCAATACTTTAGCCATAATAATTTATAATCAGTATATTTTTTACCTTTTTACTTTTCATAAAATTCATTCCATTCCTTCATAGCCTCCTGCCAGTCGGTTTGCTCACCGCTGGCGATGGCATCCTTCTGCTTCTCTGCCTCATCACGTGCCTTGTCTCTTGCACGTTTCGCCTTCATGGCTTCGATGGTGGCATCGTCGAGAATCTGGATGGCGCCACGCTTGATGGCATCCTGCAGTTCCTCCTCGCCGAAAGCCTTGCCCGGCTCATTGAAGTCAGAGATGTTGAATTCATAATCCACGCGAAGGTCGTGGCGTATCAATTTCTGTTGCAAACGATTGCCTGCGTTCTTGAGGCGCAGCAACTTTCCGATTTCCTTAATTTCTCCTGCTGAGTATTTGTTTCTTCCCATTAATATGATTTGATATTATTATTTCAGTTTAAAATCACTTCCACGCCTTTTTCTGGTTCAGCTCTATCAATCTGTCGAATTCGAAATCCGCCTTGATCTTATCCAGTATTCGCTTCACGATGATGTTCATCACGCCGCCCCTGCTGTAATTAGCTGTACACATAAAGTTGGCACGGCCTTCCCTAACCAGCTGGCACGCCATCGTCTCCTTCTCGGGCGTGTTATATACGGCGATGGCATGACCGCCATGCTCCTTCACCATCTTCATGCAAGGCACGTCGGTTTCTCCATCTCCGAAGTAAATCATTCTCGGAAAGGGGATAGGGCGCTTGCTGTCGGGGATAAACTGGTTCACCCTCCGGTTGTCGCTCACCTGCCTGATGCCCTTGTTGATCTTGAAGAGAAACTGCGTCTTGGTGGTGTAATCCACGGCCACGGCTGGCCAGTAGGCGAAGCCGTCATCGTCATAGAGAAACGAGCAGGCATAGATGTTCTCGAATTCCTGAGCGATGGGGGTTCCCTCTATCATCTCCTTCAATCCCGAGGAGTTGATGTAGTGCCTGATGTCGAGGCCGATGCTTGCACCATATTCGTTGATAAACGAGAACCATTGCTTCACGCCACGGAAGAGCTCCACGTTCTTGCCGAAGCTCTGAAAGGATTCGCGGGTGAGCGAGATATTGTTCTTCTTGGCTTCTTCGAGCATCAGGAACATATAGGTCAAGATGCCGTTGGCATCCTTACCCTCTGCCAGTTTTTTGTTTCTATCCCAGAATTCCTCCTTGGTCTTTCCGGTTGCCTGGATGAATCCGAACTCCTGCATGTTGCCTGGCGACAGCGTTCCGTCGAAATCGTATACCAGTGCCACCTGTGGTCTTTTTTTTGCCATATCCCGTTTCCTTTCTTCTTTTATTTATTATATCTTTTCTTTTATAAAGCTTCCGCCCTCACATAACCTGCAAATATACATATTTTTTAGCAAATTGGCAATAACAGAATTTATAAAAAATCATAAAGGCACGAAAAAAGGCGTGAAAAACTCATTTTCAGAGTCTTACACGCCTTTTATCTTTATGCTAATCTAATAACTTTTCTATGACGAGAGGATTACTTAACCTCCTCGAAATCTGCGTCCTGTACATCCTGAGCACCATCGTTAGCACCCTGTGCCTGCTGACCGCCCTGTGCACCCTGAGGACCTGCCTGCTGACCACCCTGATACATCTGCTGAGAAGCAGCCTGCATGACGGTGTTCA
>ERZ1026862.516-NODE-516-length-25911-cov-12.256459_pt1 | contig 25911 bp, 19 predicted proteins | sample MGYA00380161_ERZ1026862 | MGnify/ENA primary metagenome ERZ1026862 (study PRJEB33269, sample SAMEA4719797) | human gut metagenome | biome: human-associated habitat; feature: organic feature; material: feces | place: Cameroon | collected 2013-10 ... | reverse complement strand
CTTATAGGCATCCGCCAGGGCCAGTTGCATTTGCGGTGCGGCAGGCGTGCCGGGTTTCACGTAATGGCGTGAAAGGCGTGAGAGCGTCTCCTCGTCGTCGGCAGGGGCGATGGAGAGGCGCAGAAAACCTTCGGCCTCGCCGCGGCGCATGGCCAGCAGACGATGGGAAGAGCAGCGGCGGAGCGGTTCCTGCCAGTCGAAATAGTCGCGAAACTTGCCAGCCTCCTCCATTTTCGATTTCACCACCTTTGAAGAAATAACAGCCGTGCGCTCAAAAGTGTGGCGCAATGTCTGTCGCGTGCGTTCGTCCTCACTAACATGCTCAGCAATGATGTCGCGTGCCCCTTGCAAGGCAGCTTCCACGTCGGGCACCTCCTCCGTCACAAATTTCTCTGCGGCTTTCATCGGATTGACGTGCGGCGTGAGCATGAGCTGTTGTGCCAGCGGTTCGAGTCCCTTCTGTCGCGCCGCTTCCGCCCTCGTTTTGCGTTTGGGCTTGAAGGGCAGGTAGATGTCTTCCAACACCGTGGCATCCCAGCATTCGCTGATACGCTGGCGCAGCGCATCCGTCAGTTTGCCTTGAGCTTCAATCGTTTCGAGGATATATTCGCGGCGATGAACGAGTTCACCCAGCTGTGTGTTCAAGTCATTAATCTGTGCCACCTGCACTTCGTTGAGTCCGCCGGTGGCTTCCTTGCGGTAGCGTGATATAAAAGGAATGGTGGCGCCGCCTTCAAGCAGTTCCATGGTGTTTTCCACTTGCTGCTGGCGTAGGTCAAGGCGCTTGGCAATTATTTCAGAAATGGTCATGTTTTATATGGTATTGGGCAATGTGCTGTTAAGGGAGTTTGGAATAATCCGTCACTGTTTGTCTGCCGTGGAGAGATACTTCCACAGTGGCGCCAACATCAGCGCCTGTTTGATTTCGTCGTTTTCGAGAAGTTGGCGCACCTCAGCTTCAGAGAGCAGGTGTACGGTGATGTCCTCCGTGGCTTCAAGATGCTGCATCGATGTCCTTTCCACGCCCTCCGCCACGAAGCAGTGTACGAGGTTGTTCATGTTGCTCGGGTTGCACGAGATGACACTGATTTCGCGCCATGTGCCGCCCGTATATCCCGTCTCCTCGTAGAGTTCGCGCCGTGCGGCGGCCTCCGGCGAAGCATCGGTGGGGTCGATCACGCCGGCCACGATTTCGTAGCACGTTCGGCGCAGTCCCGGCCGGTATTGTCTGATGAAGATGAAATCCCCGTCGGTTGTCCGGGCAATGACGTTGACCCAGTCGGGAAATTCCAAAATGTAATATTCATCGTTGATAACGCCGTTCGGCAGTTGCACCGTGTCGCGCCGTGCCGTCAGCCAAGGCCGTCGGTAGAGATATTCGCTTTTGAGCACTTTCCAGGCTCGCGGGTCTTTTTCTTCCATAATGAGTTGTGGCTTGATGGAAATGGTTTGTCTGGCTTTGAGCGGTGTTCAAAACCTACCCTCAAATGTAGCCATTTCGTTTGACCCCACCAAACGTCTGGCACAAAAAGAAGCAGCGGGGGACGATGGCGGGGCCTGCCTGCTGACGATTGCTCGAAACAAACAGCGCGGAGAGGGACGGTGATGCCCTGCACGCCCTGCCTTCTCGTGGATTATCTCTCTCCCAGGTCGTCGTATGCCACCTGCAACAGTGCGTTGGCAGCTTGGCGGCGTGAGGGAGAAGGTTGCGGCGTTTCGTTGAACACGCTCTGCGGTTTCGCGAGCAGATTGATGGCCGACACGCCACTATCGTCCATATAGAAGATGCCCTCGCTCCAAACGTGAACGGCCGACGGACGCGTATAAGTGCGGCTCATCACGTCGCGGCTGAAGCGGAAATCATCGTGGGGAAGGCCCAACTGGCCGAGCAGGGTGGCTGGCAGGTCGGTTTGGTTGCAGATGAGGTCCACGCGTTGCGCTTTCTTCATGGCCCCTCCCGTCCAGATCATCGGGATGTGGCTTCGGCGCGGGTCGGTATCGCTGATGCCCGCAGGATAGCCGATGCCGTGGTCTGGCAGGATAATCACCAGCGTGTTGTCCCATTGTTTCGTCTGCTTCAACTGCGCCACGAAACGTCCGATGCAGTCATCGAGATAGGCAAAGGCGTTGGCAATCGTGTCGCCCTTGATACGGCTATAAGGCACGCCCCACGGCTCGTGGCTCGCCAGCGTGAGGAAAGCCGTATGCCAGGGCTTTCCTTGCGGCTTTTCGTTGATCATTTTCAAGAGGCGGTTGAAGGTGATGCGGTCTGTCACGCCCCAGTTGTGCGTGCTGCGTTCTTCTGCCGAAAACGACGTGTCGCCAAACGTCTTGTCATAGCCCGTTGAGAGCAGATAGCCGTTGGTGTTCGTGAAATTGATGTCGCCGCCGTAAAGAAAGTCCGTGGCATATCCAGCCCGCTTGAGCGACGCCGCGATGGAAGGCAGTGTGGCGCATTTGTTGGGAAGTTTCATCACGCTCACGTCGGGAAAGGCAGGATAGCCGCTCAGGGCGCATACCGTGCCGCGGTCCGTGCGAAACGAATTGGCGTAGCAACGGCTGAAGAACACCCCTTCGCGTGCCAGACGGTTGAGATTGGGCGTGATGGCGGCGTCGGCCTGTGGGTCAACGGCATTTACCAGAGTGCCCCCGCAGCCCTCCATGATGATGAGCAGCACGTTGGGACGCTGCGTTGTTAGCAACTTCTGGGTGTCAACACTTTTCGAAGAATAGCCCAGCGCCTCCCATTGTGCGGGGAGCTCCTCATCAGAAAAATAGTTGTGTTCGGCAGCGAAGTCGCGGGTTTTGAAGGCCGACGACACGAAGCTGAACACGGGGTTGACCGCTGCATGGTTGAGCACCTGCTTGTCACTGTAATACACCATGCCGACGTTGGCCGTCGACTTCCCGATGCCGCCGCGGATGGCCAGAAAGAGCAGACCGCCAATGAGGAGCGCCACGCCAGTGCTGAGAAGGCGGCGCGGGCAGCGGGGCAATGTCTTGGGAAAGATGCGAAACAGGAGATAGAGGGGCAGGAGCCACACGATGAGGAAGTCGCGCAAAGCGCCAATCATAAAACCGACGGAAACGCTGGCCGCGGCCCCTCGGGGCGAGTCGAGATAGTTGAGCACCGTGCCGTCGAGTGGGAATCCCCAGAATGAATAGAGACGGAGGTTGGCCACGAGACCCAAGGAGACGAGGGCCATGATAATCGTGGCATATATCTTGCAGCCGAGGCGAAACTTCGGAATCTCCAGCCAGATGCTCACGGTGAGTGCGAGCCAAAGCGGTGCGCTGACATACGCGGAAGTGGCCAGGTCAAGCGGAAGTCCGTGCCAGATGACCGCCAGCATGTCGCCCACATTCTTTTCTCCCTGCAACAGCAGGAAGCATGGTTTTGAGAGGATAAAGAGAAGAAGAAATGCGCCATAGAATTTCAGCAGAAACGCCAGGCGTGCCTCAAGTTGTTTTCGTTTCATATTTTCTTCTGATGGGATAATCGTTTGGTGCAAAGTTACAGAAAAGCGGAAGGATAATGCCCTCCTTACAAAATAAAAAAACCGTTGGAGCGTCTTCTGATACTCCAACGGTTGTGCTTATGAGGTTTAGTCATGCCGCCGTTATTCAAAGCAAACAGCCTTGCTTTGGAAGATGGCATCGGCAGCACCGGCGTTGCCTGCGATGTAGTTGGCTGCGGCGTCGCCAGCCTTCTTCAGAGCGTCGGCGTCGTTAAGCAGCGTGCTGAGCGTGCTGTTGAAATCTTCAGTGTCGTGAATTTCCTTCACGCCGCCGCAGGCGATGAGGTCGCGTGCCTCGCGAAACTTCTCGTTGTTGGGACCTATCATGACGGGACATCCGTAGACCGCTGCTTCAGGCACGTTGTGTATGCCCACGCCGAAACCGCCGCCAACATAGGCCACGGTGGCATAGCGATAGATGGAAGAAAGCAGGCCGTAGCAGTCGATGATGAGGCATTCCGCCTCCGCCACGTTAGCTTCCGTGGCACAGGAGTAGCGGAGCGTTTTGCGTTGCAATTTCCGTTCAATCTCCTTCAGATGTTCTTCGCTCACCACATGAGGCGCCAAGACGAGACGCAGTTCGGGATGGGCGTTGAAGAAAGGAATGATGAGGTCTTCATCGGGCGCCCACGAACTGCCCGCCACGAGCACCTGTCCTTTGGCAAAGCGCTCAACGAGCGGCAGAGGCTTCGCAGCGTTGCGTATGTCGATGACGCGGTCAAAACGCGTGTCGCCGACAACGCTCACTGCCGTCACGCCAAGGCGCGAGAGCAGTTGGCGCGAGGCTTCGTTCTGCACGAAGAAATGCGTCACGCGGCGCAGGCAACGTGCATATTTCTGGCCATACCAGCGGAAGAATACTTGGTTTTCGCGGAAGATGCTCGACACGCTGTAGACGGGAATCTCGTGGCGGTGGAGCACGTCGATGTAATTGCGCCAGAATTCGTATTTGATGAGAAACACCGCCTTGGGACGCGCCAGACGCACGAACTTGCGGGCGTTGGCCGGTGTGTCGAAGGGGAGGTAACACACCACATCGGCCACCTCGTAGTTCTTCCTCACCTCATAGCCCGAGGGCGAGAAGAAAGTGAGGAGAATTTTGGCTTCGGGGTGTTCGCGGCGCAGGCGCTCCATGAGGGGGCGCCCTTGTTCAAATTCGCCGAGCGAGGCGGCATGAAACCAATAGTATTCGCCGTCGCCGATTTTCTGGCGCAGGATTTTCCAAGCCTGATGATGGCCGCGCATCATGAGTCGCGCCTTCTTATTGAAGAGCGACACGATGTTTGCGCAGAGCATGTAGAGATAGATTGCTAATGAATACACAGCTCTTTTTTCTATGTGGGTAGTCAGATTTTTTGTACTCAGAACACTTGCTTATGCTTCTGGCAGAGCCTGCAAGGCGTTGTCCATGCGTCGCAGTGTTTCCTCCTTGCCGAGGAAAGCGGCGAGCTCATACATGTCAGGGCCCTTTCCTGCTCCTACGAGGCAGACACGCCAAGCGTTCCAGGGCTTGTGGCCTCCAGCTTCCGCCCAAGCGTCGATGGCCGTGCGCTGGCTTTCAATGCTGAAGTCGTCGAGTCCTTCGAGGAGCGTCTTGAGTTCGCGCATTTCGGCGGCGGCACCGTTCTTCCAGTTCTTGCGGGTGAACTTGTCGTCCATGCTGTATTCCGTCGGGGTGATGAAGAAGAAGTCGCAGAGCGGCCAGAGCTCTTTGATGAAAGAAATCTTCTTCATTTTCATCATGCCCACCACCTGTTCCACGCGTTCGATGGGCGCTTCGATGCCGTTTTCGCGGAGAATCTTGTCAAACTGCGGAGCGAGCACACTGTCGTCTGTTTTGAGAATGTATTCGCGGTTGAACCACTGTCCCTTGACATAGTCGAACTTCGCTCCGCTCTTAGAACACTTCGAGAGGTCAAACTGCTCGATGAGCTCCTGCATAGAAAGGATTTCCTGGTCTGTTCCTGGGTTCCATCCGAGCAGAGCGAGGAAATTGATGACCGCTTCAGGCAGATAGCCGCTTTCGCGGTAGCCAGAGCAGATGGTGCCGTCGGCGCCGTGCCATTCCAGCGGGAATACGGGGAAGCCAAGGCGGTCGCCATCGCGTTTAGAGAGCTTGCCTTTGCCGTCGGGCTTGAGCAAAAGCGGCAGGTGGGCAAAGCGTGGCATGGTGTCTTCCCATCCGAAGGCGCGATAGAGGAGCACGTGGAGTGGGGCACTTGGCAACCATTCCTCACCGCGAATCACGTGTGTGATTTCCATGAGGTGGTCGTCAACGATGTTGGCCAAGTGGTAAGTGGGGAGTTCGTCAGCACTCTTGTAAAGCACCTTGTCGTCGAGTACGTCCGACATGATGCGCACGTCGCCACGGATGATGTCGTCAACGTGAACCTCTTCGCCCGGCTCGATTTTGAAGCGCACCACATACTGCTCGCCAGCTTCGATGAGGCGTTGCGTCTCCTCTTCGCCGAGGGTGATAGAGTTGCGCATCATGCCGCGCGTGTGGGCATCATATTGGAAATTCTCGATTTCCTCGCGCTTCTTCGTCAGTTCCTCTGGCGTGTCGAAGGCGATGTAGGCTTTTCCAGCATCGAGCAGCAGTTTGACATACTTCTTATAGATGTCGCGGCGTTCGCTCTGTCGGTAGGGGCCGTGTTCTCCGCCGAAGCTGACACCTTCGTCAAATTGTATGCCGAGCCATCGGAACGACTCGAGGATATAGTCTTCCGCGCCGGGAACGAAGCGGTTGGAGTCGGTGTCTTCGATGCGGAACACGAGGTCGCCGCCGTGCTGGCGTGCAAAGAGATAGTTATAGAGGGCTGTGCGGACACCTCCGATGTGCAGAGGTCCGGTGGGGCTGGGTGCGAAGCGCACTCTCACTTTTCTTTCAGACATGTTTTTCTTTCTTTATGGATTTTATAGTGGATGGGGCTTGCCGCCTTGGAGCATAACGCTCCGTTGGCATGTGGCCAGCATCTTTGATGTTCTCGAAAGAACAACCGATGGTCTTGCCTGTCAAAGAGGGCAAAGCCATCTGCAAAGTTAACGACTGCTTGTGGGAGAGCCAAACAAAACGCCGTTTTTCTTGTGTTTGTGGGTTCGGGTGTACTTCTGATGCGGCTTCAGAATCTTTTCATCGGCCGCCTAAACCTGTTTTTGCAGTGGGCTGCATGCAAAAAACGCCCGCTTTGCTTGGTCATCTTCGGCAGTTGCACTACTTTTGTTTGGAGAAAGCCTTCCCCTGACGCCCCTTGGTGTTTAAAATCCAGAAAAATCTCTGCGCGGTTTTGAGCCAAACAACAAGTGGCGAAGCATGCGCACATGATAATCGAACAAAGCGCGAAAAGGAGCGCCCTGAAAGGGCAGTCAGTCCACAGCCCAGGGCAACGCCCTGGGTATCAACGTATAAACGCCTACGCCCTGTAAGGGCAAAAGTATGGGCGAATGGTTGGCTTTTACTTTTGCCCTTACAGGGCGTAGGGAATGGAGGCATGGTACCCAGGGCGTTGCCCTGGGCTACGGACTTGTTGGGCTTTCAGCCCGCGCAGGGCCGCAGATAGGGCTTTTCCGTACAACAATCTCCATCGACATAATATTTCAATTTTGAACACCCTCCCCTTCAGGGGCGCTGTCGCCTCTCTACCAATCTTGGGGATTCTAAATTTTGAACACCCATCAATTAACACCTCAACCCCACAGCTTTATGAAACAAAGAAAATCCTTATACCATCTCTTGCCCCTCATCCTTCCTGGCCTTCTGCTGCTTGTCTCCGCCTGTTCGCGTTCCACCATCGGCCGCCTTGTCGGTAGCGACCGCGACGACCACGGCTGCCTCACGTCTGATGGCTATCAATGGAGCAATGCCCTGCACGATTGTGTGCGTGTGTGGGAAGTGGGTGAACGTTTCGACGAGGGCGAGAAGCCCGTATTTCTCGTTTATAGCCGCGATTCCCTTTTCGCCGAAATCTTCCTCGACGGCAAGCAGCCCATTTTGTGCAAGCGCGTGAAAGGCACACAGACGTGGCGGGCGTTGAAAGGCCGTCAGCGCGTGTTTGTCAGCAACGGCATCACCACCATTCAAGGCAGTGACTATAATTATACCAAGACGGTGAAGTAAGTAATGGTATTACTATATATCAGAGGGGTGTTCTGAACCATCCGCTGCAGACCATAATCGCAGCGCAGATGGCTCAGAACACCCCTCTGATTCTTGTCGGCGGCAGGTCGTTCTTCCAGCGTCTCTTTACCAATCAGCCAGATTGCTTTCCTGCTCCACCGCCGCTTCCGTTTTGTCGTCCAGCTGGTAGAAGAAATCCAGTCCAGTGGCCGCCTCCACTTCGTCAACAGAGCGCACATAATGCGCCATCTCGTGGTGTCCCTTGCAGTTTTCGTAGATAAAGCCGATGGCCTTCGTGGAAGAAGTCCCTTCCCCCAGTCGGAGCACCACTTTAAAGAAAGCATCGGGGACAGACACCCCGTTCTCGCCCACGTCCTTGGCACGGCGTGAACGGAAGATGGGGCCTGCCACGATGTAAACCTTTCCGTAGCGCTTCGCCCAGTCGCGGCATGCCTCCTCCAGATATTTCCAGTCGCGTTGGTTGAGGTCGCCGTTTTGCGGGCAGATATTCGTCATGAGAAACGCCTCCTTCTGAGCCTGGTACGACCATTTGTTGTCGCCCGCAGGACAGATATGCCCGCGCTGATAACCGCATTCCCCTTCTCGGATGTCCGCATACGTCGCGCGGGGTTCCGGCACCTCCTCGTCCTCCATAAACTTATGCCCCTTGCGCTCAAAGGAACCATCGGTGTGTTCTGCCGTCAAAACCCATCCCACCCAGTTGGGCGTCAGGCGTTCGCCGTTGTACGACACCGTGTAGGCCATGCGGTTTAGCATCTGCTCCGCCGTTCCCGTCCTGACCCATCGCGGGCATTCATAAGCCTCTTGGTCGCGGTTGCCAGCCGGCGCCGTTCCCTGCGCGGCCTTCCCCGCGTGGCCGCTCTCGGTGCTTCGTGTGGTGGCGTTCGCCGTGTCGGCCGTCTCGTTCGATGTGAACTGCCGACAACCATAGGCCGCCAAGGCGATGGCGGCAAAAACAATCATGAGTTTTGAGTTTTTCTTTGCCATATATGGGAAATAGAATTTTTACTTTGAAGCTGTGAAGTTACATCTAAATCCCCTCACGGCAAAGCCATTTCCCTGCAAACTTCCCCGCGCCGCCTCCTGTTCGGTGGATTCCAGCCGCGTAAGCCGCCCTTTGTGCCCGTCTGCCGACACTGTTCAAGGCCAGATATTATGCCGTTCCTCGTGCCAGAAAATTCAGAATCCCCCTAAAAATGGGCGCAAGATTCCGACAATTGAAAAAAAACGTGTATATTTGCACGTTCAACAAAGTAAATCCGTTGGAAAAACAAAATCAATAATTAAAAATCATAGTATCAATCACATGCAAAACAAAGGATTTGTGAAATTCATTGCTGTGCTGCTGACATTGATTTGCCTCTTCTATTTCTCATTCTCCTTCGTGACGAACAAATACAAGAAAGAGGCCGAAAAGATTGAAGCCACACAAGGCAAGGATGCCGCTCGTGCATTCCTCGATGCCAAGCGCAATGAGAAAGTTTATTTGGGCTGGAAAACGCTGGCCGACTGCGAAAAGCTCCAAATCGGTCTTGGTCTTGACCTCAAAGGCGGTGTGAGCTTCCTCTTGGAAGTGTCAGTGCCCGACATGGTATTGGCCGACGCAGGCAGCAAGGCTTACGACCCCGAATTTCAGAAAATTGTGGCTACAGCCAAGGCTGAGGCTTCACGCACAGGCAGTGACGTTATCGACATCTTTGCTGCCAGCTATCAGAAGGCCCACGGTGAAAACCAGCTCGGTGCCATCTTTGCTGAAAAGCTGGGAAGCGACGGTATCACATATAAGAGCACCGACCAGGAAGTGAAGGAACTCATCAAGTCGAAAGTGTCAAGCGCCGTCGACAATGCCTACGAAGTCATCCGCTCTCGTATTGACCAGTATGGTGTGGCTCAGCCAAACATCCAAATCCTTCGTGGTAAGGGACAGCTCGGACAGATCATGGTGGAAATGCCTGGTGTGACCGACCCTGAAGACGTTCAGCAGCTCCTCACTGGTAGCGCCAACCTCGAATTCTGGACCACCTTCAACGTGGGCGAACTGGGCAGCGAATTGGCCGAACTCAGAAAACTGCCTATCAAGGTGGAACAGCCCAAGAAGGGCAACGCCAAAGAAACGGAAATCGTTGAGAAGACCGTTGGCGACGTGCTCAACCCGCAGGCCGCAGGTGGTTGCGTGGTAGGTACTGTTGCCACGAAGTCGGAAGTGGCAGCCGTTGAAGCCGCCCTCAAGAGCGAAACCGCCAAGGAAGTGCTCAAGAACGTGCGCTTCGCCTTCTCTGCCAAGGCTGAGGTGGGCAACCAGTTCGCGCTCTATGCCCTCAAGGGTGAACGTGCCGACAATGGCGCTTTGAAACCATCGCTCGATGGTGACGTGATTTCTGATGCCAAACCAGACTACGACTCTCAGCATGGCGGTCGCCCAGTGGTTTCTATGACCATGAAGACCGACGCTGCTCGCATCTGGGCCGACGTGACTGGCAAAAACGTGGGCAAGCCCATCGCCATCGTGCTCGACGGCCGCGTGTATAGCGCACCAGCTCCAAGCGAGAAAATTGCCGGTGGAAGCTCACAGATTTCTGGTAGCTTCACTCCCGACGACACCCGCGCCCTCTCCATCGTTCTCAAGAGCGGTAAGATGTCAGTGCCTCTCGTGACGGTTCAGACCGAAACGGTTGGTCCTTCACTCGGTGAAGCTTCCATCAAGGCTGGTTTCACGGCTTGTGTCGTTGCTTTCATCCTCTTGATGATCTTCATGTGCCTCTTCTACGGTATGATTGGCGGTATGGTGGCCAATGTCGCCCTGTTGATCAACTTCTTCTTCACCTTCGGTGTGCTCACCTCCTTCCAGGCAGCCCTGACCATGAGCGGTATCGCCGGTATGGTGTTGTCATTAGGTATGGCCGTCGACGCCAACGTATTGATTTACGAGCGTATCAAAGAAGAACTCCGTGCAGGCAAGAACATCAAGACAGCGCTCGCCGATGGTTACGGCAACGCCTTCTCTGCCATCTTCGACTCCAACTTGACCTCTATCATCACGGCCATCATCCTCTACAACTTCGGTACAGGTCCGATCCGTGGTTTCGCCCTCACGCTCGGCATCGGTATCTGCGCCAGCTTCTTCTCAGCCGTGTGGTTGACCCGTATTGCCTACGAACACTTCCTCAATAAGGACAAGTGGATGAACCTGACGTTCACCACGCCAATCTCTCGCAACTTCTTGGCCAACACCACTGTGAAGTTCATGGAGAAGGGCAAGAAGTCAATGGTTGTGTTTGGCGTGCTCATCCTCGTCTTTGTCGGCCTTCTCGCCGGTCGTGGCCTTTCAAAGGGCATCGACTTCACAGGTGGTCGCAACTACGTTATCCAGTTTGAAAAGAACATCACCGACACTCAGGTGAAGGAAGCAGTGCTCAGCGCCGTTGAAAAGAGCGACGAGCCTTCCGCTTCTGTCAACGCCATCAAGGTCGTGACAGCTGAAAGCGAGTGCATCCGTCTGACCACCAACTACCACATCAGCGACGACGACGAAGTGGTTGACAAGTTTGTCTACGATGCCCTCTACAACAGCAAGCTCATCACAGCCGACTATAAGGTGTTTAAAGACCGCGAAAACCGCGCTGGTGGTTCCATCGTGTCTTCTCAGAAGGTTGACTCTTCTGTTGCTGAAGACATGACCAAGGGCGCCATCATCAGCGTCATCCTTTCGCTCATCGCCATCTTCCTCTACATCCTGGTGCGTTTCCGCAACGTGGCCTTCTCAGTAGGTAGTGTGACCGCATTGGCAGTCGACACCCTCTTCATCATCGGTATGTACTCCCTCTGCTGGGGCTTGGTTCCATTCTCTTTGGAAATTGACCAGACCTTCATCGGTGCCATCCTGACGGCCATCGGTTACTCAATCAACGACAAGGTGGTTGTGTTCGACCGTATCCGTGAGAACCTCGGCCTCTATCCGAAGCGCCCAACGATGCGCTTGTTCAACGATTCTTTGAACAGCACATTGACGCGTACCATCATGACATCGGCCACCACCCTCTTGGTGCTCCTCTGCATCTTCTTCCTCGGTGGCGACAGCATCCGCTCATTTGCCTTCGCAATGATCCTCGGTGTCATCTTCGGAACGCTCTCTTCAATCTTCCTCGCCGCTCCAATCGCTTACCGCGTGCTCGGCAAGAAGCGTGTGCAGGAAGCTGCTTGATGGCATAATGTCTGAACAAGAGACGACATAACAACATTCATAAATTCGGCGTGCCGCCAAACACATCCGTGTGTTTTGGCGGCACGCTTTTTCTCTCTGTCCCTATCAGAAGTCTTGCCAATCCCCATTCCTGGTTGTCTACTCGCGGCCGCCGGTAATGCTGCTCGCGGCCGAAGGTCGTGCTACTCGCGGCCGTAGGTAGCATTACTCGCGGCCGCGAGTAGATGACTTTGTTTGCGGAGAGGGAGAATCTTTCTTAGGAAAATGATATTCCGTTGGAAATCTAAAAAATGATTCAAAATATTCTCGTACAAAAGTACCACAGTTAAATATATTTGTGGTATTTTTGTACAGCAATCAAGAGAGCAAGTATGAAAGCAAAGAATTCATTCATATCATCAGCAAGCGTCAAAGAACAAGGACGAACAGCCTACTACAAAATGCTGGAAGCCGTTCGTCAAGGGGAATTGATTCAGGTTTGCCGTGGCGTATATGCAAATGTAGATCAATTGTCAGCAGGAATGGTTGATATTGAGACAATAGTTCCCGGTGGTATTCTCTGTCTTTGGTCTGCTTGGAATATCCATCAGCTCACGACATCAATGCCGCAGGCTTATCATGTAGCCATCAAAAGAGACAGGAAACTAAAAGCACCTTCATTCCCAAAGATAGAACTTCATCATTATTCCTCCAGCATTCTTGAGATTGGTGTGAGGGAGAAAGTGATAGACGGATTTAAGGTTAGGGTATATGATCTTGAACGATGCGTTTGTGATGTTGTTAAATTCCGCAATAAGGTAGGCATTGATGTCTGTTCCGAGATAATTGGTAACTATCTTTCCAGACCAGAACGGAATATCAGTAAGCTAATGGATTATGCCAGACTATTGCGTGTTGGAAACATCCTTGAAAATTATCTGCAGGTTAAACTATGAGTAAGGAACAGAATAAAAACTAAGTAGGGCGTCATAATTATGATTGTAATTTTGAACCTCTTTCCTGCTCCATCATTTTGAGAGAGTATAGCACTCAGCACAATGAAAGATTTTGCAGCAATAGATTTTGAAACAGCCAACAGCGAGCGCTCATCCGTTTGTTCCGTTGGCGTGGTTATCGTTCGTGGCGGTGAGATTGTCGACAAGTTCTACTCGCTCATTAAGCCCGAACCGGCGTATTACAACTACTGGTGTAGCCGCGTGCATGGCCTGTGTGCCGCAGATACGGAAAATGCACCCGTATTCCCTGAAGTGTGGAGGCAGATAGAACCGAAGATAGCCGGTCTGCCTCTCGTGGCCCACAACAAATCCTTCGACGAAAGCTGCCTTAAGGCCGTCTTTCGTGTTTACCAAATGGACTATCCTGACTATGAGTTCCACTGCACTTGCATCGCTTCGCGTAAGGTTTGGCCAGGAGGCCGCCATAATCTCGACATCATTGCCGCCCGTTGTGGATATGACTTAACAAACCACCATCATGCTTTGGCAGATGCAGAGGCTTGTGCGGCCATTGCGCTCGAGATACTTTGAAGGTGTCTTGCAAAGCAAAAATGGATGTATAGCCCATCAGTCTTTCGCGAACGTTGAAAAGGTACGGTACGTTTTCCTTCCTCCCCTCTAAAATTCTACAAGGATTGTAAGTATCTTATGCGTAGTCATCTAACATACAAATGTTAAAATAGAGTTGTGGATAACATTTAAGCGGCATATTGTTTCTTTTTTATGAAACAATATACTTAACTTTGTACAAAATAGATAATGTATGGTGCAAAATATCTTCAAACTTGTCTTGACAGACGAGGCAAGGAACTTTATTGAGGGCTTACCCGAAGCGGTGTCTTACAAGATTTACTACAATATCAAACGAGTTGCAGGTGGAGAACGTAACAAAGAGCTCTTCAAGAAGTTGGAAAACTCGGAGATATGGGAGTTTCGTACATTGTATAATAAAACAGCTTATCGCCTGTTTGCTTTTTGGGACAAGGATAAAGAAACATTGGTGATTGCTACTCATGGCATCATCAAGAAAACTCAAAAGACACCAAGCAAGGAGATTGCAAAGGCAGAAGCAATAAGAAAAGAATATTTTAAAAACAAGTGATTATGGCACAGATGAATCTGACCCCATTGGACGATGTGCTTGACAAGCATTTCGGCAAAGTTGGCACACCACAACGTGATGCTTTCGAGAATGATGTAGATGGAGCCTTACATGCCTACAGATTAGGCGAAGCTATTAAGAATGCCCGTATAAAGCAGAACTTGACCCAAGAACAATTGGGCGAGCGTATCGGCGTGAAAAGAGCACAGATTTCCCGATTGGAAAGAGGTTATAGTATAACGATTCCAACTATGAGAAGAGTGTTCAAAGCATTGGGCGTGGTCACTGCGACGATTGACTTAGGCATAGCAGGTAAAGTTGCATTGTGGTAGCCCTATTATCTATGGTATATAAATGACAGGAAGGACAACAGACCTCGTTATATCAAGGTTGCTTGATACTTCAAATATAGAGTATCACGCTTAAATGCCAGCGCCCTATTGATTTCCTCAATAGGGCGCTGGTTTTAAGTAATGGTGAAGGAATAAGTTAAGCAATATTGACCTGTATTTATCGGGTGACCTTGTTATTGTAATAGAAAACAAGGCTAAGGTTGAAGACCAAGCAAAGTCCTTGAAAGATAATGAGGATTTGCTGATGGATACGTCAAGCGTAACCAAATATGCAAGCGGCGCCGCGCGAACATGCAGCGAAGGTCTGAGGCGAAGCACTGTAGCTCACTTTGCTCGCAAAGTGAGGGGGACGAATATTGCGGCGGCCAAGCACGGGCTATCCCCCCCAAAAAAAAATCACGCCGTCACTTAACTTTCGAGGTTTTTTGCAGTATATATAGTTGAAATGAATCGCAAAGAGTTTGAAAATATCGTGCCAGAGCTGCGACCATTGATGGTCAAGGTCGCGCGTGATTTCTTTGGCAATCAAGATGATGCCGAGGATGTCGCGCAGGATGCGTTGGTGCGTCTTTGGAACTATTGCGAGCGACTGGATGCAAACAGGAATATGAAGCAGCTGGCCATTATGGTGACCAAGAATTGTTGCATTGACACCTATAAGCGAAGGCAGATGATGGTCGAAGTGCCGTGTCCAGACGAACGAATGGCAGGCGTAACCTATCAGGCAGATGCCGAAGTCGTGGCGCAGGAGACGCGGGGACGAATCGACTCCGCCATCAGATGCTTGTCGCCACGCGAGCAGCAACTCGTGAGGAAGCGATATTTGGAAGATCATTCCGCAGAAGAAATTGCCAGAGAGACCGGCATTCCGAAACCATCGGTCAAAAGCATGCTCTCTGGCGCCAAGGCAAAGTTGATAAGAATACTTAAAAAAACAGGTCATGAAGCACAATGAAGACGATGCGCTCTACCAGCAAATCTTGGCCGAATTGAAGCCCGGGGCTGACGAGTACGACCGGATGGTGGCGCAGAAAAAACACCCCGCAGGCTTGAGACGCCGCTTCAGGCCTCGTTTCGGATATGTGGCAGCGGCGTGTGTGATGATAGCATTCTTGGTTGCGACACAGATTCTGTGGCAGACCAACGGTTTGCAGCAGCCCCCACAGCTTGCCCGCCAGGTGTTGCCAACGGCAGGGGACGTGGCAACACGCGTTGCCGTTCCAAAGGACGCGCCGGCGGAAATCCCTGCAAAGGAACAGCGTTGTCAGCAACGCTTGGTTGCAGCAGCCATGACAACTCCAAAAACCGAGGAGGAAGTCAAGGACAGTGCCAGCGTGAAGCTCGCGCCACCGACAGACCATGCAGAAGCAGACCGCGCCGCAATCGTTGCCGAGGTGGAGGCAAGGGTGGTGGAAGCCATGCTGGAACAGCAGATAGCCGTTGAGGTGGTGAACGAAGCCATCAGTCATCATGAAGATTCCCAACAAATACAATGCGCAATATGAAACGTACATTTTTTTCTGTTATTTTCGTTGCCTTCGCCACGCTGTGTGCGCAGGCACAGAATCCTTTCTCTTCTATCTTGTCTGACTGCAAGGTGGTTGCTGTTAGCAATGAGCAAGGACGTGATCGGCTTGATTCAACCAACTGTCTACAAACGCAAGTCTATGCTGTTCCCTACAAAGGCAAAAAAACGGTGGCCAAAGCGGAGGCCATCATCAAGGAGATTGTGGATTGTTACAACAAGCAGATTGGACATTACACGGGGGGCTTTTGCTTCAGCGGCAAACTGGATGTGCATTCTCCGGCCGAGAGCCAGAAGGTCAGTGCCAGTTATAGTGAGGATGCTGCCCCGTTTGTTGTCGGAGGCGTTGGGCGAAACTATGCGCTCTTGCGCCAGCTGGACCCCAAGAACCCCCACTATCGCACGGTTTATGGCGTGGAGTGGTGGTTGCTCGAAAAGCCCCGGGTGGTGTATTTCAAGACGTTTCGCCTGTTTGGTCCTCTGACGGCGCGTAGCAACCCCAAGTACATCCTCGGCCAAACTGACTCCATGAAGGATTTTCTGGATACGTTCCGCTCGACAGACTGGCAGAACAAGAAATTTGATATGTTCGGCAAGGCCGATTCCTTGAAACTTGAGATGCTCGGCAAAATCAATCCCTTGAAGCACGCCGATGATGTGGCGTGGTACTTGGGGAAGGTGTGCGACCTTTACAAGGGCGATGGCAGCGCGATGGACAGTGGAGTGGTTTCTGTGGCTGTGCGCCGGTTTATGAATTATATGAGTGAGAGCAACGTCTGGAAAACAGACGAGGGCGTGGTGCGGGTGTTGCGTGCATTCCGTCTGCCGGGTTGCTATGCCGAGGTGAATGGCAAGGTGGTGGAGCATGGCGACATGCAGTGGCTGGCCTCTCGCTGGAAAGATTTACACATCTCGAGAGTTTCATACGTGGAGAAGGGGGATCCCGAGTGCCAGAAATATGGTGAAAAGTCGAAGAATTTCCTCTTTCGGGTGTATCTCACGGAGTGACACTTAGTAATGGTAGATGTTCAAATTCTAAAAAAATATCTGCGCGGTTTTGAGCCAAATAGCATGGTGGTTGCGGCGCTGCAACAAGAGCCGTAGCGCGAACATTCGGCGAAACTCTGGGGCGAAGCACTGTAGCTCACTTTGCTCGCAAAGTGAGGGGGACGAATAGTGCGGCGGCCAAGCACGAGCTGAAAATCCAACAAGGTCATGCCTCGGAGCGTTGGCCATGTTCGCTACGTGTTCGTGGCCCTCACTTTGCGAGCAAAGTGAGCTACAATGCTGGCGCCGCTACAGACGATGATGCGGGCCAGCGCAAATCTCCGTTGCGAGAGTGCTGCTGTCAATATTTAGTAATGGTAAGTAGGTAGTCTGAATGCAAAAAAAATATTCAGGCTGCCTACTTTGCATTTATCCTTCATTCCCTCACTCCTCCCCACGCCCTTTACGCCAAAATCCTCCGTTTTTTGAAAATTCTTTCCTAAAACCAATGTGCATCATGTTATTATGTATATCTTTGTATTTCAATTTTAGCATTAGTAATGAAACACATCCTATATCCGATACCCGTTCTTCTTCTCATTGTCTGCTCCTTGGTATTTAGCCAGTGTAGCAGTCGTGGGCCGTACAATCCGCAGTTGGTACACATCGACAGCCTGCTCAATCAAGAGGATTTGGATACGTCAGCGGTATCGGCGGCCTTTAGGCGTGTCTCCACATCGTTGGGCGGCTTTGATGATGACAACCGGATGTATTATAATCTGCTGACGCAGTTCTATCAGTTTAAGACCTATCAGCCCGTTGAGAACGACAGCGTTTTGCGGGCGGTGATTCAGTATTATGGCGACGAAGCGTCGAAAGAAGGGCTGCTGGCAAATTATGTCGGTGCGGGGATGTACTATGACCGTAAGGAATATGAGAAAGCACAGGACTGTGGGTTGAGATTCTTGAGGATGACGGACGAAACGTCTGATTATGACAAGGTGATGAGAATTAAATGTCACATCTTTCTTGGCGACATATATGCGTTTCATACTGAAAATGAACTGTCGTTAGAGCAATTCAAAAGAGCCCTGTATTGGGCTGAAGCGGAAAAGGACACGATGCTTATGGCGGAGGGCAATTATGCCTTGGCCCAGGCCTATCGTGAGTGTGGAAATCGTGATTCAGCTTTTGTGGCTTGCAGAAATGCTTATCGTTTTTTTAAGGCAGTTGGTGATGAGGTGAGGACTTCTTGGATGTGGCTGGAATATGCGCAGATCTGTAATCATTTCCATCTCTATGATAAAACGGCCTATTATCTAAAACATCTGGAGAATACCGCCGACTGGATTAGCAAAGACCATAGGGTCGTGCCTGGAATGAACAGAGAGTGCTATTATCAAGCCAAGGCAAAGATGTTTGAGAATACCAATCGCTTGGATTCGGCGATTGTTTTTTATAAGCGGGGTTTGGCATCGGCTGACCTTGATTTTTTGCATGACAGCAGTAGGTCGCTTTGCCGCATCTATTTGAAAAAAGGGAATGTAGACTCTTTGAAGAAATACCAGGCCATTTATGAGAAATATAAACAACGCCATGAATCGACTCATAATGGGTATTCGTTACAACGGAAACAGATAGAGTTTAATGAAACCAGGCAGGCAAAGGCGCGTGCTGCGCGAATGTGGAAAATTGCGTTTGCTGTTGTGGCTGGCATCTCTCTTCTCCTCATAGTTTTATGTCTGATGGTACGGTTCTATCGTCGGAGGCGTGGAAAGGTTGATGTGAAGAGTGCTTCAGGTCGGCAGGATGAATTGCGCAACGTCTGCAAGGATGCGGCTGTTTTTGATTCGCAAGACAACACGTGTCGATGTGTGGTGGATTATTATCAGTGTGAAGCCGTTTTGGGCTTGAGGAATATGGCAGAACAGCAAAAGTCGGTTGCGCTGACAAGTCCTCTGTGGGAGGAACTTATGACATTTGTGCACAAAGAAGACACATGCTTTGGAGATTTCCTGGATGGGCTTCAGAAAAGGGAGCGTCGAATTGGCAAGAATGTCATTTTCTTATGCCTGCTCATCCGTGCCGGTTTTACGCTAACGGAGATTAGCTCTCTTTTGGCGGTTAATGCCAGTGCGGTTTGCAATATGCGTGCACGTTTGGCCCGCAAGATTTTAAATGACGAAAAGGCTGTGGCCAAACATCTGGATGAATACATCAGGGGGATTCCCTGATTTCGGAACCTCTTCTGATAAGTAGTTGGTCAGTCTCTTTTTTATATTCACAAAACACAGGCTTCAGCTCGGCAAGGCATACAAACAAGTTTGATGCTCTGCCGAGTTGAAGCCTACTTCTATGGTTTATTTATTAGGGTGTTCAAAATTCCAGAAATCAAGGTTGGCCAAGAGGCGCCAGCGCCCCTGAAAGGAGCAGCGGCGCAACTGCCATGTTATTTGGCTCAAAACCGCACAGAGACTTTTCTTGATTTTGAACACCCAACCTTATAGGGCGCAGGAACGGGGAACACGGCTATGAACTTGCTGGGCTTTCAGCCCGCACAGAGCCGCCGCGCGAACATTCGGCGAAGCACTGCGGCGAAGCACTGTAGCTCACTTTGCTCGCAAAGTGAGGGGGACGAATATTGTGGCGGCCAAACACGGCTAAAAATCCAACAAAGTCATGCGCTAAAGCGCTGACCATATTCGCTACGTGTTCGTGGCCCTCACTTTGCGAGCAAAGTGAGCTACAATGCTGGCGCCGCAAAAGACGATGATGTGGGCCAGCGCAAATCTCCGTTGCGAGGGTGCTGCTGCCAATATTTAGTAATGCTAAGTAGGTAGTCTGAATGCAAAAAAATATTCAGGCTGCCTACTTTGCATTTATCCTTTATTCCCTCAGTCCTCCCCACGCCCTTTCCGCCAAAATCCTCCGTTTTTTTGAAAATTCTTTCCTAAAACCAATGTGCATCATGTTATTATGTATATCTTTGTATTTCAATTTTAGCATTAGTAATGAAACACATTCTATATCCGATACCCGTTCTTCTTCTCATGGTCTGCTCCTTGGTGTTTTGCCAGTGTAGCAGCCGCCGTGGGCCGTATGATCCGCAGTTGATGCACATTGACAGTCTGCTAAACGAGGCCGATGTAGATACTGCCAAGGTCTTGGCAGCGTTTGGGCGTGTGTCAAAGTCTTTGGACACCGAAAACCGCATGTACTACAATTTGCTGACGCAGTATTATATGTTCAAGACATACCAGCCTGTGGAAAGCGACAGTATCTTGCGAGCCGTTATTGAATATTATGGAGATAAACCTACAAAGGAAGGACTGTTGGCCAACTATATCGCAACGGGAATGTATAATGATAGGAATGAATTTGCGAAAGCACAGGATTGCGGACTTAGATTTCTGAGAATGTCAGACCGTACGTCGAAATTTGACAAGGTAATGCGTGCAAAATGCCATCTGCAGTTAAGTGACATTTATCAGAACCATCTCGATTCGCTTATGGTGTTGGAACAACGTAGGCAGGCCGTATATTGGGCTGAGCAGACAACAGACACCATGCTCATGGCAGACAGCTATTATTATTTGTCGAATATGTGTGAGGCCGTCGGGGATTATAAGCAGTCATTGTCTGCATGCGACAAGGCCTATGAATATTACTCGGTGGTAGGCTATCGCAACGGGGCTGCGCGGATATGGGTACAACGAGCCAAAAACTATATGGCGCTAAATGATTTGCCTTATGCAAAACTGTGCATGAAGAATTATGAGGCAATGACAACCGATTTGGATTCATCACATAGGATAAAGCCAGGACTTAACAACGAGATATATTATAATGTGATGGGGCGATTGTGTGAAAAATCGGGTGATATAGATTCTGCATTTATGTATTATAATCTTGAATTTGCAAGTCCTAATGAGGTTTTCATTCGTTTTGCAAGTGGACATCTTGCCAGACTGTATGAAAAAATTGGGAAACTTGACTCTGCCGGGAAATACTATCAGATAAATATGCAGTATCAAAAAAAGAGCACGTCCACATATAGTGATAAAAATATGCAGCGCAAGCAAATTGAATATGATTTGGGCGTTCTGAATGAAAAGAGAATTTCAAAAGAACATATGCTGGTGGCTATATCTGTTGTGGCGTTATTGTTAGTTGCTCTCGCGTTTAAGAAATGGCCGTGGATAAAGAAGACGGTTTTTTCGTTGCGCAACAGAAGCAATGGTAAGTTGGCAGACAATACAAAAGATGTGAAGGCAGATGAAATAGAAAACCATGAAAACTCTGAAGTCTCCAATGAAAAACCTTTTTCTCTTGAAAGAAGAGAAGAGCAATTGGAAGAGACTGCTTCCACTGTGTCGACCAAAAATGGTAATGAAGAATTGGACAAGCTTCTTCCTCATGAAAGTAACGACAATCCTTTCATCGCGTTGCGCGGTGCGTATGGTTCCCCCGTTGATTATTCCTCTTCTCCAGTGGTTGGAAAATTAAGGGCAATGGTTGAAAATGACGAAGACGTAACATTGAAAGAAACATCGTGGCGCAAATTGGAGGCGTATGTAAAAAAGGAAGATGCGGCATTTGCAGCTTTTATGATATGCCTTAAGGATAATTGCAGGCGTATAACGTCTGTGCACATACGCGTCTGCATTCTGCTTCGTGTTGGATTACTGCCTACGGGAATCAGTAAATTGATGAACGTGTCACAGTCTGCTGTTACAAATTTACGTCGTAATCTGGCTGTAAAGATATTGCGGAATCCACAATGTAAGGCGGAAGACCTTGATGTTTACATCAGAAGTCTTTAAGTAATGGTAAGTAGGTGTTCAAAATTATTTTATAGTATCCATGCAGGGAAAACCCTGTATGATATTGCCTTGCCGCATTCTTTTGCCCCTACAACTGCCTTTCATCAGTCACGTAGCCCGCTACGCTCCTTCTTCAAGACAGCTGTAGGAACAAAATAATACGACAATTCAATATAAACTAATTCTGAACATCTACTTAAAAATAACTTGACCAATTTTGAAGGGTAAGGAGTTATATCTTTATACAGGCCAAAATTGCTCAACTTATTCTTTCACCATCACTAAGCCTATCGTTTTTTTGTTAGTTTTTTATTTTTTTAATTGTCTGGATTACAGTGGGATAAACATCTAAGAGTGAAGTCGGGCAGGCTAAGAGTGAAGTCGAGTGAAGTAAGAGTGAAGTGAAAAATTTGGAATTACATGTAAATAGGCTTTAACTTTGTCGGCGATGCCAATTGACGGTGTTTGCAACATCGTGGAGCGGTTTTCCTCGCATGCCAGTGTGTCGCGGTGCCTGCATTGCAGTGCGCTTTGCCCGCAAGGTGACGGGAAACAGACTGTCGCGGAGAGAAAATGAGGGGCGGAAACGTCCTGCTGAAGCGGAAAAATGTCCAGCAAAGCAATTTTTTTCTTTCATTCCTTCACACCGCCTAATCCACTGATTGACATAGAGGTAGGTGCGTTTTATGAGCAAAATGTGAACGGGATGTGAACGGCGCTTGAAAAGTGTGAACAAAGTGTGAACGAGAATCCTTGGCGGCTTCATCTTTTTTCGCTAATTTTGGGCAGACCATTAATAATGGTGAAAGACAAATAGACAGGATATAATGGTGGAATATCACCATCACAATATAAACGACTGCTCCACGTGCGGCTTTCCGCTTCGGGAGCGTATCCAGTTCTAATTCCGTCATTTCTCTCGAAAGTGAGATGAGAAGGGGCGTCGTGGCGTCAGAGATTATGGTTAGAATAACTAAGCCCGGCGCCCTGCTTCTCTTTCACGCTGACGGCCGTTGGCATCTTCATGATGCGACGCGGGGCGGTCGTGTTCTTTCTGGGGGGAAGCCCGCTATGCTCCCTCTTCCAAATTCCAAAACCAACAAAAATACAGGTCAAAATTGCTCAATTTATTCTTTTAACATAACTTATTATCAAACCATTAAATAAAAGACCATGAGAAATAGATTATTTTTCTTGATTGCCGCTTTGTGTCTTGCCCTAAGCCAAAGCCACTCCTATGCGCAAAAATACATCTATGGAGATGTACACGACTGGCTGACAAATAGACTGATGGAGAATGTCAAGGCAGTTCTTATGACAAGTGATAGTGTGGTGATAGATTCAATGTACACAGGCTGGAAAGGGCAAGTAAGCGAAACAAGAAAAGCCTGGTTACTTAAGGTTAAAGACGAGCCTGCTACATATATCGTGAAATTTTCTTTCGACAATTATCAAACACAGTATAAGCGGATTAATTTTAATCCAAGAGGCCGTATGAAATATTACAATTACGGCACTATAAAATTGAAACGCCAACGTGAGCAGAAACTTGGTGTGGCAACCGTGACGGCTTCACGCGTCAAGTTCTATACAAAGAAAGATACCTTGGTGTTTAATGCCGATGCTTTCCAAATGGCAGAAGGATCTATGCTCGATGCCTTAATTAAGCAGTTGCCTGGAGTTGAACTGAAAAGCAACGGAGAAATATATGTGAACGGCAAATATGTTGAGAGCCTCTTGCTCAATGGCGAGGAATTCTTCAAGAAAGACAATACCGTGCTTTTGGAAAATCTGCCTTCATATACTGTCAACCAAGTGCAGGTATATAAAAAACAAGGTGACCTGAGCCGTTTTGCTGGCAAGAATTTGGGCTTTGATGAGGAGTATGTCATGGACATAAAGCTGAAGAAGCAATATTCCATTGGTGTTTTGGCCAATGCCGAGGGGGCGGCAGGAACAAAAGACAGATATATTGGACGTCTTTTTGCCTTGCGCTTCACGCCGCAGTCGCGCGTGTCTGCATTCGCCAATTTCAACAATATCAACGAAACACGTAAGCCTGGAGAAAGCGGAGATTGGACTCCCTCGAACTCCTTGGATGGCTTGCAGACCACAAAAACTGGCGGAGTGGACTATCTGGTCAGCGACAAGCGTAAACGTTTTAAGGTTTCTGGTGATGTTTCATTGACGCATTCTGATGCCGACAATATATATAGCTCCGTTGGAGAACAGTTCCTGACGGGTGGTAACACTTTCTTACATAGTTACAGCAGGAGCAGAAATTGCTATACGAATTTCTCAACGAGCCATAACTGGCGCTTTATGTGGAAGAAAACTGAATTGCAGTTTATGCCATATTTCCAGTATAAGGACTACAATAATTATGAAGTCTCCGCTTCTGCAAGGTTCAATAGAGACATTACGTCGATGTCTGGACTGACCGACAGCATAATGAATCCTGGTATAACTCCCTGGCTACAGGCGTGGGCAGTGAACAGAACCCTTAACGAAACGCAAAATGACGGTCATGACATGGTTGCATATTTGTATGCAAGCGTCAATCAGAAAATTCCATTCTCGGATGATTTTGTCAATATCGATGCGTCTGCTTCTTTTCAAGACTATGTGACCCAAACCTACAACCGTTATCGTCTTGACTATCCACAAAACGCAAACAGCGTAAGCGACATTCGCAACCGCTTCTATAACGAAAAGCCATATAAGATAAACTCCTACTATGGTCGGTTGAGATACTGGTATTTCTTGCCATTCAATATGGCGATTACGCCGTCATATAAATACGAACATATATATATCCGCGATAACTATGGTATTTACCGTCTTGAGCAGTTGGCTGATTGGAACATCAACAACCCGTTGGGAATGCTGCCATCGGAAAGTGAATACCTCAATGTCGTTGACCGTGGCAACAGTTTCAACAAAACGCTCAATACGGATAAAAATGAGATAAGCATACAATCGCATTGGGAAGGTTCGGTAGGTAAGAAAGGTGCATATATGTCCGTCAGTGCTGAGCTACCTTTGGTTATTACCCGACGCGAACTGGACTATCAGCGCGACATCCATATTGATACTTTGTTCAGCAAGACGGCAGTGACTTTCAATCCTTCTTTTGAACTTACGCACAACTGGCATAATTGGCAGCGTCAGGTGCAACTGCAATACAGTATGGAAGGGAGACTGTATGACCTCGTGCAGACTTTGGACTACAGAAGCGACAACAACCCGCTGCACATTGACGTGGGCAACGCACGCTTGAAGAACAGCTACCTCCACAATCTGTCGTTATACTATAAGAACAACAGTCCGCGCAAGCAGCGTTCCTTCAATGCCAGACTGGCCTACAACATTTCGAAGAACCAATTTGGCTATTCGAGACTTTATAACCGCCAGACGGGTGCTACCACGTTCCAGCAGGTGAATATCAACGGCAACTATAATGTTTCGGGAAGCGTGAACTACAACATGGCGCTCGACAAGAAACATCGCATTTATTTCGGCACGTCGACCTCTTCGCAGTTCTACAACAATGTCGACCTCATCACCGTTGAAGGAGAAAACATGAATCCGCGCAGCAAGGTGAAAACACTGTTCCTCACTGAGACCTTGAAACTCGACTACAAAATCGGAAGCCAGAAAATCGGGGCGAAGGTGAGCGGAACATGGCGCAACGCCACAAGCGCTCGCGAGGATTTTTCGACGGTGAATGCCGCCAACTTCAATTACGGACTGACAGGACAGTTTGAACTCCCGTTCGACTTCCAGATCTTCACCGACCTGACGATGTACAGCCGCCGCGGATATGAGGCACACGAGATGAATACGGACGAACTCGTCTGGAATGCACGTCTCTCGAAGAAGTTCTTTAAGAAACGCCTGACTGTTGCGCTCGAGGGCTTCGACATCCTGCACAACCTCTCAACCGTGACACATTCACTCAACGGACAGGGACGCACGGAGACCTACCGCAACGTGATTCCGAGCTACGGCATGCTGCACTTGATTTACCGGTTGAATATCCAGCCGAAGAAGAGACAATAAATATGGCCTTACAGGTGGGGTGTTCAAAATTGGAATACTAAATCGATAAAGATTGTGCGGAAAAGCCCTATCTGCGGCTCTGTGCGGGCTGAAAGCCCAGCAGGTTCATAGCCCAGGGCAACGCCCTGGGTGCCGTGTTCCCCATTCCTGCGCCCTGTAAGGTAGGGTGTTCAAAATCGCTTCAAAATCCTACGCATTTTTTGCCTA
>ERZ1026862.514-NODE-514-length-25933-cov-15.079295_pt1 | contig 25933 bp, 22 predicted proteins | sample MGYA00380161_ERZ1026862 | MGnify/ENA primary metagenome ERZ1026862 (study PRJEB33269, sample SAMEA4719797) | human gut metagenome | biome: human-associated habitat; feature: organic feature; material: feces | place: Cameroon | collected 2013-10 ... | reverse complement strand
TAGGTGTATATCCCATAAACAAAGATACCTGTTACATATACATTATAAGAGAACAAACTCTCAAACGTCATACGTTAAAAGATATTCGAAAGAAAAAACTCTATAAACGTCGAGTAATAAGAAAAAAAGATTTCAATAACCATTTGTTTGAATACAGATAAGCATACTATTTTTTAAGCAGCAGTAGAATGAATGGTATAAGCACCAGTTGGATGATAGCATTATAAAATATACAAAATGTTTTGTCTTTTCGCCCATTTGCAGTAACTTTAAATAACTTACGCGGCATTCGGAAATGCAAAAGAAAGCAATTTCTTTTGCCATTTCGCTCATTTGCAGTAACTTTAAATAACTTACGCGGCATTCGGAAATGCAAAAGAAAGCAATTTCTTTTGCCATTTCGCTCATTTGCAGTAACTTTGCACCAAGATTCACGAAACAAACAACAATACCAATTCGACATCTATGAAAGAATTAGCTCTTAAGTATGGATGCAACCCTAACCAAAAGCCATCAAGGATTTATATGGAAGAGGGTGAGCTTCCTATCGAGGTTATCAACGGTAGACCAGGATACATCAACTTCCTGGATGCGCTAAATAGTTGGCAACTTGTTAAGGAACTGAAAGCTGCTACTGGCATTCCTGCCGCAGCAAGTTTCAAACATGTTAGTCCTGCTGGTGCTGCTATAGGCTTGCCTCTTAGCGACACTCTAAAGAAAATCTATTTCGTTGACGACGTAAAGATAGAACTATCACCTTTGGCTTGTGCCTATGCAAGAGCAAGAGGTGCCGACCGCATGTGCTCATACGGAGATTTCGTTGCTCTTAGCGATGTTTGCGATGCTGCTACTGCAACTCTCATCAAGCGCGAGGTTAGCGACGGTGTTATTGCTCCTGGATATACCGACGAGGCGCTCGAAATATTGAAGGATAAGCGCAAGGGTACATACAACGTTATCAAGATTGACCCTAACTATGTGCCACAGCCTATAGAGCGCAAGCAGGTGTTCGGTATCACCTTCGAACAGGGACGCAATGAGATTAAGCTCGACGACCCTGCTTTGTTCGAGAATATCCCTACTCAGAACAAGACTTTCACAGACGAAGCTAAGCGCGACCTTATCATCGCCCTCATCACATTGAAATATACTCAGAGCAACTCTGTATGCTACGTTAAGGACGGACAGGCTATCGGTATCGGTGCTGGTCAGCAGAGCCGTATCCACTGCACTCGTCTTGCTGGTCAGAAGGCTGACACATGGTGGTTGCGCCAATGTCCAAAGGTTATGAACCTTCCTTTCAAGCCAGGCATCCGTCGTGCTGATCGCGACAACACCATCGACGTTTACATCAGCGAGGAGCATGAGGACGTATTGAGAGATGGCACATGGGAGATGTTCTTCACCGAAAAGCCAGAGGTTTTGACAATGGAAGAAAAGAAGGCTTGGATTGCTCAAAACACTAAGGTTGCTCTTGGTTCAGATGCTTTCTTCCCATTTGGCGACAACATCGAGCGTGCACACAAGAGTGGTGTAGAATATATAGCACAAGCAGGCGGTAGCATCCGTGACGATAATGTTATTGAGACTTGCGACAAGTATGGCATCGCAATGGCATTCACAGGTGTTAGATTGTTCCACCATTAATTCATAACATAAACCCCATTTATAGCATGTCTGACAATTTCACCGACATCTTAGAAGGTGGCATCGTCTTCAAGAAGAGTTCTTCTGGAAATAAGGAATCGGACAAAGTGAAGACTAAGGCCAAGAAAAAGAAATACATCACTGGTGCCCACGGCAGCGGTTCGGCTAAACAAAAGGCTAAATACCGCGAACAAAGAGCCAACAGACATAAGTAATGTATACAAACAATAATAGCGGCAAGAGAAATGCACATAGGCATATCCTCTTGCCGCTATTTTTATTTCTTCTTTACGTTAGCTTTTACTTCCTTATACCTCCACTCTTTGTCAACGTTATGGTAGCATCATGGAGTTTGCGGTTGCCATGGTCGAACATCAAGGCAGGATTGAAGCGATTGCCACGGAACTTGGTTTCGAAATGTAGGTGCTCTGTAGTAGCACGACCTGTGCGACCAGTAAGTCCTATCACTTGTCCTGCTTTCACCTTATCGCCTGCCTTAACAAGGTTCTTAGACTGATGGCTATACAATGTCTCAAAGCCGTAGGCATGCTTTATGCGTATGCAATTGCCATAGCCTGCAAAAGGACCAGAGGATATTACTACGCCATCGAAAGCTGCAAGTATCTCGTCATTTGGCTTTGTCTTTAGGTCTACTCCCGAATGACCTCGTCTGCCTCCGTAAGGACTGATAACCTTAGCTCCAGGCAAAGGATACGACCAATGCTTCTGTTCTATCTTTCTGAGGTCGAGCTTGAATGTAGAATTTTTCTTAAATGGGTCGTCATCAAGATTTGCCATCAGCCTCTTCGACTTTTCATCGGCAACAACGCTAATGCTAATTCCTCCACCCACTTTCTTACATTGCACAATCTGCTTTCTCAGCTTATGGCTCGACAAAGAGATAATGGTTTCAGGATTAATCTTCGAACCGTTTATCATGATGTTGAAGTCAAGGAATTCTCGCTTTGAATCTCCACCTACAATAGCAATGGTATGTCCTGCCTTTACTTCCTGACCAACTTTCACAAGGTTCTGAGCATTATGTGCATAAACAGTTTCAAGACCATTATGATGGCGAACAACGATAACATTGCCATGACCAGAAATATAGGTAGACAATCGAACAATTCCGTCAAACATAGCCTTCACAGCATCTCCTTTCTTGGTTTCTATCTCAAGGTCATTGCCGGTCAATACAGCCTTACCTACAGGCAATGGAAACGAATATTCTTTTTCTGGAAGCTGAGTAAAATCAATATTTATGATATTGCTCTTAGCAAAGAGACCGGGCGTTGGCACACTTATTTGCTGCTGTTCGGATGCTGTAAATTTCTCACTTGTGGCAGCTATTATCGTCAGCGACATCATCAATGCCACAACATAAATAGTTAGCTTAGATAGATTCTTTTTTATCATTTGGTTTCCTCCATAATTATTGCTGTATATATTCTGCCCGAGTTAATGCCTTGACGACGGGCAGAGAAAAAATCGTTAGAAGTATAGGTATCAATGCCCGATACCATAATGTTTTCTGCAGGGATTCCTGCTGCAACCAACTCTCTGCGGTTGCATTCTGGCAAATCGATATGCCATTTACCCATTTGCTTCGCTATGCCATTCATATCGAAGCCTGCAGAGGCAAACTGGTCGTAGACTTCCTGTCCAACCTCAAAGCTCTTTAATGATATGCCAGGACCTATCACTGCCTTCAACTTCTCGGCATTAGAATGATAGGTTGTTTGCATCTCTGCTACTGCCTTCAAAGCTATACGCTTTACAGTTCCACGCCAGCCGGCATGTACTGCACAGGCAGCATGATGCTCAGGGTCGTATATTATAATAGGTATGCAGTCGGCGGTAGAAACGCCTATGCATACTCCAGTCATCGATGTGAATATTCCATCCACTCCTTCTATCACCTTAGCTCTCTCTTCCTCTGGCAATGCCATAAAGTCGGGAGCTATGATACAGAAGTCTGCTCCATGTACCTGATGTGGCAACAATATCTTTGTTGGCTCTATGCCTAATGTCTCGGCAAGTGATGCTTTATTGGCTGCGATATTCTCTTGCAAATCGCCACAATAGCTATTTATATTAAAGCTGCTATATGCGCCCTCGCCTACTCCACCATGACGCATGGTAGAGAAAGCACGCACACCTGGGGCAATATCGTATGATAGAAGCTGTGGACTATTCTTCATCATACTCATATTCAAAGTCGTCGAGGTCATCAACATCCTCAACGTCGTCTTCGTCAATATATTCAATATCTTCGTCTTCGCCTTCTTGAGCAAGCTCCATAGCAAAGCGCGACATGTCTTTATCTCTATGCACAAGGGTATCCTCGGCAGTGATATCTTGCAACTTGTTGCTCTCGCTATTTAGTTCTTTCCATAGCACATCCTTCAAATCTGAGAGTCCGTAGCCTGTTACTGAAGAAATGAATACTACTGGTAAATCTTCTGGCAAATGCTCACGAAGCATATCCATCAACTCCTCGTCCAAGAGGTCGCTCTTGGTAACTGCCAACACTCTGTGCTTGCTGAGCATTTCAGGATTAAACTGCTCAAGCTCTTTCAATAGCACTTCATATTCGCGCTTAATATCGTCGGTATCGCCAGGAACCATAAAGAGCAACAATGAGTTGCGCTCAATATGACGCAAGAAGCGAAGTCCTAAACCTTTACCCTCGCTGGCTCCCTCGATGATACCAGGGATATCAGCCATCACAAACGACTTATGGTCTCTATATTCTACGATACCAAGACTTGGCTCAAGAGTTGTAAAAGGATAGTTGGCAATCTTTGGACGTGCACTCGACAATGCTGAAAGCAAAGTAGACTTTCCTGCATTAGGGAATCCTACCAAACCAACGTCGGCAAGCAACTTCAACTCCATTATCACCGTACGCTCCTGCATAGGCTCACCTGGCTGTGCAAAGCGTGGAGCTTGATTGGTAGCAGTACGGAATTGGAAGTTACCCAATCCGCCTCGTCCACCCTTCAATAGCATCACTTCCTGACCATCGTAGGTTACGTCGCAGATATATTTTCCGGTCTCAGCATCATAGACAACTGTTCCGCATGGTACATCGATATACATATCCTTACCGTCTGTACCATGACACTTGTCGCGTCCGCCGTTGCCTCCATGTTCAGCAAACACGTGGCGCTGATATTTCAGGTGTAACAAGGTCCAATAGTTATGATTGCCACGAAGGATAATGCTTCCGCCGCGACCGCCATCACCACCATCAGGACCGCCATTAGGATTGTATTTCACATGCCTAAGGTGCATAGAACCCTTACCGCCCTTTCCTGAGCGGCAATATATCTTTACATAATCTACGAAATTGGAATCTGCCATTTAAGTGAAGAATTAAAAGTGAAGAGTGAAGAAAAAAAGTGAAGAGTGAAGAGTGAAGAACGAAGAATCATATAGCCTTAATGGTATTGGATTCTTCGTTCTTCACTCTTCACTCTTCCCTATAACTATTCGGCAATGCCGTCGATAACCTTGCAGATGTCTGCAAAGATTACCTCAAGCTGACCATCACCCTTTACGTGGTGATGCAAGCCTTCGCCATCATACCAACCGATGAGAGGAGCTGTCTGGTTGTGATAAACGCCAAGACGCTTCTTGATTGTCTCCTCGTTATCATCTGAACGACCGCTCTCGATACCACGCTTGATAAGACGCTCCATCAAAACATTCTCAGGAACATCCAATTCAATCATAGCAGCAATCTTATGACCACGCTCTGCAAGCATGTTCTTCAAAGCCTCAGCTTGTGGGATAGTACGTGGGAAACCATCAAAGATTACGCCCTTGTGCTCCTTGCCAAAGCTGTCGTAAACACTTGCAAGGATATCTATCATGAGCTCATCAGGGATAAGCTGACCGTTGTCAATATATCCCTTGGCTGTCTTGCCGAGTTCTGTACCATTCTTTATCTCTGCGCGAAGCACGTCGCCAGTAGAAATATGACCGAAACCATACTTCTTAATCATCAGATCACTCTGAGTACCCTTTCCTGAACCTGGGGCACCGAAAATAACAATGTTCTTCATTTTTACTTTTTTGACTAAATCTATTGTGTTGTTTATTTCTTTATTCTACGATAGTGTAAATCTCCTTCAGGTTTCTGCCCTGCTGGTCGTAGTCGAGACCATAGCCCACGATAAAGTCGTTAGGAATCTCCATTGCTGCATACTCGATGTTCAATGGTACCTGAAGCTTACCTGGCTTAAGGAGCAGAGTGCAGATATGTATAGACTCAGGATTACGTGTTCCCAACTGTTCTATCATACGCTTCATTGTGAAACCTGTATCTACGATATCTTCCAAAATAACAACAGTACGTCCTGCTAAGTCTTCGTTCAAGCCAATAACTTCTGTTATCTTACCTGTCGAAGCGGTGCCTTGATAAGAAGCAAGCTTCACAAAAGAGATCTCACATGGTATAGTGATATTGCGAATCAAATCGGCAGCAAAAACAAAAGAGCCATTGAGCACGGCTATAAAAAGTGGATTCTTGTCTGCCATATCGTTATTGATTTTTTCTGCAACAGCCTTCACACGCTGCTGTATCTCTTCCTCGGGGATAAACGTTCTGAACGTTTTATCCTTAATAGTTACTGTGCTCATTGTATGTCGGATTTTGGATAATTTGGGGCAAAGTTACTCTAAAATGACGGAATAACAAAAGAAAAGAATTGATTTTTGGCTTATTCCTCACCAAATAGATATGAAATAATCAAAAAAATGCGAACTATTGGGCTTTTATTAGTATTAATTTTGTATTTTTGCTGACGATATGAAAATTTTCACTTCTGCTCAGATACACGAGCTTGACAAATACACCATAGACAATGAGCCCATCGCGTCGACCGACTTGATGGAAAGGGCAGCTAATGCCATTACCAAAGCCATAATCGATGAATGGACCGAGTATACACCAATAGTTGTTTTTGCTGGTCCTGGCAACAATGGCGGCGACGCTCTTGCTGTGTCAAGACTGTTGGCTGAACGCGGATATGAAGTTCACACATATCTGTTTAATATCCACAACAAGCTTTCTGTTGATTGTCAAACTAACAAAAAGCGCCTTGAGGAATGCAACAAGGTAAAATCATTTACCGAAATAACAGTCAACTTCGACCCTCCTCAGCTAACAGAAAACACGTTGGTTATTGATGGCCTTTTTGGGTCTGGTATAAACAAACCTCTGTCGGGTGGTTTCGCATCATTGGTGAAATATATCAACCAATCACCATGCAAAGTTGTAAGCATAGACATTCCTTCTGGTCTGATGTGCGAGGATAACACCTACAACATCAGAGCTAACATTATTCGTGCCAACATGACGCTAACTCTACAACAGAAGAAGTTAGCTATGATGCTTCCCGACAATCAGCTATATGTGGGCAAGCTAAAGGTGCTTGATATAATGCTGAGTCATGAATATATAGAGAAAACCGACTCTAAATACTATATCACAGAAGAAAAGGACATAAGGGATATCTTGCGTCCTCGTCACGACTTCGCACACAAAGGAAATATGGGCACAGCTCTTATCGTGGCTGGTAGCTATAGCATGGCTGGCGCTGCGATATTGGCAACAAAAGCCTGCCTGCGAAGTGGCATTGGAAAAGTTTGCGTCAGAACACCAAAACTAAACTATCAGATAATGCAGATTAGTGTACCTGAAGCGGTATTGCTTATGGACAACGATGAGCAAGTGTTCTCTGAATCTACTGATGCCACCGACTATGAGGCTATGGCTATCGGTCCTGGTATCGGACAGGCTGAAAACACTGCGGTAGCGATGATGGCACAGCTCAAACGTACACAATGTCCTATTGTTGTTGATGCTGATGCTCTGAACATCTTAGCTTCTCATCAAGCATGGATGCAACAGCTGCCTCATCATATCATAATGACACCTCATCTTAAAGAGATGGATCGTCTTATAGGTTCTGCATGCAATGGAGACTACGATCGACTGACTAAAGCATGCGAAATGGCTGCACGACATGAAGTTTATATCATTCTGAAAGGGCATCACACCGCGATCTGCACTCCTGAGGGAAAAGTATACTTCAATAACACTGGCAATAGCGGCATGGCAACAGCTGGTAGCGGAGATGTGCTTACAGGCATCATCACAGGTTTGCTTGGTAGAGGATATTCTGAAGAAAAAGCTTGCATTCTCGGAGTTTATCTACATGGACTCGCTGGCGACATCGCTATTCGCGAGCTTGGAAAAGAAAGCCTCATCGCATCTGACATAATCGACAATTTGCCTAAGGCTTTCAAGCTTTTGGAAGAATAAGACAATTATTAAATACCTAAACATAAAGAACAATGAAAAATATTATCTCTACAATATTTCTTTCTGCAGTAGCTTCTCTTTCTTGCTACGCTCAGCAGGCTAACGAGGCTATCACGTATTATTTGCCAAAGACTGCCGTACACGTAAATGTGGTAATAGAAAAGACCAACTATACTCCTGGACTATTGGCAGAATATGCGCAAAGATATATGCGTCTCGACAATGTTAGTCTTGAACCTTCTACTACATACAGAATTATTTCAACAAGCATGTATACAACAGCTGAGCCTGATACTGCAAAGCTTTTCACATTGTCGATCGACAAGAATCACTTTATAAATAATGTTTCAAAGACTGACAAGGGCATTCTTCTTGCTATTAACGGAGAAGGCAAAGACAACACTGTAATTCCTTCGTTCACACCTTCTAAGCCTCAAAGAATATTGAATCCTAAGGAATTCATGTCGCAAGATATCTTGTCTGCTACAAGCTCAGCTAAAATGGCAGAACTAACAGCCAACGAGATATTCGAAATTAGAGATAGCCGCACTCAGTTGGCTCGTGGTGAGGCTGACTTCATGCCTAAAGATGGCGCTCAGCTAAAGCTTATGATGGCGCAACTCGACATACAGGAGAACGCACTAACGCAGGTATTCGCAGGTGTAACAACCAAAGATACAACCATGACAAGTATCACATTCGTTCCAAACACCGAGGTTGAAAAGCATCCGCTGTTCCGCTTCTCTAAATATTATGGCATCGTTGACAACGACGACCTTGCGGGAGCTCCTTATTATATAAAAGTGGCAAAGAAAAAGACTTTCAACGACGAGCCTGTTACAGAAGATAAAAATGGGAAAAAGGGAGAAAAGGAAAAGAAGGATAAAAATGATATCGGACTGAGAGTAAACATTCCTGCCAAGATGGATATCACCGTATTTAATGGTACTGGCAACACATTGGCAAAGCAGCAGTTCCAAGCTCCACAGTTCGGAAAGCTCGAAGCGCTTAGCGGAGAACTATTTGGCAAAAAACAGAGCAGCAAACTTATTCTTAACCCTCAGACTGGCGCCATCGTTAAGATTGAAGCGCTTAACATAGCAAAATAAAAAACAGCTGAATTATTACTTCCTTAGTATATAACTAAAAAAGGTGATACCGCTTGGTATCACCTTTTATATTTTATGCTCTAATCAGATTAGCACTGAGCGAGCTTACCGTCTGAACCGAGTACGTTCACAATCTTGTGGATGTACATCTTCTTCATGTTCTCGCGAGCTGGCTTCAAATACTGACGTGGGTCGAAGTGATCTGGATGCTCAGCGAAGTGCTGACGGATAGCGGCTGTCATAGCAAGACGTGAGTCAGAGTCGATGTTGATCTTGCAAACTGCTGACTTAGCAGCCTGACGGAGCTGATCCTCAGGAATACCGATAGCAGCCTTCAAGTCGCCACCGTACTTGTTGATAGTGTTAACCTCGTCCATAGGAACTGATGAAGATCCGTGGAGTACGATAGGGAATCCAGGAAGCTTCTTCTCGATCTCAGCAAGAATATCGAAAGCCAATGGAGGTGGAACCAATACACCGTTTACCAATGTGCACTGCTCTGGAGTAAACTTGTGTGCACCGTGTGATGTACCGATAGAGATAGCCAATGAGTCGCAACCTGTGCGTGTAGCGAAGTCGATAACTTCCTCTGGCTTTGTATAGTGAGACTCTGCTGCGCTAACCTCGTCCTCAACACCAGCGAGAACACCGAGCTCAGCCTCAACAGTTACATCAAACTGATGTGCATATTCTACAACCTTCTTTGCCAAAGCAACGTTCTCCTCGTATGGAAGTGAAGAACCGTCGATCATTACTGAAGAGAAACCATTGTCGATGCAATCCTTGCAAAGCTCAAATGAATCTCCGTGGTCGAGGTGGAGAACAATCTCTGGATGCTCGCAGCCGAGTTCCTTAGCATACTGTACAGCGCCCTCTGCCATGTAGCGAAGGATAGTACCGTTAGCATAGTTACGTGCACCCTTAGAAACCTGCATGATAACAGGAGACTTTGTCTCTACTGCAGCCTGTACGATTGCCTGCATCTGCTCCATTGTATTGAAGTTGAAAGCAGGAATAGCATAACCGCCTGCTACTGCTCTCTTGAACATCTCACGGGTGTTCACGAGACCCAAATCTTTGTAATTTACCATAATTGTTTGTATATGTTTAAAAAACTAATATTCTTGGTTTTACCCGACTGCAAAATTAGCAATTATATTTTTTCTTGCAAAATGTTGCATGTTTAATTAGTGTTCCAAGTTTTATAAAATGCTAAAACACTATTGTTTTTTTTTGACGGTTCACAATTTTGCAAATTCCGCTTTGCAATTTTCCTAAGATATACCAGTTTTTGGTCTTTTTCTCTTATTCTTCACTATGTTTGTGCTTTCTTGTCAACTCTGAAGCAAACAAAAGCACTACAAAATAGCCTATGAAAGGTATCATAAATGGCAATACAAGGTTGGTTTGGTCTGCCACATAGCCCATCAATAGGAAGAAGCAGCCACCGATAGGTGTCATCATCAAGAGCGACGATGCACTCTTGGTAAGATTACCCAATCCCTGCAAAGCCAAAGTGAAGATGGTTGGGAACATAATGGCTTCAAACAAATAGTTGCAAACAAGGGCTATCATAGAGCATTTGCCCAAATCGAGCAACACCAAGCCTACACATACCACACTTCCGATACCGCAGTATAGCAGCATTAGCTCGGCACGCACCTTGCGCATAATCCATGAGCCAAGGAATCGTCCTACCATAAAGAAGCCTAACGCCACGGTCAACACTATCGAGGCTGTGTTATCGTCCATCCATCCCTGACCGGTCACAAAGTTGATGAAATAGCTATTGATTGATATCTCGGCTATCTCGTATGCCAAGAGGGCGAAGAGTCCGAATACAAACATAGGATGACGCTTAAAGAGTTTCATTATTCGGGTATCCTGGATATGGTCTTCTTCTGTTTCTTCGTGCTTTATCTCTGGCAGGTCTACTCTAGAGAATACCACGGCAATACACATCACCAATACTCCCAACACAGCGTATGGCACAACAACATTTCCACCATCGGAACTGCCATTAAACAAGAACTGACCTACGGCATAGGTAGCAAACAAGCAACCCAAGCCATTAAACGACTGCGAGAAGTTTAGTCGGCTCGATGCTGTCTCCTTATCACCAAGTTCTGCTGCATAAGGGTTGGCAGCTGTCTCCAAGAATACGAGTCCGCAACCTATTATAAATAGCGGACCAAGATAGGCATAGAAGGTTCCTATCTCTGAACCTGGGATAAAGAGTAATGCTCCAAAAGCAAAGAGGGCAAGTCCAAATACCACTCCTCGTCTATAGCCTTGGCGATTGATAAACCATCCTGCAGGTATCGCCATAAGGAAATATCCTAAATATGTTGTCACCTGTATCAAAGATGATTGGGTCAGGGAAATGTCGAGCGAGTTTTGGAAATGCTTGTTTAATACATCGAGGATAGCTCGTGCAAATCCCCACAAGAAGAAGAGTGAGGTAATCAAGATAAAGGGCACGAGATACCTTTTATCTGTCAATGTTGGTCGATTTGTTTTCATTATCTATATTTTTTATTGTTCTAATCGAATAATATCTTCCCATAAACGGAAAGTATATATTACTAAACGGAAGAATTCCTTAAAAATTGTTTCTAACACAAAGTTTTCTCATTCTTGATAAGCTTATCAAAAACACTTTCTATTATTTGTCAATACAAGCTAAAAGCTGTATCTTTGCCACTATATATGTACAAAAACAAAAAAACTATGACTATCAACCATTCAAAAACAATTATTTCTTCAATTGTTCTTTTAGCCTTGTCTGTATCAACCTCGTTTGCACAGCCAAGGGCTAAGCGTTGGGTTATTCCTGACGACACTTTCAAACCCGTAAGTTTCGACGTCAAGACTTCACAACCAGAACAAACTGTACTGCATTTCGGTGCTTCAGATGCTTGGAGTATGCTCTTTATTGGTACATGGCCTGAACAACAGCAGCAACAGATTGCCGACTGGCTTTTCAGTACCGACAATGATGCAACTGGCAAACCTAAGGGTATCGGCCTATCGCTATGGAGAATGAATCTCGGAGCTGGCAGCTGGGAACAGGGCGACTCATCATATATAAATAGAGGTACTCGCACAGAATGCCTACTACAACCTGACGGAACTTGGAATTGGAATAAGCAACTACCGCAGCGCAAATTCCTCAAAATGGCTAAGGAGCGTGGTGTGCCTTATCTGCTATTGTTCTGCAATTCTGCTCCTGTGCAGTTCACAAAGAATGGACTTGCCACCAACACAGGTCGTGGTGGCGACATCAATCTCAAAGATGATTGCTATGATGATTTTGCTCGTTTCCTTGCTAATGCAACAAAGGGCATTGAGGAACACGACGGGGTAAAGATTGATTATGTCAGTCCGGTCAACGAGCCTGATGGGCACTGGAATTGGCAAGGACCTAAACAAGAGGGCTCACCTGCAACAAATCGTGAGATAAGCCATTTGGCTAAGGAAACAAGCAAAGCGTTCAAGAAACTTAAGCTCGACTCTAAGATTGTGTTAAGCGAGAGTTCCGACCTTCGTTGCTTGCTTGGAGAATATAAAGCAGGATGGCAACGTGGCTATACCATCGCCACTCTCTTTGGCAAAGATAGCGTAAAAACATGTGTCAAGGGATTATATGGCATACCAAACGTGGTACTTGGTCATACATACTGGACTAACACTCCTATCGACACCATGCGCTCCATACGTCTTGCTCTACGCGACGAACTAAAGAAAAACGGACTCGACTATTGGCAGAGCGAGGTGTGCATAATGAGTAATGATGAAGAGATTGGTGGTGGTGGAGGTTTCGACTTCTCTATGAAGACGGCTCTTTATGTTGCTCGTATGATGCACTACGACCTTGTATATGGCAATGCTTGTAGTTGGTCGTGGTGGCGTGCTGCTGGCGAAAACTATAAGGATGGACTCTTGCGTATATATACTCACGATGGTATGAATACTGGGCATGCCGTCGACTCAAAACTTCTTTGGGCTATGGGCAACTATAGTCGCTTTGTTCGTCCTGGCGCTGTTCGACTTGATATTGATGCCTCCAACGACGAGGGCGACATAGTGAAAGAAGGCGACACTCGCCCATACGGCACAATGCTTTCTGCATATAGAAACGTCGACGGTAAACTGGTTGTGGTAGCCATCAACTATTCCGACCGTCTATGCCCTATCACTCTCAACGTAGATGGCAAGCCTCATCGTTGGAATATGTATCGCACTTCGGATATCTCTGCCGAGAGCCTTCTGCCTATCGGCTATGCTATCGACAAAACAACATTAACTCCTCGCAGTATAACAACATTTGTAAGTGAAGGGCAATAGCTCTTCACTTATTTTTTTGTCTGCACATTAAATTCTGTAACCTTTGATATAGCTTCGCCATTCTGCAATACTGAGCAGCATAGCTTTATCGTACCATCTTTCAATCTATTGTCGGCTTTCACCATAACGGTATATCTCACTCCTTTATATGCTTCTATCTTCTCTACGCATATTGGCTGCGAAATATAGATATGTCTATTGCCTGTCATCTCTGCCACAGTTGGCACAACATTATATACAGGTTGCAAACCATTATTATATATCTCAAATACCACCTTACACATTTCGCCACGCGATATCATATCGTCGCCATCGGCATCCATAAAGCGTGCATTCCTAATCTCTATAGTTGGGGCAGAATAAGTATAAACATTGTCGGCAGGCGATGAGGGTTGCTTATATTCGTAGTTACCAGAGGCGATATCGCCACCATCGAAATCGATACGGTCGTCGCCACTATTTGTTGAATCAAAGCCACTATTGCTATACTGATATCCGTCGTCTTGCTGCATACGCTGGTTGCGTTGTGCACGGCGTTGCTTCACTGCCTCACGATGTTCTTCCATCTCGCCTCGTGCTTTCTGGTCGGCAGCATTGCCAATAGCACCACCAATCATCGCACCGCCAGCCATACCAATAATAGTGCCAACGTCAGAGCCACGCGGTCCGCCACTTGTTCCTCCAATAGCCGAACCGAGTATGCTACCAAATTGTGCACCAGTATATGCTCCTGCGCCAGTATATGAGCTACAGCTGCTAAGCACAAATGTTGCTCCCACAGCCAAAACCATCATCTTCTTCATATCCTTTACTTGATTTGTTCCATTTATATTTATAGGCATACAAAACTATCTTTGCAGCTTTTGTTTTCTGCAAAGATAATATTTTTCCTATTATCACCCATCGATTTTTTCCTAAATTAGCATAGGGAATTCCCTATACAATACAAAATGCCTTTTTTATTTCTTTTCTTCTCTTTCAGCAACCTTATAATCGTCTGGCTTCACAAATTCGAATTCGAATTCTGGCATTTCGTCCTCTTCCATACGATAAGGCACCATCTTTTCGGTTACAGGCTTCACCTCGACCATAGCCACACCCTGTGCCAACATGCCTATAGCCTTAGCTGCCGCATACGAGAGGTCCACAACGCGACCTCTGCCGTATGGTCCACGGTCGGTAACCCTAACATCTACAGATTTATTATTGCTAAGGTTCGTTACTCGCAGTATTGTGCCGAAAGGGTATTTCTTATGAGCACACGTCAAACTATCATGGTGAATTCGCTCGCCACTTGCCGAGCGTGCTCCCGTGGCTCGTTTTGAATAATAAGAAGCCTTGCCTTTCTGCACATTATGTTTATGCACAGCAGTTTTCTGTGCTTGTTTTTTCTGTGCAGAAAGACAAGGCTTTCCAGTTATCAATAGCGAAGCAAAGAGCATAAATACCATACACACCGTCATTCTTATGGCGTTGCCTACAATCTTTCTTGTGTTTATGTTAACCCTATTGCTTTCTATCCTCATCTTTTCCTTTATTTCATCACTTCGGTGGCATATTTGCCACCGTCGCTTAAACTATTCCCTGAGCCATCATGGCATTAGCCACCTTCATGAAGCCAGCCACATTAGCGCCCTTGACATAGTCGATATATCCATCAGCCTGTGTGCCGTATTTCACGCACTGCTCGTGGATAGAATGCATGATATAGTGCAGCTTGTCGTCAACTTCCTTCTCGCTCCAGCTCAATCGCATAGAGTTCTGGGTCATCTCCAATCCACTTGTTGCCACACCGCCTGCATTGACAGCCTTGCCAGGAGCAAAGAGCTGCTTAGCAGCAACAAACTTATCAACAGCCTCGGCTGTGCATCCCATGTTGGAAACCTCTGCCACACACAATGGCTTGTGTGCCAATATGCGATCAGCATCCTCGCCGTTGAGCTCGTTCTGGGTAGCGCAGGTGAGGTAGATCTGTGCCTCCTGCTCCCATGGTTTCTTGCCTTCAAAGAACTGTGAGCCTGGGAACTCGTCAGCATAAGGCTGGCAGATGTCGTTGCCTGAAGCACGAAGCTCGAGCATATAAGCAATCTTCTTTGCGTCGAGACCTGCTGGATCATAGATGTATCCGTCTGGTCCGCTGATGGTGATAACCTTAGCACCAAGCTCGGTAGCCTTTTGAGCTGCACCCCAAGCCACATTTCCGAAGCCGCTTATTGCAACTGTCTTGCCCTTGATATCGATATCGCGTGTCTGCAACATCTGATTTACGAAGTAGAGGGCACCATAGCCAGTAGCCTCAGGACGAATGCGAGAGCCACCCCACTCGAGTCCCTTACCTGTCATAACGCCTTCCCACTGATGGGTGAGCTTCTTGTAAGTACCGAAAAGATAACCTATCTCGCGTGCTCCTACGCCGATGTCGCCTGCTGGCACATCCTCGTTAGGACCTATATTATGATAAAGCTCCTGCATGAATGCCTGGCAGAAGCGCATAACTTCAGCATCGCTACGTCCGCGGATAGAGAAGTCGGAACCTCCCTTGGCACCGCCCATCGGCAATGTGGTGAGAGCATTCTTAAAGGTCTGCTCAAAGCCGAGGAACTTCATGATGCTTAAGTTTACAGATGCATGGAAGCGCAAACCGCCCTTGTAAGGACCTATAGCGCTATTGAACTGTACGCGATAACCGGTGTTTACATGTACCTCGCCATTGTCGTCAACCCATGGCACGCGGAACTGTATCACACGCTCTGGCTCTACCAGTCGCTCAATGAGTTTTGCCTTCTCAAATTCTGGGTGTTGGTTGTAAACATCCTGGATAGAGGTTAGCACTTCTTTCACAGCCTGAAGATACTCAGGCTCGCCTGAATGCTTGCGCATCAGCTCTTGCATTATTTTTTCAACTTCCATAGCTAAAAGGATTTTTAGGTTGTAGTATCATTATGTTATTTTGATACGGCAAATATAGAGAATTCCACCCTAACAACCAAATAAAACTCAAAAATTTTATTCTTTTTTACTTTCTTTTTGTTGTTATCGCAAAAAGTAGTAACTTTATAGCCATAAAAACCTAACAACAAACACATAACAACCATGGAATCAAAGATACCACAGGAGTGGAACAAATTCTATCTTAAAGATGTGACGTTCGTCAACTTGATGATGCGTCGTGTGTATAATGTGCTTATCGTTGCCAATCCCTACGATGCCTTCATGCTTGAAGACGACGGTCGTGTGGAGGAGAAGATATACAACGAGTATATGGAGCTTGGCTTGCGATATCCGCCTACGTTTACTCAGGTTTCTACCATCGAGGAGGCTGAGAAGGTATTACAGACTACCAACGTAGACCTTGTATTATGTATGCCGGGCAATGCCGACAACGATGCCTTCACGGTGGCTCGTGCCATAAAGGGTAAATTTCCCGACATCCATTGCATTGTGCTCACTCCTTTCTCTCACGGCATCACTCGCCGTATGCAAAACGAGGACTTGTCGATGTTCGACTACGTGTTCTGCTGGCTTGGCAACACCAACCTCATCCTTTCTATCATCAAGCTCATCGAGGACAAGATGAACATTGAGCACGACATCGAGGAGGCGGGAGTGCAGATGATATTGCTGGTGGAAGACTCGGTGCGCTTCTATAGTTCTATCCTACCTAATTTATATAGCTACATTCTTGTGCAGAGCAAGCGGTTCTCTACCGAGGCGCTAAACCGACATTCTGCCACCATGCGTATGCGTGGTAGGCCTAAGGTGGTGTTGGCGCGTAACTACGAGGAGGCATTGGCACTCTACGAGAAGTATAAGGACAACACGCTGGGCGTAATCAGCGATGCGCAATTCCCTGTTAATGGCAAGAAGGATCCTGAGGCTGGCTTAAAGCTCTTGAGGGCTATTCGTGCCGAAGACGAATATGTGCCGCTCATCATGGAGAGTTCTGACTCTGAGAATCGTCATCGTGCAGAGGCTGAGGGCTTCCGCTTTGTTGATAAAAACAGCAAGAAGATGAGCATCGACCTTCGTCGCATCATGGAGGAGCACATGGGCTTTGGCGACTTCATATTCCGCGACCCTAAGACTCACGAAGAACTGGTGCGCATTCATTCGCTCAAGGAGTTGCAAGACAACATCTTCAAGATTCCGCGCGACTCTATGCTCTACCACATATCGCGCAACCACATGAGTCGTTGGCTCACGGCGCGTGCCATCTTCCCTGTGTCGGCATTCCTTAAGCAGGTTACATGGCACAAGCTGCAGGATGTGGATGCTCACCGTCAAATCATCTTTGATGCCATAGTGCAATATCGCCACATGAAGAACATCGGCGTGGTGGCAGTCTTCGACCGTTGCAAGTTCGACAAGTATGCTCACTTTGCGCGTATTGGCGAGGGTTCTCTTGGAGGCAAGGGCAGAGGTTTGGCTTTCCTCGACAATGTGATAAAGCGACAGCCTGAGTTCTCGCAGCTGCCGGGTGTAACGGTGCAGATACCAAAGACCGTGGTGCTGTGTACCGATATCTTCGACCAGTTTATGGAGCAAAACAATCTGTACCAGATAGCGCTCAGCGATGCTTCTGACGACGAGATATTGCAGGCGTTCCTGAAGGCGCAGTTGCCTGATTCGCTCATCGACGACTTCTTCACATTCTTCGAAGCCACGGGCAGTCCTATTGCTGTGCGCTCAAGTTCGCTCCTCGAGGATGCCCACTATCAGCCGTTTGCCGGTATCTATTCTACATATATGATACCTTGGCTATCTGACAAATATCAGATGCTCCACATGTTGGCTGCTGCCATCAAGAGTGTGTATGCGTCGGTCTACTATCGCGACTCTAAGGCGTATATGACTGCCACCAGCAATGTCATCGACCAAGAGAAGATGGCGGTGATACTGCAGTCGGTGGTGGGCAAAACGTATGGCGACCACTATTATCCTAATATGAGCGGTGTGTTGCGCTCCATCAACTACTACCCTATCGGCAACGAGAAGGCGGAAGAGGGCATAGCATCATTGGCATTGGGTTTAGGAAAATATATCGTGGATGGTGGACAGACGTTGCGTGTGTCGCCATATCATCCCGACCAGGTGTTGCAGACTTCGGAAATGGAGACTGCTCTGAGGGAGACGCAGACTAAGTTCTATGCCTTGGACATGAAGCGTGTGGGCGACGACTTCAAGGTGGATGATGGTTTCAACATCAAGCAGCTTAAGGTGAAGGAGGCTGATGCCGACCACTCGCTGACGTATATAGCTTCTACTTTCGACCCTTACGACCAGGTGATACGCGACGGTATCTATGAGGGTGGCAGAAAGATTATCTCGTTCTGCGGTGTGCTGCAGCAAGACATCATTCCGCTGCCTCGACTCCTGCAGATGTCGATGAAATATGGTGCCGAGGCTATGCGCCGCCCTGTGGAGATAGAGTTTGCATGCAATATCAACGACGACCGCACTGCCGACTTCTATCTCTTGCAGATTCGCCCTATCGTAGACTCTAAGCAGATGCTCGACGAGGATGTGGCTGCCATAGCTGACGACAAATGCTTGCTGCGTTCGCATAAGTCGCTGGGGCATGGTGTGGTAGAGGATGTGGTAGATGTTGTCTATGTGAAATACGACGACAACTTCACGGCTGCCAACAACTATCGCATTGCCGACGACATAGAGCGCATCAACCGTAAGTTCCTTGCCGAAGACCGTGGCTATGTGCTTGTGGGTCCTGGTCGTTGGGGCTCAAGCGACTCATGGCTTGGCATACCTGTTAAATGGCCTCACATCTCGGCAGCAAGGGTTATAGCGGAAGTGGCATTGAAGAACTATCGTGTAGACCCAAGTCAGGGCACTCACTTCTTCCAAAACCTCACCTCATTTGGTGTAGGCTATTTCACTATCGACAGCAACACCAACGATGGCATCTTCCGCAAGGATATCCTCGATGCTATGCCTGCCGTAGAAGAAACCGACTATGTGCGCCACGTCCGCTTTCCTCACCCATTCCGCATCCTCATGGATGGCATGAAGCAAGAGGGTGCCGTAGTCCTCGACGACAAATAACTAAAGATATTTAAATATTTATCCCCATATTTGGAGATAAATATAGAAATAACTATATTTGCCACATGATTACAGAATATGGTATAGAAGCCAAATCTAACTTTGAGATAATATCAGAATTAGGAGCACGATTCAAAGAATATCGTTTGTTCAGCAATCTCACTCAGAAGGAGGTGGCAGCAAAAGCTGGTGTGAGCATATTCACCATCAGCCAGTTCGAGAAAGGCGAGGCAAGAAACATCGGTTTTGGCACAATCCTTTCATTATTAAGGAGCATCGGTTTCCTGCAAGAAGTAGAAAAGCTGTTGCCCCCACTACCTATGTTGCCCAACCAAATTAAGAAAATGAACGATAAGAAAGAAAGGGTAAGGCATGAAAGATAATATCATACAAGTTCAATTATGGGATAAGAATGTTGGCTTGTTGTCGTGGGACGACAACAAGGGCTGTTCTGTCTTTCAGTTCGACAAGGACTTTATGCTATATGGTTGGAACATTGCCCCACTAATAGCCCCATTAGATTCTGCCTATGTTCAGAAATCCTTCCCGATGTCGGGCAACAAGGAAAAGCTTTACGGAGGTTTACCAGAATTCATTGCCGATTCTTTGCCTGACTATTGGGGAAACATAGTCTTTCAAAAATGGATGGAAGCCAACCATCTGCAGCCGAAATCGGTAAATGCCGTAGACAGATTGTCGTTTATTGGCAAACGAGCCATGGGAGCATTAGAGTTTCAGCCTGCGCATATCCAAGAAGACGCATCTATAAACATCGAATTAAGTTCACTCTATGAACTAGCCAACAGATTGTTCTTAGACAGACAAGATGTAAATATCGACATGAGCAACAATCTCATCATGGAAGATCTGTATAAGGTAGGAACCTCTGCTGGTGGTCAACGTCCAAAAGCCATTATCGGCATGGATGAGGATACAGGCATAATACGTTCTGGACAAGCCGACTTGCCACCCAACTTTAACCACTATATATTAAAGTTCGACACCAGCAAACAAAATGAGCTACCTATAACAAAGGTGGAAATGGCATATTACCTGATGGCAAAGGATGCTGGAATCAACATAATGCCATCTAAATTAGTAGAGATAGAAGGAACTAAGAATTTCATGACTCAGCGCTTTGATAGGCAGAATGGCAAGAAGATACATACTCAAACCTTAGCTGCTATGAGCTCTTTTGCCGACGCCTACGAAGATTTGTTTGTTGTAGGAAGAAAACTAAATCTATCTTCCGACGAGCAAAGTCAGCAATACAGGAGAATGGTATTTAATGTTATAGCAGAAAATGTTGACGACCATACGAAGAACTTTTCTTTTATCATGCAACCAAATGGCGAGTGGCATATTTCGCCAGCCTACGACATCGTGTTTTCTGCAGACCCTGATTCTCATTTCTACCGTAACCATGAGCTCACTATCCTTGGCAAGCGAAAGAATATCACCAAGCAAGACCTGTTGCTCTTTGCTCAAAGACAAGACATCAAGAATGCTACAAGCATCATTGATGAAGTGACAGAAGTGGTAATGAATTTCAAGGCGTATGCCGAAAAGGTAGAAATCGATGATTATTGGATTAAGAAAATAATGAGAGTCATTGAAGAAAACTACCAATAGCCCGTCTGAGATTTTAAGACAACAAATACAACTCATACAACAAATACAACTTCAGATAGTTTTATGCTTTAAACAGTCTTAGCATAAAGGTTGTATTTGTTGTATGAGTTGTATTTGTTATCTTAAAATCTCAAGCGAGGATTTGTCTTGCCGCTGTCGTTAAAAACAAAAAAAGTAAGTCTTTTTAATCTTTGTCTTGCATTAATAAGTCTAAGAATTCTTTAATTCGTAAAACAAAGATTTTTGGAAAGTTAATTTCTTTAAGGATATTGAAATGGGAATCATTGCTTACATTCGTAGATGCTCATTGCCCCACTCTTCTATGGTGTCAAGAGTGATGGTTCCATTTTAAAACAATTCATCCATATCTTCATCAACTTTCTTAGCAAAGTATTGCGAAATGGCATTTTCAAAATTATCCAACTGTTGTGGGGTCTTGATATAAGACATCATATGAAGAATCTTCATCTGTGCCTCATTAAAAACTGTATGTTCCATAATCATCTGAATTATTCTGTAGCAAAACTAAAACTTTTATTCGATACCACCAAACATCCACTCCAACTTTTTGCAGTTTTTAAGACAAGGTGACGAAAGAAATAATTGGTGGTGAAAAGGAAAAACAACAAATACAACAGATACAACCGTAACACACGGCTCATAGGCTATAGAAAATATTTTTGAGCTATCTGCAAGAGTTGAATGTCGAGGTAAAGCCCTCCAGGCTATTGTCAAAGAGCCATTCCTTACCGAGGGCTACGCTTGCCCCCGGTTACCTACATCGCAAGCGATGTGTATTGCCAAAGGGCAAATCTTAGCTGTCCCCCTGATTTTTCGGATGATACCATACTACTTCCCTCTCTTTTGGAGATGGGGCGAGGGTGAGGCTACTCCTCTATAAAACAAAGAGTGCATACCGCTTTGGCATGCACTCTCTGTATATACTATAATTAATCGCTATTGCAATTAGTCTTCCCAAGCATCAAAAGTATGCTCCTTTGAGAACTGGTTTTTGTTGCTAACACTGAAGTCAAAACCGTCATTTCTTGCATCACTTGATGTCATTACATCTCTTGACGTTAAGCTTCCAGCAATCATTTCTGCTGTTTCCATAGCCATTACCGAGATGGCTGGTGTCATATATGTTTTTTTCATAATATCTATTCCTTTCAATTATTATTTTCTTACTACTATTTTCTTACCATTCACGATATACAAGCCTGGCTTAGCCATAGAAGCCACACGCTGACCATTGAGGTTGTAGATAGCCTTAGCATTCTCTACTTTAGCGTTTACGCCCTCGATGCCTGTTGCCTCGCCATTCAAAGTGAAGCCCTTAGCGCCAGCTGCATTTGCCTTAAGTACTGCCAAATAAGCAGTTCCTGCCTTTACATAGAATGTGCCACCTTCTGGTGCACCCCAATAGAAGCCTAAGCCTTCCTGCTTATCATAGTTATCGTATGCCAACTTGTAGTACTTGTAACCTTCTGTTGCGGTAAATAAGCCTCCCTCTGAAGGTGCAGGTTGGAGCATGTTTACATCAGCTTCAAGAGCTGGAACTGTCTTGTTTTCAACTTCGTAATATTTCAAGTTTTCATCTGTTGTATAAACAAGTACACCAGTTTTAGAAGGAACATAATAGCCCACTACTTCTGTACCGTTAATATTTTCTGTAGCCTTAGTAAATACATTATAGTCAGTATCGTAGAAAACAATATCGCCACCATCAACAACTACAGTATTCAAGATGCATGATGCATCTGTAAAGAATGTAACCTTATCGCTGCTGAATGTAGCATAGTAACCATCACTATTCTTAGCGATGAATTTCAAAGTCTTTTCGGTGTAGGTTGGTTTGGCAGCAGTTCCTATTGTAGTGCAATAGCCTGAATAAGTATAAGCAGTCGCATCAAAAGTTATAGCTATAGACTCTATCCAAACTGAATTCCTAGAGGTATTCTTTAAGGTATAAGATTCTTCAGCATTATCACTTGAAGTGAAGTCATAACTAAAAGCTGTGCTTGATGATTTTATAAGATTTTCATTTGCACCCAATAACTTTATTAGAGCAGCTTTTGCCCAACTATTTGTAGTTTTTGTAACAACATATTTCTTAGCAATTGCACCTTGAGGAAGTTTTACTGTTGCATAGGCCTTTGCGTCTGTACCAAAGCCTGCATTAGCTCCAGTACCTGTTGTAAATTTACAATTTCCAAAAGTCCAAGTTGCACCAGCATTCTCATAAGGACTGCTTACTGTTCCTTCATTAAATGTCAAAGTTGAAGTACACTCTTTTGTACCACCTTCAGCAACTACTGCATAAACTGCATACAAAGTAACATCTGCTTCAGGCATAAACTTATTGTCAGTCAATGACACATACACAGGAGCCACGTTTGTAGCTTCAGTAAGAGCAGTTGTAGTCCATCCCATGAACGAATAGCCTTCTACTTTTGCTACTTCAGGAGCTTCAGAACCTATGGTAGCGTCAGAATAAATCAATTCTTTCTTTGCTTCTGTACCATTAGTCATCCATGTAACCTGATACTTTGCTTTTTCTGCAAATGTTGCATATACAGTAACGTCATTCTCTGGCATAATAAAACTATTACCCGTAATGCTTACATGTTCGTCTGAGCCCGATACTACATAATACATACCTGAAAGATCATAATGCTCATCAGGTGTTGCGTTTACTACTATTTTGTTACCTTTTACTGCCTGAGAAACTTCTGTATTTGAATTTTCTATAGTTATAGTACCATGCTCACAAACACCCTTAGTAATATTATAGAGTTTAGAGAACTTTGCTGTAATTGTTACTGCCTTAGCTGGCATTGTGAAAGAATAAGAAGTACCACTCTTACTTACGCTAACAGTTTTATTGTCATCTGTTTCAACCTCGAAAGGAGTAGATTGCGGTTTGAAACCATCTGCAGCCGCAATAGTCATTACGACATTATTTCCTTCTATAGACTTATATGTAGCACCTTCTGCTGGAACTGTAACATCTACACCTTCACCAATCTTCACGGTATACGAACCACCTACGGCAGCAGTTGCAGAAATGTCATATTTAGGAAGTTCATTAACTGTTATATTAAAAGTCTGTGCGGCTACTTTCTCCTTGTACGAAGCCTTTACCTCCATTTGTGTTGTACCTACAGCAAGTGGAGTCTTATCATAATCAAATGTCGCATTAGAAGTAACATCTACTTGGTCTGTTTCCCCCTCATACAGAGCCATAACCTTGATACCTGCAGGATCAAAGAGTTCGCCCTCGTTATAGGTTGTCTTTGTTGGTTGACCAGAGATTGCGAGAGAAGTAAGGTTCTTAGCAGGAGCTGTTTCATAAGTTACTGCTATAGATTTAATATAGATAGCGTTTTTTTCGTTAAAAGAATATTTTAATTCAATTTCTCCTGATGCAGAACCTTTAAACGAAAGACCAGTAGCGACATTTGTTAACGATTGCCGTTTACCAAAAGCTTTTCCCCCAACTAATACATCTAATTTAGCTTTAGTATCTTTATTTCCACTAGTATTAACTACTATTGACGTAATAGTACTCCCAATTCCACTTGTAGATAATGTTACATTTTCTGGATATTGTTTATTTGAGCCTATCTTAAATCCCTTTGATTTGTCAAAATCATAAGTTTCAGCATGTGTCCAATTTTTTGTACTCAATGTCCATGTAACACCATTGAGTGTAGCAGAGTGTTTCGATGTAGAAAAGTCACCAGACCTAAACGTATAGTTATAAGTCTTACTCTCCGCCCATACATTCGCCCCCCCAAGTACCATCATGAGGCACATGAGAGCAATCATTTTTAAGTTAAGTAATTGATTTTTCATAATCATAAAAGTTAGAATTAATATAATTGTTGTTTTCAGATATAGGAACGATGCGTAGACACAAGTGCGCATTGTTAAAAAGAGGACACTGGCTGAATATCACTAAACATAGAAATAGGTTAAGGGGTGACAACAGGCATCAAATATTATCTTGCAGAGTTGATCAGAACGGTATCCGAACACACTACAGTACAACTACAGGCAACTTAATAGCAGATAGATATGCTAATCAATATGTCATACTGCAAAATTAATGCTTTTATACGAGACGAGTGTTACAAAAAGATAAAAATCTTAAAACAAAAGGTAAAAAAAGTATAATTCCCTAAATCTCACTACATTTAGTCAACTAATTGCGCTATGCAGATTACATTATCTGCGCAAACGAGCTACAAAATCACATACACCCAACCCATTTATAAAGCACCGACAGACTATAATTGTTAGTCGTTGTCGTATAAAAAGAAAAGGTTGTATCACTTGTTTTTAATCTAGATTCGTTTGATTTTTGATATTTGTGTTCTTTATATCCCATGCAGCTCCATGGTTCAAGGCTTCCGATTTATTTCCAATTCTGTTCCGATGACTAAATCATTTCAAAGATGATATAAAAAATCGGGGTTGGCAGAAGTTTTTGCTTCATCCAACCCCGACATTATTTATAGTTCAATCTGCTTTAAATCTTCCTCTAACAAGCCTGTTGCTTCAGTAATTTCCTTAACTGTCATACCCATAGCTTTCAATTTCTTAGCTATAGCAAGAGCCTCTTGCTTTCGACCTTCCGCACGACCTTCGACACGACCTTCCGCACGTCCTTCCGCACGACCTTCCGCACGACCTTCCGCACGACCTTCCGCACGACCTTCCGCAAAGCCATCCTCGCGTGCACCTTGAAGCACAGAGATAGTATCGCGATACTTTCTCAGTCCCTCGTCGTATTTCATGC
>ERZ1026862.513-NODE-513-length-25943-cov-30.342089_pt1 | contig 25943 bp, 16 predicted proteins | sample MGYA00380161_ERZ1026862 | MGnify/ENA primary metagenome ERZ1026862 (study PRJEB33269, sample SAMEA4719797) | human gut metagenome | biome: human-associated habitat; feature: organic feature; material: feces | place: Cameroon | collected 2013-10 ... | reverse complement strand
ACGATTACAACGAACAGAATATTATCAATAATATCATTACCAACCGTAAGCATGGCAAGACCCATCACATCATCATCAATGCCGAGGGAATCGGACATTCCACTTCCATGGCACGCCGTATCGAGGCAGCTACCGGTATTGAGACCCGTGCTACGATCTTAGGTTACATGCAGCGTGGAGGAAGCCCTACTGCGAAGGATCGTTACTATGCATCTATCATGGGTGCTTACGCAGTAGACATCATGCTGGAAGGCAAGACCAATCGTGTCGTTGGTTACCAGCACGGTGAATTCATCGATTTCGATATTGAGGATGCACTGCAGATGGAGAAGGGTATCAACGATTATCAGTTCGAGGTATCTCATTTACTTTCCATCTAATTTAACAGTTCAGACATCATGAATAGAAAATATGCGTGGGTGCTTGCACACTACGCATATTTTTCTACTCATGTCTGAACGGATACGAAGACAAAGGCGTTTCCCATTGCGTGGAAGCGCCTTTTTGACTATAATAAACTCATCCATAGAATGCATCACGTCTGCTTGCAGACAGGGGATGCATTCTATGAGAGGAGTAAACAGACATGAGTATGAAGGACGATAGTCCGGAATACGAATGGATGTTGCGATTTTGAGAGTGCGTAGCACGAAAAATCGCATTATTATGCATTATTATGGCAGGATAGCAGGGAGCAGACAGATATGATCACAAGCAGTAACAATGCAAAAGTAAAACAGGTCGTGCAGTGGCAGACGAAGGCGAAGGAACGGCGTAAGGATCACGTATTCCTGGCGGAGGGCGTCAGGATGTGTGAGGAAGCGCCGGTAAAAAGCGTAAGAGAGGTCTATCTCACAGAAGAACTGGAGCAGAAGCTCCGCCGGAACGCACAGAACGGCGATACTGCATTCTGGGATAAGCTTCAGCAGACCGGCTATGAGACCGTATCCCCGGAGGTATTTGCAAAAATGGCAGATACCCAGACTCCCCAGGGGATCCTCACCGTGTTGGAGCAGCCTTCCTATGATCTGACACAGCTTCTGGAACAGCCGGAGCCTTTATTTTTGCTCCTGGAGAATTTACAGGATCCCGGGAACCTGGGAACCATGATACGTACCGGGGAAGGAGCAGGAATAACGGGCGTTATTATGAACCAACAGACTGTGGATATCTTCAATCCCAAGACCATACGTGCCACCATGGGCTCCATATTCCGGGTACCGTTTGTCTATGTGCCGGAACTATCCCCGGTGCTGACGCAGATGCATGAGCGAGGGATTCATACCTATGCGGCACACCTGAAGGGACAGAAATATTACGATAGCTTTTCCTTCCGGGAGCCCACCGCATTCCTCATCGGCAATGAAGGAAACGGACTGACCAAAGAGATCTCCGTCCAGGCCGGGCAATACCTCAAAATCCCCATGGAGGGTAAGGTGGAATCCCTGAATGCCTCGATCGCAGCGGCTCTTTTGATGTATGAGGCGCACAGACAGCGAAACCTGTAGGCATAGTAGCGGTTCGGGGTTATATGATATTTAGATAGAAAACAGAGCAGGAGGACAGATATTATGAAGATTGGATTTATCGGATTGGGAAATATGGCAACGGCAATGATCGGCGGCATGCTGCAGAAGGGCATTGCAAAGCCGGAGGACATCATCGGTTCCTCTAAGACAGAAACAACTGCAGAAAAAGTTAAAACAAAATTTAATATTAACACAACAACAGACAATACTGCCGTGGCTGAGCAGGCAGATATCCTGTTCTTAGCCGTAAAGCCTATCTTTTTCCCGGAAGTGATCGCCGAGATCAAGGATGCTGTTAAGGCCGATACCCTGATCGTCAGCATCGCAGCAGGCAGGAATCTACAGTATCTGAAGGATGCATTTGGCAGACCGGAGCTTAAGCTGATCCGTTGCATGCCCAATACGCCGGCCCTGGTACTGGAGGGCTGTACCGGTGTATGCATCGGAGAAAATGTCACAGAGGATGAGACAGAGCAGGTGCTTTCCCTGCTCCGTTCCTTCGGCATCGCAAGTGTCGTACCGGAGCGTCTGATGGATGTGGTCGTGGGAGTCAGCGGAAGCTCTCCCGCATATGTATTTATGTTTATTGAGGCCATGGCGGATGAAGCTGTGGCAGCCGGAATGCCCAGAAAACAGGCCTATGAATTCGCAGCACAGTCTGTACTCGGCAGTGCCAAAATGGTGCTGGAGACCGGAAAACATCCCGGGGAGCTGAAAGATATGGTATGTTCTCCCGGAGGTACCACCATCCAGGCAGTCAAAGTACTGGAAGAGAAGGGCATGCGTGCCGCTGTGATGGATGCCATGGACGCCTGCATCGAGAAGTCGAAATGTATGTAGTGACAGCTCGACCATGAACAGAGTCGAGAGCAAAAATCATGTTAACATGATTTTGTGAACGAATATGTTCATGAGTTGAGCGCCGGTTCATGAGCAAAGGTAGTCACGCAGTGACGAAAAGCGTGATAACGCGACTTTGCGAATGGCGCAAGCCGAGCTGTCATGGCTAAATAGCGCCCAAAGTCCCAAAACTTGACAAAAATTTTGTCATCTGTTATGATATCTCGCGTAACAAATTTAATATTTTTGTAACAAACCGGTGAAAATCTTAATAATTTCAGCATATACTATTCACTGGTGAGATCCACAGGTATCACACCCATTGGGGAATCTTCCTGTGGGAAAGGCGTGTATCAAGATGACAAAAAGCAGAAGAATGCTGGTTGTATGTGCAGGACTGCTCTGTTCTATCTTCCTGAGCATGCAAATGAGCATGACCGCACAGGCAAGCAATACTAAAAACTATGTCAATGATCTGAACGGTGGTGTCGCATCGATCTTAGACCCCGGTTCCAAAAACAGTACTGAGGTCATCAATGCAACGGTGCAGGAATTGAATCTGACATTCCCCTCTGAGGAAGAGATCAGTTCCGGGCTGGTCATGGCAAACGTAAGAGATGCCGTGAATGTACGAAGCGATGCCAGTGAGGATGCTTCCAAGGTCGGTAAGTTATACAAGGACTGTGGAGGTACAATCTTAGAGCAGAAGGACGGATGGACTAAGATCCAGTCTGGTACGCTGATCGGCTGGGCCAAAGACGAATATCTTCTGTTCGGGGATGATGCGAAGGCACTGGCCAACGATGTGGGCAGAATGATCGCACAGATCAACACGGAGACTCTTCGTGTGAGAACCGAGGCGGATCAGGAGGCCGGAGTTCTGGGACTTCTTCCCAAGGGCGATATAGTGGATGTAGTAGATAACAGTAATCCCGAATGGGTCTGCATCGACTACGAAGGAGCAGACGGATATGTGTCTGCGGAGTATGTAACAGTGGATTTCCAGATCGACTCCGGTGAGACTTTAGAGGAGATCAAAGCAAGAGAAGCCGCAGAGCGTGAAGCAAAACGTCATGTGAACTACGGCGAATACACCACCGATGCGGATACCACGCAGCTGTTGGCAGCATTGATCCAGTGCGAGGCAGGATGCGAGAGCTACGAAGGACAGCTGGCAGTAGGTGCTGTCGTTATGAACCGTGTACGAAGCGGTGCTTACCCGAGTAGCATTCATGGTGTGATCTATGCGTCCGGACAGTTCACTCCGGCATTGAACGGTAAGGTAAATACCGTATACGAATCCGGCAAGATCAACGCAAGCTGCATCAAGGCAGCGGAAGAAGCCATCTCCGGCGTATCCAATGTGGGAGATTTGACACACTTCAGACGTAACAACGGCCGTGACGGAATCGTGATCGGTAATCATGTATTCTATTAAAATCACAAAACTGAAATCACAAGATTGCAAAAGAGGCGGTGTCCCAAAGGGGATGCCGTCTTTTTGACTACAAAGACATCTGCAGACAGCACAATAACCATAAGTATCGTGCGAAGGTAGCAGTTGCCACACACATACATTTGTAGTACACTGGATACAACTACAAAACCAAAGGAGTGATCACATGAGTGAAATGGTAACCTTGTGGCTTGTGGTATTGATCGTATCGATCGGTGTGGAGGTCGCCACTCTGGGACTGACGAGCATCTGGTTCGCCGGAGGCGCTATTGTGGCAGTGGTTGCCGCTGCATTGCAGGCACCGATCTGGTCGCAGATCCTGTTATTTTTTGCAGTGTCTCTGCTGCTGTTATTTTTCACCAGACCTGTCGCAGTCAGATATTTCAACAAAGACCGCGTAAGGACGAATGTGGAAAGTATGATTGGCAGACAGGCGATCGTGACCAGTGAGATCGACAATCTGCAGGGCATCGGACAGGTAACGGTGGGCGGCCAGGAGTGGAGCGCCAGAACCGAAAAAGACGGACTGAATCTACAGCCCGGAACGGTGGTAGACATCGTGGCAGTCAGTGGTGTCAAGCTGATCGTCAAGGTGGATCCGCAGATGACGAAGGTCACCGGGGAAGTACCGGAGTCACAGAATTAAGAATCGTGTAACACGGATACATGAGGGAAAAGCGCGTACAGAGGTACGCAGCGTACACGAATGTACGCAGAAGGAGGAAAAATGGTAGCATTAATCATTATTGTCGTTTTAGTATTATGGATCTGTGTATCCTGTATCAAGATCGTGCCTCAGGCACAGGCTTACGTGATCGAGCGTCTGGGTGCTTATCAGGCCACCTGGAATGTAGGATTCAATCTGAAGATCCCGTTCATCGATAAGGTAGCCAGAAAAGTCAATTTAAAAGAGCAGGTAGCGGATTTCCCGCCCCAGCCCGTAATCACCAAAGATAACGTAACCATGCGGATCGATACCGTAGTCTTCTACCAGATCACGGATCCCAAGCTGTTCACCTACGGTGTAGAGAATCCCATGATGGCTATTGAGAATCTGACCGCCACCACCCTGCGTAATATCATCGGTGACCTGGAACTGGACCAGACCCTGACTTCCCGTGAGACCATCAACACCAAGATGCGTGCGGCACTGGATATCGCCACTGATCCCTGGGGTATCAAGGTCAACCGTGTGGAGCTGAAGAACATCATCCCTCCCGCAGAGATCCAGAATGCCATGGAGAAACAGATGAAGGCAGAACGTGAGAGACGTGAGGCCGTTACCCGTGCAGAAGGTGAGAAGAAGGCTAAGATCCTGGAGGCAGAAGGTGCCAAGGAGTCCGCAATCCTTCGTGCAGAGGCAGATAAGCAGGCAGCCATCCTTCGTGCGGAAGCTGAGAAGGAGAAGATGATCCGCGAGGCAGAAGGTGAAGCCGAAGCCATCCTCAAGGTGCAGCAGGCGAATGCCGACGGTATCAAGATGCTGAAGGAAGCGGGTGCAGATGCCGCAGTCCTGAAGTTAAAGAGCCTGGAAGCATTCGAGAAAGTAGCGGATGGTCAGGCCACCACCATCCTGCTCCCCGCAGAGCTGCAGGGCATTGCCAGCATAGCAGAGACCTTCAAGGCAGCAGCCGGCAAAAAAGCAGAATAAAAGTCATAACGAATAGAATCAGACAGATCAAAGAGGATCTCTTCCGGAATGCCGGTAGGGATCCTTTTTTGCTCCAAGGACCAGAAAACGTGGCATAAAGTGCATGCTGCGAGGGGTTGAAAAACACCGGATAATGAAGTATATTGATTACGTATAGCTAAAAATAATACAGAGGCCGAAGCCTCGGAAAAGAGGAGTATTATGAATTTAAAGGGACGCGATTTTTTGAAATTATTGGATTTCACACCGGAAGAGATCGAATATCTGCTGGACCTGGCGGCAGACCTGAAAGATAAAAAGAAAAAAGGAATCCCCGTAGATACCCTCCGAGGCAAGAATGTGGCTCTGATCTTCGAGAAGACCAGTACCCGTACCAGATGTGCTTTTGAAGTGGCAGCGCATGACCTGGGAATGGGTACCACTTATCTGGATCCTACCGGGTCCCAGATCGGTAAAAAAGAAAGCATCGCCGATACCGCCAGAGTACTGGCAGGCATGTTCGAGGGTATCGAATACCGTGGCTTTGGACAGGATATCGTAGAGGAACTGGCGAAATACTCCAAGGTTCCCGTATGGAACGGACTGACCAATGAATTCCATCCCACCCAGATGCTGGCAGATCTTCTGACTATCCGTGAGCATTTCGGACACCTGAAGGGGATCCGCATGACTTATATGGGAGATGCCCGTTACAACATGGGAAACTCTCTGATGGTAGCCTGTGCGAAGATGGGTATGCACTTTACCGCATGCACTACGGCAAAATATTTCCCGGCAAAAGAGCTGGTGGCAGAGTGTGAAGCAATCGCGGCACAGACCGGCGGCAGCATCACCCTGACCGAAGATGTGAAGGCAGGTACCAAGGATGTGGATGTCATTTATACGGATGTCTGGGTATCCATGGGTGAGCCGGACGAAGTATGGACCGAGCGTATCAAGGAATTGTCCCCTTATCAGGTGAATAAAGCGGTGATGGATAATGCCGGTGAGCAGGCGATCTTTATGCATTGTCTCCCCGCATTCCATGATTTGAAGACCAAGATCGGTGCCCAGATGGGTGAGCGTTTCGGCATCACCGAGATGGAAGTCACCGACGAAGTATTTGAATCCGGACAGTCTCTGGTATTTGAAGAGGCAGAAAATCGTATGCATACAATCAAGGCAGTGATGGCGGCAACTTTATGAGTATGAAAGCAAAGATATTGGAGCTCCTGCGGGAAAAGGAGACTTACGTCTCCGGACAGGAACTCTGTGAGCAGTTCGGAGTATCCCGGACTGCCGTATGGAAAGCAATCGGACAACTGAAGAAAGAAGGCTATGTCATCGAGGCGGTACAGAACAAGGGGTACCACCTGGTGGATCAGGCGGAGGAGGTCTATAACCAGGCCGATATCCAAAGCAGATTGAAGACAAAGTGGGTGGGACATCCCTTACTGTTTTTCGACAGCATTGATTCTACCAATATCCGTGCCAAGCTGGAAGCGGAACAGGGAGCAGAGAGCGGATTGTTGGTCGTAGCGGATCAGCAGACTGCCGGACGGGGCCGCAGAGGCCGCGGCTGGGAGAGCCCTTCGGGAAGCAATATTTACTATACGTTAATGCTCAAACCGGATTTCAATGCGGACTGCGCACCGATGTTAACGTTAGTCATGGCACTGGCGGTGGCTAAGGGTATTCGGCAGACTCTCGGACGCGGCAGTGAAGAAGGTGCGGCAAAGGTAGGCATCAAGTGGCCCAACGATATTGTGTTGGATGGGAAAAAAGTCTGTGGTATCCTCACGGAGATGAGCATGGAACAGGCTTATATCCATCACATTGTCATCGGCGTGGGCATCAATGTGCGCAGGCAGGAATTCCCGGAGGAGATCCGGGACCGGGCAGCAGCCATCGAGGAACAGTGCGGATTCCGGATCTCCCGCAGCCAGCTGATCGCGGACATCATGGAAGCTTTTGAGGAGGATTATGAGATCTTCTTACAGACCCATGACCTGAAAAGGCTCAGAGACTCCTATGCGAAGCTCCTGGTGAACCGGGACAGAGAAGTCTGCGTGCTGGATCCCAAGGGAGAATTCCGCGGTACCGCACGGGGAATCAACGACCAGGGCGAGCTTCTCGTAGAGAGACAGGGCGGCAGCATAGAGGAAGTCTATGCCGGAGAGGTGTCTGTGCGTGGGGTATACGGCTACGTGTAGCATCTGAGGCAGCGGAGCGTGATGCACCATGAACCAGAAGCAGATTTAGAATAAAAATAACAGGATAGAAAATTATGGACGAGAACAAAATTGTACTCTGCGGCGCCAATGCCTATGAGAAAAAATATTACTTTAACGAAGAACAATTCAAAATGATTCCCGAATCCATCAAGGAAGAACTGCACATCATCTGCGTGCTGTTCACTGAGGAAGTGGGAGGCGTGTTTACCATCGCCTTTGAAGAGGACGGCAACGTGGTCATGGAGACTAACGCGGATGACGATGACATCTATTACGATGAGGTCTCATCCGGACTGCTGATCGCTGAGATCCGTCGGAGCAGACAGGAGCTTTTCGAATCCTTAAGTCTGTATTACCGCGTATTTATCAAAAAAGAAGATGTTTCGGAACTGTTGGATGAGGAGGACGGCGAATGATATTTGTCATAGACGTAGGTAATACCAATATGACCATGGGTGTCTTTTGTGGGGAAAAACTGGCAGCTACTTTCCGGATCATGACAAAGACTCCCAGAACTTCCGATGAATACGGGATCATGATCACGCAGTTATTGAAAAATAACGGAATTGAGATCTCGGATATCGAGGGAGCCATCATCGCCAGCGTCGTGCCGGATGTGATGCATTCCCTGACCAGTTCTATCATCCGCTATCTGCATACGAAGCCTCTCATCGTAGGGCCCGGAGTCAAAAGCGGTATTAAGGTAGCTACGGAAGACCCCAGAGGTATCGGTGCGGACCGTATCGTCGATGCGGTGGCAGCCTATGTGAAATACGGCGGACCTGTGTTGGTACTGGATTTCGGTACTGCCACCACGTATGACCTGATCACGGAGGACGGAAGATTTACCGCAGGTATCACTGCTCCCGGCATCCGCATCAGCTCCGAGGCCTTATGGAAAGAGACGGCGAAGCTGCCGAATATCGAGATCCGTAAGCCGAAGACTATTCTGGCACAGGAGACCATTACCAGTATGCAGGCCGGTCTGATGTATGGTCAGATCGGACAGACGGAATACATCATCCGCAAGGTAAAGGAAGAGAGCGGTCTTGCCAATCTGAAGGTGGTAGCCACCGGGGGATTGGGACGTGCCATCGCAGACGAGACCGACAGCATTGATATCTATGACAGTTCTCTGACGCTGGATGGACTGCGGATCATCTACGACAAGAACCGAAAGTAGTATCCGGGAAATAAATTAGGATACCGGACCACGGAGAGATTATGAAGAAATTACAGATTGGCAATGTGACCCTGGATAATCCCATCATCCTGGCACCTATGGCAGGCGTATCCGACCTGCCATTTCGTCTGCTCTGCAGAGAAATGGGAGCAGCATTGGTGTGCATGGAGATGGTGAGTGCCAAGGCAATCTATTATAACAATAAAAATACTGACAGCCTTATGGAGATCCATCCCGACGAGGTGCCTGCTTCCTTGCAGCTGTTCGGTTCTGATCCGCAGATTCTTGCGGAGATGGCAAAACGCATCGAGGAGCGTCCTTTTTCCATTCTGGACCTGAACATGGGATGCCCGGTACCAAAGGTAGTGAATAACGGTGAGGGCTCCGCACTGATGAAGGATCCGAAGCTGGTGGAGCAGATCCTGACGGCGTTAGTCAGAGCCATCGACAAGCCGGTGACCGTGAAGATCCGGAAGGGGTTTGACGATGACCATGTCAATGCCGTGGAGATCGCGAAGATCGCGGAAGCCTGCGGTGTGGCAGCGGTAGCGGTGCATGGACGGACCAGAGCCCAGTATTACAGCGGACAGGCAGACTGGGACATCATCGCACAGGTGAAGGATGCGGTGAAGATCCCTGTCATCGGTAACGGCGATGTGGACAGCCCCGAGAAAGCGAAAGCCATTATGGAGCAGACCGGCTGTGACGGCGTCATGATCGGCCGGGCGGCGGAGGGCAATCCCTGGATCTTCCGGGAAGTGGTATCCTACCTTACAGACGGCACGATCCCCGCGAGACCCACGAACGGGGAGAAGCGGGAACTGATCCTGCGCCATGCGGCATTGCAGCTGGAATACAAGGGCGAATATACCGGCGTCCGGGAGATGCGCAAGCATCTGTCCTGGTATACCGTAGGAATGCCCCATTCCGCCCATTTCCGCCAGACCATCAACACCATGGAGAAAATGGATGAGCTCATCCGGGGCGTGCATGATATATTCCCGGATGAAGAGTAGTGCCGGGAGCCCGGTGTACAGCAGTGTCTGCGGAAGGCTGGATGCAGCACTGTGCATATAATCGGGCCGGCTGCATACACTGTAGCATGGACACTATTTTGTATCTCTATCCGGTGAGACAAACCGTGGAACAGAGGGCACAGGCAGCGGTATGTAAGTCACAGCCTGTGCAGAAGGGAAACGCTCCCCGGGGAAAACTTTTTAAAATATTCCATGCACTGTGGAAAACTGCAAAAGCGCAGAAAACTACGGAGGCGGTGACTGTTCGCCGGACGGAATATCTATTCCGGGATTACCGTCTGGTCAGGGCGGCAGTGACGGGAGTGGATGGCACGGAACAGAAACAGACGGAGCAAATACTCCGGGAACAATTGCGGGAACTGACAGAGGATCCGGACCACACATACATTGTGTGCCGAGAACCCCTGTCTTTTTATTACGGAAGGGAATTCCGGGAATACCGGCAGCAGAACTGGGTGGAACATCTGCTGCGGTACGGAGAAGATGTGGTGGGACATCCGCTGTGGCCGGATGTGATCGTGCTGGGGAAGAATCCCTTTCTGCCCTACGTGCTGCTGCGGTATGTGGCGGCACTGCGCAGCGTGAAATGGTACCTCACGGACAGAGAATATCGGGAGGAGGAAGACGAACTGACCTGGGAACTGGAAGACGAATACGGACTGATCCCGGAGATCCGTCTGTTACCGGAAACGTCAGATTACGACAGAGTGCGGCTGAAGGCGGCAGCGCCCTGCCTGGTGCTGGATTTTAGCGACAGTGATAAAGTCTACGGTGGCGGGCTGCCAGCGGGCAGCATCTGGCTGGATTTTCCGGCATCGGAGGAAAAGGAACGCCGTGTCACGTCCGGATGTCCGCAGATCCGTTATTTTTCCGTGAAAAAAGAGTGGAAAGACCCGCGAAAAGCCTTGGAATACCTTGACACCATCAGTAAAAATGGGTATAATAACTCGGTTGATTAGGCTAGTATAGTTGCCGGGAGTGTCGGCAGTACAAAATATAGAAAACAGGAAGGTGCGGTATCATGCAGGAAAAGAAAAACATTTTGACCTACGAAGGCCTCAGAAAATATGAGGAAGAGTTACACGATCTGAAGGTGGTAAAGCGTCAGGAAGTAGCCCAGAAGATCAAGGAAGCAAGAGAGCAGGGAGACCTGTCCGAGAATGCTGAGTACGATGCAGCGAAGGATGAGCAGAGAGACATCGAAGCCCGTATCGAAGAACTGGAGAAGATCCTGAAGAACGCAGAAGTCGTTGTAGAAGATGAGGTAGATCTGGATAAGATCAACATCGGATGTATCGTTAAGATTCTGGATGTGGAGTATAGTGAAGAACTGGATTACAAGATCGTAGGTTCCACCGAGGCCAACAGCTTAAAGGGTAAGATTTCCAACGAAAGCCCCGTAGGTAAGGCACTGATCGGTCATAAGGTCGGCGATACCGTAGAAGTAGAGACACCAGCAGGTGTATTCGCATATAAGATTCTGGAGATCCAGAGAAGTAATGTTGACTAAGTAAGATAGAGTAAGGAGTGGAAAAAAGTGGCAGATACACAGAACACAAAGGTACAGGAACAGGACATTCACCAGCTGTTGAAGGTAAAGCGCGAGAAGCTGGCGAACCTGCAGGAAGCAGGCAAGGATCCTTTTCAGATCACCAAATATGATGTGACCCATCACAGCACCGATATCAAGAACAATTTCGAGGAACTGGAAGGCAAGACCGTCCGCATCGCCGGACGTGTGATGTCCAAACGTGTCATGGGTAAGGCATCCTTCTGTAATGTACAGGATCTGCCCGGCAATATCCAGGTATATGTGGCTAGAGACAGCATCGGTGAAGAGTCCTATACGGATTTCAAGAAGTACGATGTGGGCGATATCGTAGGTATCGAAGGTGAAGTCTTCAAGACCAAGACCGGCGAGATCTCCGTACATGCGTCCCAGGTAATACTGCTGTCCAAGAGCTTACAGATCCTGCCTGAGAAGTTCCACGGCCTGACCAATACCGATATCCGTTATCGTCAGCGTTATACCGACCTGATCATGAATCAGGACGTTAAGGATACTTTCGTAAAGCGTTCCAGAATTATCAGTGCCATCCGCCGTTATCTGGACGGACAGGGCTTCCTGGAAGTAGAGACCCCTATGCTGGTATCCAATGCCGGCGGTGCGGCTGCAAGACCTTTCGAGACCCATTACAATGCGCTGGATGAGGACGTGAAGCTGCGTATCTCCCTGGAGCTGTACCTGAAGAGACTGATCGTCGGCGGCATGGAGCGTGTCTTCGAGATCGGCCGTGTATTCCGTAACGAAGGTCTGGACACCAGACACAATCCGGAGTTCACTCTGATGGAGCTGTACCAGGCATACACCGACTACTACGGAATGATGGATCTGACTGAGAACATGTTCCGCTATGTGGCACAGGAAGTATGCGGTACCACCGTGATCCCTTATGCAGAAGAGACCATCGACCTGGGCAAGCCTTTCGAGAGACTGACCATGGTAGATGCTGTCAAGAAATACGCAGGCGTTGACTTCGACCAGATTCCCGATACCGCTGCTGCGAAGAAGCTGGCAGACGAGAAGGGTGTACACTACGAAGAGCGTCATGCCAAGGGCGATATCCTGAACCTGTTCTTCGAGGAGTTCGTAGAAGAGCATCTGATCCAGCCCGTATTCATTATGGACCATCCGGTAGAGATTTCTCCTCTGACCAAGAGAAAGCCGGACAAGCCCGATTATGTAGAGCGTTTCGAGCTGTTCATCTACGGACGTGAAATGTGTAATGCTTATTCCGAGTTAAATGACCCCATCGACCAGAGAGAGCGTTTCAAGGCGCAGGAAGCTGCACTGGCAGCAGGCGATGAGGAAGCCAATACAACCGATGAAGATTTCATGAACGCACTGGAGATCGGTATGCCTCCTACCGGCGGTATCGGTTACGGTATCGACCGTCTGGTAATGCTGCTGACCAACTCTCCTGCGATCCGTGATGTTCTGCTGTTCCCGACAATGAAGTCATTAGATGGCGGAAGCAAGGAAAATAAGGCATCTAAGAGTAATTCGACAGAGAATTGCGACCAGATTGCGACCGTTGAGGAGAAGATTGATTTCTCAAATGTAAAGATTGAACCATTGTTTGAGGAAACAGTTGACTTTGATACATTTTCAAAATCAGATTTTAGAGCAGTTAAGGTTAAGGAATGTGTAGCAGTACCAAAGAGCAAAAAGCTTTTACAATTTACTCTTGATGATGGTACAGGTGTAGATAGAACAATTCTTTCTGGTATTCATGCATATTATGAACCAGAAGAATTAGTTGGAAAGACACTTATTGCTATTACAAACCTTCCACCTAGAGCAATGATGGGAATTGAATCTTGCGGTATGTTACTTTCAGCAGTAAACAATTTGAAAGATTCAGAGGATGAGGAGCTTCATCTTCTTATGGTTGATAATCATATCCCAGCAGGAGCGAAATTATATTAGAATAAGAGAACACGCTTAATAAATAGGACTTCCTAATATTCAAATGAGGAAGTCCTATTTTTTATATACATTTCTTGGATATATTTATTATTTTATCTTTCCATTTAACAACGTTTTTAATAGCAAGTTTTTCTTGGATTGTGATTAGTTGCTCCATAGTATCAAAATCCAAGTTCTTGTTGGAATCTACTGGTAATGAAACATAATTATTCTGAATTTTCTTTTTAGATATTGAATCGCCCCATGTGTAAAAGGGTTTTAAATTTTTATAGAGAGCAGTAATCATGAATAATTGAGCTTTTTCGGTTCGTCCTCGTTTATTGTTTATATATAGAGCAAGATTGTGACTATCATTAGAATAATAATCAGTAGGCTGATAGGTAATAACAAGAGTTTTTCCACCTATCATTATTGAATTACCTTCTTCAAGCAGTTCTTTATTATGTGAAATGTAGGACAAAATAGAGTTTTTTCCTTCTCCTGCTGTGACATAAGGAGAAGAACCGCTGTTGAGTTTTACTTCACTTTTTAAGATGCTATGGGTGTTTTTGACCATAAATATATCTGTGATTTTAAAAAGCTGAAAAGTTATAGCACCATTAGCCAAATTAGTTAGTAAAGCTTTTTCTTGGTTAGTTAATTTATAGTTGTTTAATCCGCTTGCTGTTAAGTAAGCCGAAAGTTCGCGTATACGCTCCTCCATAAATTGGTAATCAATTTCACCAGTATTTGTAACTGGTAATTCAATGTATGTATTTTCTAATGCTATTTTTGTAGCTTTATCGTTGTATGCAAACTTTTTTGTGATTACTTTCTTTATACATGTGATAATGTAAAGTGCATTTTTTTCATTTAGCATATTGGATTGTAAAATACTTGTAGCACCGTGTCCATCTTTTAAATAAAATGGAGTTTCTAAATAAACAATATTTTGATTGTTGGAATGTATTAGAATGGTAGGTTTACTGTTCTTATTGTTTAATACTTTTGAAGTAAGAGTTTCATATGATATGATCCCGTTGTTTACTGTGGATTGACCATAAAACGGATAAATGTAATCGGCATCCACAGTAAGTTCTTTGACTTTCAAAGGGTCAATTTCTTTTTGGTGTTGCTTGTAAGTCCAATCATTTCCATTAAATGATGGCAAACAGACACCAATGCGTGGACATCCAGTATTTATTGCCCAGCACGCAACAGCAACATGCTGCAGGGAGTGCATCCGAAAGTGGCATAAAATGCAGCTGGGAAAGGAACTAAGTCAGGTGCAGCAGGATTATCTTGTAGATGTAATTATGACATGGATTCAAAAAGAAATCGAGAGGCAGGAACATAAAATATGAGTTTGAAAAATGTATTGATTATTGTTGATAACATTGACGTATCAATTGATTTTTATGAAGAACTGTTTGGGCTGCGTGTGATTACAAGGCAGGAAGGTAATCAAAAAATGAGCATTTCTGCTAACAGAAATGAAAAGCTATAATGCAACTGGTGTAAAATGTTGTAAATTCTTGTAGTTAACAAAAGGGTAATGATTAAAAATAGTTCTACTTGAAAAATATCAAGCCTGAATGAGTATTCCGTTCAGATTAGATTAGGTTCTAATCTGGGCGGATTTTTTTGCGTGTGCAATGAGCAGAGAACTGATACTTAAATCTATGGTAGAGAAGTTGAGAGATTTTTATGACTTCATAATCATTGGAAGTATGCCGTCTCTTGGAATGATGACAATTAAAGCATGCAGCGTGTCTCATCCTTTGGGATGATTTACATTCCGAAACAAACACGTATAATATAATTCGAGACAGATTGCGAAAGGCTTATGGCAATCTCGCTCTGTATCAAAAGGAGAGAAGAAATGACCCAAAATATTATCATAAAGACCTCCGTTCAGAAACGGTTTGACAGCTTCATGGTGCATGGCAGAGTCCTTTTTTTCAGTGCGCCCTGCGGCTTTGGAAAGACCGTACTGGCGGACGCCCTGTTGCGCGGTCGGAACGTGCTGCGGCAAAGTGCGGCAGACCCAGGCTGTGCGATTCCACCGTCAGAGCAGGATTGGGACATTCTGCTGATTGACGATCTTCAGCTCATGCAGGAGGAAGCCGGGCAGCAGGCTCTCTGCGAACTGATTCGCTCAAGTCCGGAGCGTCGTTTTGTGCTGCTCTCACGCGGTGTGCCGCCCGGCTGCCTGACGGCGTTTCAGTACACGGGGCTGATGACGGTGTTGGAGGCCGACGACCTGCTTTTTGACGCGGGCGATGTGAGGCGGCTGTTTCAGCTTTCGGGAGTAAACGTAACAGATAGCGAGATTAATGGAATTTTGAAAGAATCCGTGGGCTATCCGCTGGGTGTGGCCATCACGGCGCGGTGCATGTCCCCGGACAAGCCGTGGACGCCGGAGCTGGTGGCGCGGGTGTTCCACGAGGTGTTCCTCTACTTTGAGACCGCCATCTACCGGCACTTTGACCTGCCGGTGCGGCGCTTCTTGTTGGAGCTGGCCCCCTTTGAAAGTTTTGACCTGGAAATGGCGCGGATGGTCAGCGGTGATCCCCGTGCCGGCGAACGGCTGGACTGGATTTTTCGATACACTACTATGCTGCGCTACGACGACTGCCAGCGCTTCCACTTCTGGTCGGGTTTCCGGGCTTTTCTCCTTTGGGAGATGGAACGGGAGTATACCGAGGAAAAGCGCAAAGCGCTCATCAGCCGGGGCGGGCTGTACTATGAGCTGAAGGAAGACTACGCCCACGCCCTGGAATGCTACACCAGCGGCGGTGACCATTCCAAGGTTTCCGAGCTGCTGGTGCGTAATGCAGAACTTCACCCCGGCATGGGGCACTATGCCGAGATGGAAAAATACTACCGCAGCCTGCCGGAGACGGAAATTCTCGCATCCCCCTCTCTGATGCAGGGCATGAGCATGCTTTGCGCGCTGGTCATGGATTACGAAGGCTCGGAGCGCTGGTATGGCGAACTGCAAAAGTTTGTCGAACACTGTGGCAGGCAGGACGCCGCCGGAAAGCAGGCGCGCGGCCGCCTTGCATGGCTGGACATCTCCCTGCCCCAGCGGGGCGTGAAGGGTCTGACGGAAACCATCCCCGCCGTGTTCCGGCTGCTGACGAACAAAGAGGTGACGCTGCCGTCCTTCTCCGTCACGAGCGCGCTGCCGAGCATCATGAACGGCGGCAAGGACTTTTCCGAATGGAGCAAAAAGGACGACCTGCTCTACAAAACCCTCCGTCTCCCCGTGGAGGCAGTACTGGGGCGGGACAGTGTGTGTCTTGCCGATTGCGCCATTGCCGAGAGCAAGTTTGAAAAGGGCGAGGACGTCGCCGGCCGGATGCTGTCCCTTCTCCCGCAGATGAACGAGGTCCGCAACCGCGGCACGTCGGACATGGAGTTCGCCGTCAGCGGATTGCTGGCCCGCAGCCAGCTGGCAAACGGGCAGCCCACCGACGCGCGGCGCACCATCATGGTACTCCGTGAGTGCTTTGCCGAGCGCGGTTTGACACGCTTTCTGCCCAATATGGACGCCATGCTCTGCCGTATTGACATGCACACCGGCGACCTTGACGCGGCGGATGCGTGGTATCGGGAAAAAGCCCCGTGCGAACCCACGCACCTGAACGTCATGCGGCGCTACCGGTATCTCACGCAGGCAATGGTGGAAATTATGCAGAACCGTCTGGACGCCGCTTTGCTGACGCTCTCACCCATGGAGCCGTACATTCAAAACTGCGCCCGCATCATCGACGGCATTCACCTGAATGTCCTGACTGCCATCGCCCTGCGCCGCAAGAAGGATGAGCGGTGGCGCGAGCGATTGACGGCGGCGCTGGACGCGGCGGCGGAGTACCGATTCATCCGCACCGTCAGTGTATACGGCACGGCGGTGCTGCCGCTGCTGGAAGCGCTGGACTGGGACGGCGACAAAGCATGGCGCAAGCGGCTGATGGCAGCGGTGCGGACGCAGGCGGCGTTCTACCCGCATTTCCTCGAACCCAGCCTTGCTCCCGGCGAGGAGCTGACGCCCACGGAACTGCAAATTCTGCATCTCATCTGCGCGGACAAGTCCAACGCCGAGATTGCGCAGATCATGGACGTGAAGCTGCCCACGGTGAAGACCCACGTCAGCCACATTCTCGACAAGCTGGACGTGAAGCGCCGGGCGGAAGCCAGGACAGCCGCGAAGAAGCTGCGGCTCATTCCGGATGATCTATAAAAGCTGTGCCTGTGCTTGAACGGGCTGAATATAAACCTTATACATATATCCTAAAGGAGAATCTTATGAAAAAACGAGTATTGAGTATGTTCATGGTGCTGGCGCTGTGTCTGACGCTCCTGCCCGCACCCGTGCGAGCGGCGGAGGATACGCCGGAGAGCGGCGCACCCGCCGTATCCGAGCAGGCCGGAACGAATGAGGATGAGAACGGTGCAGAGGGCGGCCGGCAGAATACCGATACCCCTGACGCCGGTGGCGCTGAGGACAGCAAAGCAGATGCGCCCGAGAGCGGCGAGGATGAAAACGCCGGGAACAATGCGGACGCGGCGGTATCCGCTGTGCAGACGATGATCGATGCGCTGCCCATCGTGAGTGAGTTGGACGGCATGACCGCCGACGAGCTGGACGCAGCTTATGACGACATTCAGGCGGCGTATGATGCTTATGAAGCACTGAACGCAGAGCAGCAGGCGCAGATCACCGGCGCAGACTTCGAGGCGCTGCTCGGCTGGTTCAACAGCCAGACCGCGCCGCTGGCAGACGCACAGTCCGGTGTTCATACCCACTGCGTCTGCGGCAAGGACAGCAGTACAACGGTCAACGGTCATACCCATAACACCGGCACAACATGGACGGCAACCGATGCCTTGCCCAGTACTGCGGGCAGCTATTATCTGACGCAGTCTGTAACGGCAGACTGGACTGTACCAACGGGCGAGGTCAACCTCTGCCTGAACGGGCAGACGATCAACGGTAAAATCACCGTCGGCAGCGGCGCGACGCTGACGCTGACTGACTGCTCCGACAGCGGCAGGGTTCAAGGCGAAGTGCTCGTCAATGGCGGCAAATTGGAACTGTACAGCGGCACGATCACCGGCGGCGTGCAGGTCGGTAAAAAGGGCGCCGACTATCAGACCGGCTCGTCCTTTACCATGTATGGTGGAGCGATTACCGGTAATGAAGACTACGGCGGTGTGTTCCTTGTCGGCACGACGAATCATATCGACCCGCCGAGCTTCACCATGCACGGCGGCACAATTTCCAACAACACCGCAGGCGCATCCGACGGCGGTGGCGGCGGCGTATATGTGGGTGAGAAGTGCAGCTTCACCATGGACGGCGGCACCATCACCGGCAACACGGCAACCGCCGGCAACGGCGGCGGCATCTATATCCACTTTAACGCCGGCAATGTTTCGATCTCCAACGCCACGATCACCGACAACAAGGCGTCCGCCACGGGAAATACAAGTTATGGCCACGGGGGCGGCATTTATTCGGAGAGAGGGGTAACCGTCAAGAATGTGACGATCACCGGAAACAACAGCACCTTCGAGGGCGGCGGCATCTATGGAAAGGGCGCTATTACCCTCACCGATGCTACCGTTACCGACAACAATCAATATGACGTTTACTACGACGGAACAGAAAGCACAAACCCTAAACTTACCGTTTCCGGCTCGGTGAAGGCCGGCTATTACGCCAATTATGATTGGAAGCTGCCCATTCTTGTATCAGGCGCATTGAGTGAGGATTCGGTCATCCGTGTGGGCGTGCGTGAAGGCATAAATCCTGGGGCCATCGCCGAACCGGCAAGCGGCGTGACGCTCAGCGCTGAGAACTTCAAGGCGGACGCCGCCGACAGCGTGACCAGCCTGGGCAATGACGGCAAGGTCTATCTTGTGCCCTGCACGCACGAGATGGACGATACCGGCTACACCTGCAAGAAGTGCAAAACGCAATTCGACGCGCGCGTGGGCGATAGCGCCTATTATAAGACGCTGACGGATGCGTTTAATGCAGCCAGAGGCAGCACCGTGACGCTGCTGCGGAATGTGACGCTCACAGGAAATTGCTCTTCTGAGAACTACTCAGCGACGCTGGATCTGAATGGCAAAACTGTCAGCACCGAGAATAAATACATTCATGTCGGAGGCGGGAACAAGCCCAATACTCTGACGGTCAAGGATTCTAGCAAGGGCGGCGGGACGCAGGCGCTCAATGTCAAGTTTTCGGTTGGGTCCAACGGAACGCTGGCGGTTGACGACTCCTACACCGGCGAGATTTCGCGCGTGGAGCTGCAGGCCGGCGGCGCATTGGAGCGCTTTGGCGGCAAAATCGGCGAGTTGGTTTTAAGCAATGCTGCGTATGGCTCCACAAGTACGGGCTACGGCCTGAAGCTGTGGAAGGGCAATCCAAACGCTTGCACCATCGGCAAGATCACGGACAACACGAAGAGCAAGAGCCTCACCGTTAACGACCTGCTGGGAACCGACTATGCGAAGTGCGAGCTGTACGGCGAAAAGGACAGTGTATGGAGCATCGTTCCCAAGACGGAGAAAATCTCCGAACTGACCGGCTATACAGCGTACAAGGTGCAGTTCACGGAGTGCGTCCATCAGTGCGCCGATGACAGCAACCCTGTGTGCTCTGTGTGCCACAAGGACCTGTATACGAAGATCACCGCCAAGGCCGCTGACGGCACGACCAAGACTGCCTACTTCACGAAAGACAGTGCGCTGGAAAACGGCTATGTAGAGGCCATCCAGACCTTGAACGGCTGGAGCAATGAGGGCTGCACCGAGCCGACGCTGACCCTGCTGCGGGATATGCCTTACGGCACCTCCATAACGCTGACCGGCACGCTGACGCTGGAGAGCGGAACGCACACCGCCAAGAATGTGACGGTCGCTGAAAACGCGAATGTGACCTTTGCCAACGGCAGCTATAAAGGTGCGACCATCAACGGCACGGCGACGGTGGAGGCGGGCGTCACATTCACCGACGCCTCCGTCACGGTGAACGGCACGCTGAACGCCAAGGGCGGTACCTTCACTGGTAATGTCAAATTCAACGGCAGCAGCATCGCGAACATCAGCGGCGGCAGCTTTAATAATGAAAAGGAATATGGCGGCGTTACGTTTGACTACAATGTCACGGGGACGATCTCCGGCGGCACGTTTGTCTTCGCGGATTTTTACACCACCAAAGTCAAGCTTTCCGGCGGCACATTTACGATGATCAAAACCAACGGCGACCGCAAACTCGCCGACCTGCTGGCGGAGGGCGCGGCGTATTACGGAGCAAGTGATAATCAGGCTGTGACCAATGATAGATTGAATACGCTGGAAAATGTCAAGGTCGTGTCGCATACGCACAACGGCGGCACGGACGGCAACGGCACTTGCAGCATCTGCGGCAAGCAGATGGCGGCGTCGCTGACCGTCGGCGACAAGACGAGCTGGTACGCGGCCTTTGCCACTGCCATCGAGGCGGCGAACGCGGCGGACGGCGAAAAGACCATCACGCTGTATCAGGATGTGAATGGCTATGCCGACGGGCATTCGACCACCTATGAGCTGACCCACGGGCCGGTGACGCTGGCGACCGGCGGGAAAACGGTCACGAGAGTAAACCTCATCGCCAAGGGCATTTCTTTGACGGTCACGGGCAGCAACGGAGACTTCAATGTGACGGTGGACGGCAAAGACGCGGAATTGACCGTCAACGACGGGAATACGAAGCTTGCCATTGTCACGGCGCAGAACGGCGGAAAGCTTTCGCTGAGCAACGGCACCTTCAGCCGTGTGGCTGTAAAGGACGACGGCAGCAGCGCCAGCCTCAGCGGCGGCAGCTACGGCGAGATCACGAGCGACACCGGCTATGTCAAACCCTACGCGCTGCTGGCGAAGGGGTACGCTTACAAAAAAACAAAGGATAACCAATGGCTCCCCAACGCCAATTCAATCTCGTCAGAAGTCACCGTTGAAAAAGCGCCCTTCGCGGTCGAAAAGATCTATCCGAATAGCGATACGAACTACACCGGAAACTCGGCGTTTGCGACGGACGGCAGCATCACGCTGACTGCGGTAATCGCGCCCGAAACGCAGGGCGTCACCTACTACTACTGGTGGGAGCGGTTTGACGAATCAAGCAAAGACTGGACCACGAAATTAAACGATGTTAATACTGCGACGCATACCGGCGGGCAGAGCAAGACGCTCTCCATCAGCAATCTGCCGGAAAACAGCAGCTACCAATACCGCGTTTATGTGCAGAGCGACAACGGCTACAATTGCTACAGCGAGCCGTTCACCGTGACCCGGCATCAGCATAGCTGGACGTACACGGCAAGCGGCGCGACCATCACCGCAAGCTGCACAGACACGACTTGCACCAGCCCGAACGGCGGCAGCGTGACCATCAAGGCCCCCGCCGAGCTGACCTACAGCGGGGAAGGCAAACCCGCCACGGTGACTGCAAGCAGCGATTGGCAGGGTCCGGCGGCGAGTGAGATCACCATCAGCTACATAAAGACGGGCAAGTATATTCAGCAATTGGAAAACGACGCGCTCCCCACCAACGCGGGCACCTACACCGCCAGCATCACGGTGGGCGAGGACAATAAGGCTGCCACCGCCAGCGTGAAGTATACCATTCAGAAGGCCAATCCGGTGGTGACCGAATGGCCGACGCTTTCTGCGCCGGTTTATGTCAACAGTGAAGCAACCCTCACCGGCGGCAGCGGCGAAGGCACCTTCGATTTCAAGGCAGGTGCTGCTAAATCTTGGGACAGCGCAGGCAGCAAGACCACCGCGGTCGTGTTTACTCCCACATATACCAATAACTACAATGAGCTGACTCAGGACTACACCGTAACGGTTGTCAAGCGTACGGTAAAGAGCTGCAATACGCCGGCTGGCATTATGGATAAGCCATACGGAACGGCGCAGGAAGAGCTGGGACTACCCGGAACCGTGACGATCACCACGGAGGATGGCAAAACATTTGAAATCCCCGTCGCATGGAACGATTATGATCCGAATACGCTGGAGGAACAGACGCTCACCGGAACATTGGATCTTACTTCGATTGCTGGCGAGGTGGAGCAGCCCAGCACGCCTGTGACGGCGCAGATCAAGGTCAAACTCACGCAGAAGCACTTCAGCGGCATTTTGCCTGTGCCTTATAATGATGTGTATGACGGTAATGCACACGGAATCACCCTCACCGGCGTGCCCAGTGGCGCAACCGTAAAATACGGCACAAGCGCAGATAGTTGCACACAGGACAGCCTGACCTACACCAACTTCACTAATGGTGCAAAGACCGTGTATTATAAGGTTTCCCAGTCCGGCTATGCGGATGCTTCCGGCTCCGCGACGGTAAATATTACCAAACGCCCACTCACCGTTTCCAACATCACGGAAAATAAGACCTATGCGTATACTTCCGGTTCAGACGATAAGGCAATCGGTGTGGATATTGCAGGAAAGCTCCCGCCGGATAGGGGAACTACAGCATATGCGGTTGCAAAGACAGATACAGAGCAGTTTTTAAGTGAGGTAACAGTCGATACAGCCGGAAATCTGACCTATAAAGTAAATCAGGTAGATTCGTCCAAGGTTGGAAAGACAGCAATTATCACAGTAACAGCTTCGATGGAGAACTATGCGAATGCTGGATACACGCTGACGATTAGTATTACAGATAAGAAGACTGTAGAGATTAAGCGTGGAAACAGCGTATCCGTAGATGGAAGCAACGTGCTGATCTATGGTGAAAAGATTTCAAAGCTGACACTCGGAAATACCGTTTTTGTGGAAGCCGGTACAGATGATGCGATAGAAGGTATTCTTTCATGGAGCAATCCGGACGAGATACCGGCAGCCGGAACCACACAGGCAGGCTGGGTATTCAGGCCGGCAGACAGCAGGCATTATGCTGAGCTTACCGGAACAGCAGCTATCACGGTTGCTAAGGCAACACCGGTAATTGCAGAAAAGCCGACAGCAGGCGCACTTACCTACGGACAGGAACTTTCAGACAGTACCCTGACCGGAGGAAAAGCAGTTTATCAGACAGCAGATGGAACTGAAATTACAGGAGCATTTGCATGGAAGAACAGCAGTATCAAGCCTACAGCAGCAGACAGCCAAAAGACAGAGTATGATGTAACATTTACACCATCCGATAAGGATAATTATAATGCTGTTGATACGAAGCTTACACTTACTGTAAATAAGGCAGCCTTAGCCGCACTTTCGGGCGAGAGCAGAAGCTATATCTATGCAGAGGGCTCTAATGATAAAGCAGAAACCATGGATGTAGCAGGAAAGCTTCCGGCGGACAGAGGAAACACGACATTTACACTGGCGGCAGAAGACGCAGACGGATTATTAAGTGATCTAAAAGTTGATACAGCCGGAAAGCTGTCGTATAAGGTAAAACAGCTTACAGCAGACAAGGCTGGCAAATCAGCTGCAATCACAGTGACAGCTTCAATGGAGAATTACGAAGATGCTGTATATACTATGACAATCAGGATTACGGATAAGAAGCTTGTTACATTAAAGAGCGGAAATAAGGTATCTGTAAATGGAAGCAATGCACTTACATATGGAGACAAGCTTTCTAAGCTTAAATTTATCGATGTTACCTTTGTGGACGCAGATACAAACACCGAAGTCAAGGGAACGCTCGAATGGGCTGAGCCGGATTTCATGCCGACTGCAGGAACGACACAGGCAGGCTGGGTATTCAAGCCGGCTGACAGCAAACATTACGAGGAACTCACCGGAACAGCAGCTATTACAGTAGCCAGGGCAACACCGGCAGTAGTAACAGTTCCTGCTGTAGCAGAGCGTGTATACAATCCTGCTGTTGCACTAGCTGATTCAGATATGACAGGCGGCAGTGTGACAGGGGCAGATGGCAATGAACTTGCCGGAACATGGAGCTTTACAGGAACGATTATCATTCCGACTGTAAATAACAAAGGCTATCAGGCAGTATTCACACCTGATGACACAAACAATTACAGTACAGTAACCAGAACAATAACAGTTAAAGTAACTAAAGCAACACCGGTAATTGCAGAGAAGCCGACAGCAGGCGCACTTACCTACGGACAGAACCTTTCAGACAGTACGCTGACCGGAGGAAAAGCAGTTTATCAGACAGCAGATGGAACTGAAATCACAGGAGCATTTGCATGGAAGAACAGCAGTATCAAGCCTACAGCAGCAGACAGCCAAAAGACAGAGTATGATGTAACATTTACACCATCAGATAAGGATAATTATAATGCTGTTGATACAAAGATTACACTTACTGTAAATAAAGCAGCTCAGGCTCCGAATATGCCGGAAACTACAATGACACCGGCACACAGTACAAAGAAGGTTGGCGATATTACGCTTCCGGATGGATGGAGCTGGCAGGAGGCTGATAAGGACACGGCACTTGCAGATGGTGTGGCAGTGACAGCGAATGCAATTTATACAGGAACTGACAAGGGCAACTACGAGACAGAAAGTGTAAGCATTACGATTACAAGAAGCAAATGTGATCACACACATACTGAAATACGGAATCAGCGGAAAGCGACCTGCAAAGAGGAGGGCTATACCGGAGATACCTACTGTAAGGATTGTGGTGAAAAGCTTGCCTCCGGTACAACAATCGAGAAAAAACCGCACACGGTCGGAACACCGGCTACCTGCGTATCAAAAGCAGTATGCAGTGTTTGTGGCGAAGCTTTTGGTGAAGTGGATGCCAATAACCATGTGCATACAACCGTGAAGAACCGAAAGGAAGCAACCTGCACACAGACCGGCTACACCGGAGATACCTATTGTACGGATTGCGACAAACTCCTGGGAATGGGGAAAGAACTGGCAGCACTGGGACATGACTATAAAGCAACCGTGACAAAGCAGCCAACGACAACAGAGGAAGGCATCAGAACCTACACCTGCACCAGATGTAACAGCAGCTACACAGAGAGCATTGCGAAGCTGCCGGAGGAAAAGCACACTCACAACTATACGGGAAGCATTACAAAGGAAGCAACCTGTACAGAGGCAGGGGTAAGGACATACACCTGTTCCTGTGGAAACAGCTACACGGAGAATATTCCGGCAACAGGACACAGCTATGTATCAAAAGTGACGAAGGCTGCAACGACAACAGAGGAAGGCATCATGACCTACACCTGCTCCAAGTGCGGACACAGTTACACACAGCCTATCGCTAAGATCAAGTCCGATGACAGCAGTAAAAATAATGGTAATGAAAATCAGAATCCAAAGTCCGATGACAGCAGCAAGGATAATGGTAAGGACAATGGTACTTCAATTAAGCCATACATCAAAGATGACAGTGGCAAGGAAGGCTGGGATGTGATCAAGCCACAGCTTGAAGAAGCTAAGGCAGGCGATACAGTAACGGTTGCCATGAACGGAACGACTGTAGTACCGAAAGATGTAATTGACAGTATCAAGGGCAAAGATACAACACTTGTTCTGGATATGGGAA
>ERZ1026862.511-NODE-511-length-25976-cov-6.766444_pt1 | contig 25976 bp, 22 predicted proteins | sample MGYA00380161_ERZ1026862 | MGnify/ENA primary metagenome ERZ1026862 (study PRJEB33269, sample SAMEA4719797) | human gut metagenome | biome: human-associated habitat; feature: organic feature; material: feces | place: Cameroon | collected 2013-10 ... | reverse complement strand
GTTCATATATCAAGTAATGTAAATAAAATAGAAAATAGAGTATTCTATGCTTGTTCTGCATTGTCGGAGATTAATATACCGATAAGTACAGAATCTATTCAGGGAGAAGCTTTTCGAGACTGCGAGTCGTTAAAGGAAATTATAATTCCGCAAAATGTAACAATGATAGGAAACTACGCCTTTTCTGGTTGCACAGAACTTTCTCAGATCGCACTGCCGGCGAGTGTGCAGAAAATTGGTGAAAGGACTTTTTCGCATTGTGAAGCATTAACGGATTTGAAGCTTTCTGAGGGGCTGACTTCTATCGGCAGTTATGCTTTTGAGTACAATATTGCATTGTCAAAGGTTACTTTGCCAAATACACTGGAGTCTTTGGGAGAAAGGGCATTCCAGTATTGCGATGTGCTTGCTGATGTGGATCTGGGAGCGGGCCTGAAGGTGATTCCGAAGTATTGCTTCTATGAGGATCCGGCTATTCAGAAGATGGTTCTTCCATACCAGTTTACGACAGTAAATGCCAATGCATTTGCAAACTGTACGAAGCTGACAGACATTACATTTAACAGAAATGTCTCTTCTGTGGCATCTTCTGCATTGTCTTATAAGGACAAAACAACGATTCATGGTATCAAGGGAACCTATGCGGAGAAATTTGCTACAGATAATGAATTTAGTTTTGAGGCATTAAATAATCCGACAACAGATATTACGCTCAGTAAGGAGAGTTGTGAGGTTGCAAAAGGAAAAACACTTCGTCTTACGGCAGCTTTAAATCCGGTGGACACCTCCGATGAATTGACCTGGACATCTTCGGATGAAGATATTGTTACGGTCACGGATGGTGTGCTCAAAGGTGTGGGCATTGGAGAGGCTGAAATTATTGCTATGGCAGGTGATGTCACAAAGAGCTGTTCTGTTAAGGTATATCAGGGTGTTACAGGGCTTGGTCTGAATGTGACTTCTCATAAAATGACTATAGGTGATATTTTGCAGCTGACAGCAACAATTTATCCAAAGGATGCAACTTATCAGGATGTGGTCTGGAGCAGTGACAATGAAGATGTGGCTGTAGTTGATCAGACCGGTCTCGTCAAGGCAAAGGCATATGGGACGGTTAATATTACTGCAACGTCAAAGGAAGGAAATCAGCAGAGAACCTGTAGCGTTACGGTAGCACCTGTAGCGGTAACAAGTGTTTCTTTAAATACCAAGCTGGTTAATTTGAAGGTTGGGGAGAGTTATCGTTTACAGGAAACGGTTCTGCCGGACAATGCTACTGACAAAACGGTTACCTGGACATCAAGCAATACAAAGGCAGCAACGGTGTCAGGTGGAGCTGTTACAGCAGTAGGTACTGGTACAGCCATCATAATCGTTAAAACAAACAGTGATTCGAAAACCGCATCGTGTACAGTAAGGGTACAGGAGGCAGTGATTCCTTCGTCATCACCGACGGGAACTCCGACAGGAAGCCCGGTTGTATCACCAACAGGAAAACCGACAGGAAGTCCGGCTGTATCGCCAACAGGAAAACCGACAGGAAGTCCAAGTGCATTACCGACAGGAGATCCGGCTGAGAGTCCGGTCACATCACCGACGGGGGCTCCGACAGGAAGCCCGGTTGTATCGCCGACAGGAGACCCTGACGAGAGTCCGATCGTATCACCGACCGGAAATCCAACGGCATCTCCGGTCCAGACTCCTGATATACCGATTTCCACAACGAAATTTACGATGTCTATGGGATATGCAGGAAAGGATTGGATAGATTCTACCTTTGGCAAGAATGAAGATTCCGTGGTTGTCAGTGGAGATAAGACATATAAGCTTTCTTATACGGTGAAGGGTTCTGATTCAGACATTTTAGTGCTGAGTCTGGATATGGATGTGACCGAAGAGGAGAGAAACCCTGATATGGATATTCAGGTGGATGAGATCACAGTGAATGGAATTTTGATTGTATTTGATCCTGACAAGATCTATGACACCATCGATGAGAATGGACAGTGTCGTTTGCAGTTTAGAAACGCATACAGTGGACTGGAGCGTACACAGGAGGCGTTGGGAGACGAGATTATTCCAATCAGTAAAGGGGATGAGATAAGTATTACCTTTACGGTAACAGGACTGGGCAAGTGCCCGGATGGGTATGATCCGACCGCATCACCAAAACCAACGCTCAAACCGACTAAAAAACCAGATGCGAATCCGACTGCATCACCGAAAGCAACCGACATACCGGAACCTTCCGATTCAGCGAAGCCATCCGATGCACCGGCACCTTCCACGCAGCCGACAGGAACACCGACTCCGGGTACATCCCGACAGCCATCCGGCTCTGGTTCTGGTTCAATTGGTTCATTAGGAGATTCCGATTATCTGCTTGGAACAGCAATTACGTCTCTCAGCAACAAAAAGGGCAGAAAATTAACTGTTCGATGGTTCAGGGACAGTAACGCTCAGGGATATCAGGTGCAGTATGCTACCAACAGCAAATTTACCAAAAATAAAAAGACAAGAATGGTATATCGGAATACCGGCTCCATTACGTTGAAAAAGCTTAAAAAGAAGAAAACCTACTATGTCAGAGTCAGATCGTATAATGTGACCAGCAATGGAAAAATAGCTTACAGCGGATGGAGTACGAAGCGTAAGATTAAGATCAAGAGATAGAAATACAGTTTGTTGCGTGTGGAAATTTAACAACATTAGGGCAGCTATAATGAGGTGATCCCCAAAAGTCTGACTTTTTGGGATCACCTCATTTGGTTTTGCCCTTTTTGTGTATAGAAAATGAATGCGGAAGGATGTTAATATATTGCGGAATAATGTCAATTATTAGCGGAATTATTCCGCAACAGAAACGGAATTATTCCGAAAGGAATTGACTTACTTCGGAAGGATACGTATAATTTTTTGAAGATTTCATGTTTGTGTTGTTGAATATCGTCAAGGATGATTAACCATAAATAACAAATCATTAAAGGAGCACGTTATGTTAAAGAGATTTCATAAATTTAAATTGCTGTTACCCTTGCTGCTAATAATTTGTATTTTGATATTTCTATATTCCTGCAGAGAAAAAAACGAGGTACATACGGATATTGGATTTGTTCAGGATAAATTTCCAAATATTAAAGATATCGAAGCAGTTCGCTATTATTATAAAGTGAAAAGCAATCAAAGAGAAATTGGACTTCAAGATGTAGAGTTTTGCGGTTTTATAAAAGTGGGAGAGAATTTCTGCGAGAAAATATCACAGGATTATCAATGGAAAGAGACGAAGAAAAGCAAAAAGCTTGTACCCAAAACGGTACTTATGGAGGGGGACAATACGAAATATCATTTTTTGTATAATTATGATTTTTCTTACGATGGAACGTATAAAACGAGTTCTTTGGGAGGAAATTTCTATTTCGATAAAGCGCACAGAGTGCTTTACTTCGAATGTGACGGGTAGTGAGGGGAAAGCTTTGTTGTCATTTATGCATTACTTGTTTCCGGAACCCCAATATGCTATGCTGAAAAAGAAGCTGGATAAGACAGAAAGGCGGACTATACTATGAAAGATTCTGAGATTGTAAAGGCAACACTGCACAAAGCAGATGGCGTTTTATACCCTGTATCTGACAGGAAAGATAAAGTAGTTATCACATTATCAGGCAGCGAAGACGGCTTGGAGCATGCCGGGAAGCTGGCAAAATTTTTGCGGAATAATGGCATTCCGGCGTTAGCACTGGGCTATTTTAAAACAAAATATTCCGTGAAACCTTTAAATAAAATCGAACTGGAAAATATCAAAGCAGAAATAGAATGGCTGACAGATCTTGGATATGAGAAAATCGGAATTGAAGGGTGCTCGAAGGGAGCGGAATATGCAGCAGCGGCAGCGGTAGCGTTTCCGGAGCTTAGTTGTGTTATTTTAAAAATTCCGTCATGGTTTTACAGTGAGCAGAAGACGGAGACTTTTCCCGGTTTTAGGAAATTCGTATATTGATGTAGATGAACGGGGATTTGCGTAGAAATTAGACGAAAACGAATGGGGATTTGCGCAGAAATTGGCTTTACATGAACGGGGATTTGCTAAAATTGGTTGTTGACAATTGGTTTAAGACTGTGTAAAACATATAACACATAGAAAAAGTTTGACTTTTGCAGAGCGGCATTGTGAAAACGATGTTAGCTCTGCTTTTCTTTTTACGATAAATATAACCCCGGAAGTTAGAGAGTGCATAAATCATTGTTTTACAAGTTAAAAAAGTGCTGAACCATAGGCTAAAACCTGTGACTCAGCGCTTTTGTTATTGGTATTTACGAACAGATGAACCGGATCAGTTCTTTTTAAATTCCAGAAGCTCCAGTCCTTCGTTATCTTCGAGAACCATGCGGATCATCCAGTCGTTGACAAAGAGGAGCAGTGGGTTGCCCTTCATATCCTTGACTGCCTTGACATTGTTCATACGTTTCAGCTTCGTGACATCCGTGGTCGGATCGCCCACCCAGCGGATATATTCATACGGCAGGGACTCCAGACGGATCTCACAGCCGTACTCGTTTTCCAGACGGTATTTTAATACATCGAACTGAAGTACACCGACAACGCCTACAATAATCTCGGACATTCCGGCTGTAAATTCCTGGAAGATCTGAATAGCACCCTCCTGTGCAATCTGGGTGATTCCCTTGACGAACTGCTTTCGTTTCATGGAATTAAGCTGAACTACGCGGCAGAAATGCTCCGGAGCGAAGGTTGGGATTCCTTCATACTCAAACTTGCTGCCCGGCATTGTGATCGTGTCGCCGATAGAGAAAATGCCCGGGTCAAAGACTCCGATCACATCTCCGGCATATGCCTCTGAAATCACCTGACGATCCTGTGCCATGATCTGCTGTGGCTGCGAGAGCTTCAGCTTACGTTTGCTTTGTACATGATACACATCCTTGTCTGCTTCAAATTTGCCGGAACAGATTCGCATAAATGCAATTCGGTCGCGGTGTGCCTTGTTCATGTTTGCCTGAATCTTAAAGACAAACGCAGAAAACGGAGAGGTGACCGGATCGATATCGCCCTCGTTGGAGTGGCGTGGCAGAGGTGGTGTTGTCATCTGCAAAAAGTAATTCAAAAAGGTTTCTACACCGAAAGTGGTCAGTGCGGAACCGAAAAATACAGGAGAAAGTTCGCCATTCTGAACCTGCTTAAGATCCAGCGGATCGCTGGCACCGTCTAACAGCTCGATCTCTTCCAGAAGCTGATCGTACAGATCATCCCCGGCAAGTTCCCTGAGTGCAGGATCATCAATGGAGTAATCGGTCTCAGCGGCTGCTTTGGCACCACCGGTTGCTACAGACTGGAAGGAGCGGACGGTCTTGGCATCACGGTCGTAAATTCCCTTAAAACGTTTACCGGAACCGATCGGCCAGTTGACCGGACAGGTGCGGATACCGAGCACGGTTTCAATGTCATCCAGAAGCTCAAATGAATCCTTGGCATCGCGGTCCATTTTGTTGATAAAGGTAAAGATCGGAATATGACGCATTACACAAACCTTAAACAGCTTGATCGTCTGTGCCTCCACACCCTTGGAAGCATCGATCACCATCACGGCGGAATCCGCTGCCATCAGCGTACGGTAGGTATCCTCAGAGAAGTCCTGATGTCCCGGGGTATCCAGAATATTGATACAATAATCGTTATAATTAAACTGCAGAACGGAAGAAGTAACGGAGATACCACGTTCCTTCTCAATCTCCATCCAGTCAGATACGGCATATTTGGAATTTGCCTTTCCCTTTACAGAACCGGCGGTATTGATTGCCCCTCCGTATAACAGAAACTTCTCCGTCAATGTCGTTTTACCGGCATCCGGGTGGGAGATGATCGCAAAGGTTCTTCGTTTCTCAATCTGTTTTCTTAAATCATTTTCTGACATGTTGATCCTCCGATATATTCTAATAATATGATGCAAGGGTTAAAGGCAGATAGCAATGTACGTTTACATATAAATTGCTATCCGGTGGCCAGACATCATGTACTGCAATTAAAAGTGTCCAAACAGTACGATTATACGATATATTGATGGCTGTTTCAAGGGGGAAAGTAGGCATGGAGGCATCTTTCCGGAAAAGCAAGGTGTGAAAAATTAAATTTCCATAGAAAATGCGATTGACACCTGCGAGGCGTGCATTATATAATTCAGGTCACATAAAAGAGATGCAGGTAAATATAAACGGAATCTCCATGGAAATGATGAAAAATCTTGACCTTCTCAAAAATGAGAATATAATTAAAACAGAGAATGGCAAAGGAGAAGCAGCAAAATGAAGTCAGAAATTGCAGAAGTTTTTATGAATCCCGTTCGCCAGAGAATTATTCAATATTTACTGGTGCATGAGAAGGGGACGGTAATCTATGAAACATAACAACATTATAATCATGTCTGCATTAGCACTTGTGATTAGTTTAACCGGGTGCGGAAATACAAATAAGCTTTCCGAATATGACATGACCGGAATTAGCTTTATAGAATATACTGACATAGATACAGTATGCGAAGATAAAGAACTGATAACTGCTGGAAGCAATTTGCTATCTGACCAAGAGGATAATTTGCTCCTCTCCTATGTAGTAGATAGCGCTATTGAACTTTCTGCCGAGCTGGGAGATTATGACCATTTGGTGTTTACAAATCCCAAATGGATTGAAAACTTTGGCGATTCTGGCAAATTAAAACCCATAGAATATAGCAGCTTATCAAAAAGTATGCAAGAGTTTTTAGACAGTCAAATGCCGATATTGACAAACGACGGAAGTGTATTGCCAGAAGGAACAGGGTTATACGAATACGAAGGTGGCGGTCTGCTTGCATTTCCTGTAAATGTAACTCTTGGATCAGCGAAGCCAATAGAAGCAAAAAATCCTCTGGTTATACTAATAGACAATCCGGCAGAAATACTGAAAGCTGATTCTTGTTTGTTGCCCTTGACCTCAAGTGGAAACGTGTTGTTTTTGGATAGCGATAATTTACAACAAGCTTTTGAAAATAGTGAGCTTAAAGATTACGGAGATATTCAAAAGTTTAATGAAAAATAACATTTTACAATTACATAACCAATCCGAGAGGACAGTCGAGAAAATCGATTGTCCTTTTTCTATGCCTATGAGCAGAAAGGAGCGATCACCCATGACAAAGCCAAGAGAGAAAACCCGCGAGGAGATGCAAGCCGAGATTGAGGGGGGAAAGAAGAAAATCCGGCAGTTTGAAAATCGGGAAAAGATGTTGCGTCAGAAGCTATTCAAAGAGGAACGCAGAACGCGCAGCCACCGCTTTATCGTCCGGGGCGCAGTCTTTGAAAGTATTGTGCCCCGGACGATAAGGGCATGACTAACGAGGAATCTGCCACCTTTCTCCGGCTTGCATTAACGAGGGCAATCTGCTTTTTTCTACTTCTCCACCAGCTCCAGGCGGTCTCCATAGTGCCTCTGCAGTGACTTTAAGTCCATAATCATCACATAAAATACTCTGCCATTGTGCACTGAATCCACTATCCTGCCATGGTCGAGCACTGAAATATATTTACCGTCTGCTTTTTGCATATGAAAGAAAATATAATCATTTGAGTGTCCTCCGTTAATCTGCGACCATATGCTTTTTTGACAGCTTTCCTGTTCATCCGGGCGTATCAGATTGCAGAAGCTCTTACCTGTATATGCAAGCAGCTCGTCCATATTTTTACAGCCTGTAAGCCGAAGCAACTCACTGTTTGCAAGCAGAATCTCATCATTTTCTTTATCTGCTCTGTAAACAATAAAAGCTCCCGGCAAATTATCAATAATATCCTTCATTACAAAACCAAGCTTTGCGCGACTCTTTACTTGCTCACCCTCACGATATGCCATGCAGCCGTTCTTCCCACGCATTTTCACCTCATAAAGTGCCTTGTCCGCACAATGCATAAGCTGTGAACGGTCATCAGCCAAAACAGGATACTCCGCAAAGCCCAGTGAAATGGTAAATGTATGCGCTTCACCTTTACAATAAAAATTCCTGGTTTCTTCTGTAAACTTCTTAAGAAAAGGCTTAACCTCCACTACCGTGCAATCCGGCATGAAAATGCTAAACTCATCGCCTCCGTTTCTGCCGAGTATAACATCCTTTGAAAAATATTGCTTCATGCTCTCTGCAAGCTTCTGCAGTACACCATCACCCGCCGCATGTCCATACACATCATTAACAAGCTTGAAATCATCAATATCAATCATCGCCATAACACAGTGCTTTTGCGGGTTCTGCCTCATATATTGCTCAACCTGATCATCAAAGCCGAGCCTGTTGTAGATACCGGTCAGTGTGTCAGTCACAGCAAGTCTCTTGAAATTCTTCCTGTTTTCATTGATGAAAATCAATGCTGCTATAAGCCCAGTCAAAAGCAGGACTATAATTACACCTCCAATAAACATGTATATCAGGTAGTTATTATTGTAAAACCCACTCTTGGGTAAAATCTCAAGCCTCCACTTGTCTCCATACACGTCAAAGTCATATATCACCGGATCGTTCAACTCTTTCTTTGAACCATAAACCCACTCATACATATCATCCCACGGCGAAGCACACTTCTGCAGACTGTACTTATATCCAAAATTGGAAAGAGCCTTTACAGAATCAGAAAAAATTTCCGGAACCTTCAGTATAACAATTGTGAAGCCCCAAAAGCTCTTCTGACCATTTTCATCCTCCAAATAAACCGGATTGCGCACTGCTATACCATATCTGCCCTGCTTCAGCTCAAATGGTCCCTGCGTAATTACAGTGTCATTATCCCTCGCATAGCGCGAAATCTCTCCCCTGTCACTATCATTTATCAGATCTATCTTGCCGGATTCATTCCCCTCCTCTGGATATATTTCAGTCACAACTCCATTCGGTGCTATCTGTATACTCTGAATCGAATCGTCCATCATATTTGCTGCAATATCATAAAACTTATTTATATTTCCATCACCACTTATGACAACCTGCTTTAAGGTATCGGTAACATCTATTCCCTCCATAAGCTCGCCATTTATACGCTCTGCATATGTCATCGCATTGAGCTTCGCTTTTTCCTGTTCTGCTGCTCCTGACCCTTACCGACTGCATATGTCGTACCGATTAACGCGCACATGCCCAATATAAATACCACTGCCGGAACAATGAATCTCTTTTTTAGCTTTTTCATTTGTATCACTTCCTAAAATCAATGCCTATCTGTTCCATATGATTTTAATATTATAGCTCAACGATAAGAAAATGTCTATGAAGTTACATAAATTTCTAACACTTCAAACCCATAAGCAAAACTAAAAGAAGCCTCACTCATTATTGAATGAAGTCTCTACTTTTATGATATTCCTGTTAGGGTAAATATAAAGTTTGATAAACCTATTTATTCGGCTGGAATATGACAGTAATTCAGACTATGATAGTGGGATTGTATCAGCCGATGGAGATCATCTGCGTTCCAAAAAGAAAAATCAGAATGATACGCCAATCAAAATTATCAATTTGAACCCGATACAGATGCCCCATGTAGATATCAATGAACGGTGTGATCTGGTGGTATGTTCGATCTGCAGGGATGAATATGAGGGATTGCTTCTTTTATAGCAGATGTGTTTCTGAATATGAAAGAGTATTTTGGAAAACTTGAACCAACTTCGTGAGGCGGCAACAGAGAAAGTTTTGCAACGAATATAAAACACACCAAATCGCCCCGGCTGCATAGTCATAGTAGGAGAAGACTTCTTATTATATGATGCAGTGGTCAAATATTTGTCCCGGCATCATTCTATCACAGTAAAGGGAGGATGACTATGGCAGTGGTAACATTGGATGCCGGTCACGGAGGCTATGACAATGGTGCTTCCTATCAGGGACGGAAAGAAAAGGATGATAATCTGAACCTGGCACTGGCAGTCGGAAATATTTTGCAGAACGAGGGAGTGGACGTCAGATACACAAGGACAGAGGATGTCTATCAGACTCCGCAGAGGAAGGCGGAGATCGCCAACGAAAACGATTCGGATCTGTTTATTTCGATCCATCGTAATTCCAGTCCGTCCCCGAATCAGTATTCAGGGATACAAACGCTTGTGTATGCAGACAGCGGTCCACGCCGCCTGCTGGCGCAGAATATTAATAGCGAGCTGGAAAAGGCGGGATTTACTAATCTTGGAATATCAGTGCGAAAGGATCTGCCGGTAATCCGTCAGTCCAATATGCCGGCGGGACTGGTTGAGGTTGGATTTATCAACACGGACAGGGACAATGCGCTTCTGGATGCTAAATTCCCTGAGGTGGCACAGGCGATTGCGGACGGCATCCTTGAAACGCTGCAGGAAGCCGGGAAGGATGTCCGGGCCACAGAGAAGGCAGAAAGCTACACGATCGAAACCGGGATGTTTGCACATGAAGAGAATGCTAAGAATCTGGCAGCGCTTCTGCAGGAGGACGGATTTGAGAGTTTTGTTGGGAAGAGAGGAGATTACTATGTCGTTTGCCAGGGAATATATCCGTCACTGACCGAGGTTCGCCGTGCCGAACAGATTTTGTACGAAAATGGCTATGAGACACGGATTGCACCGGTTGTGCAGTGAAATTCGTAAAAAAATGTGGAAAAATCGTAAAAAATACGCAAAACCCCTTGATTTTCCGAGGTTGTAGTGCTATTATCGTCATTGTGATACTGTAAATTATGAAGAGTGGACTGCGCGGTCCACTCTTTCGTTTTGGAACGAAGGCAGTAATTTATAAGAGTTTCATGGTTGCTGCTTCGTCAGTGGAAAAGAGGTTATGCATTTGACGAAACGTGAGGAGTATGAGGCACGGGCGGAGAAGATGCTGGAGCCATTGATGGAAGAGAACGGCTTTGAACTGGTTGACGTGGAATATGTCAAGGAAGCCGGTCAGTGGTATCTGCGTGCCTATGTGGACAAAGAGGGTGGTATTACCCTTGATGACTGCGAATTGGTGAATCGTGCATGGAGCGATATGATGGATAAGGATGATTTCATATCAGAGGCTTATGTGCTGGAGGTCAGCTCGCCGGGTCTTGGAAGACAGCTCAAGAAGGACAAAGATTTCAAACGCAGTATAGGCGAAGAGGTGGATGTTCATTTTTATCAGGGCAGAAAGCTTCCGGTGGGGAGAAACGGCAAAGAAGTGTCGGTGAAAGAGCTTACAGGAGTTCTTCTTGCATACACACCGGATACGATCACTGTTGAGACTGAGTTTTCACCTGAATATGAGATTATGAGAAAAGAGATTTCGTCGGTGAAGCTAACCATTAATTTTTAGTGAATACAAGTTCAGGAAGCTTATATTTAGGAGGAGATAAAAATGGCTGCAAGAAAGAGTAAATCAACAAAGTCAGACCGCACAGAGCTTATTGAAGCATTGGAGGCGATCGAAAAGGAGAAACAGATCAGTAAGGACATCATTCTCGAGGCGATTGAGAATTCGCTGGTGGCTGCCTGCAAGAATCAGTTTGAGAGCAAGGCGGACAATATCCGTGTTTCTATCAACCGTGATACCGGAGAGATCAAGGTATTTGCGGATTATGAGGTTGTAGAGGATGATCTGGTAGAGGATCCGACTGCACAGATCGGATTGACTGAGGCAACCCTGAAATATGGCAAGGTTGAGCTGGGTGATACCGTATCTACCGAGGTGATCCCAAAGAACTTCGGCAGAATCGCTGCACAGAAGGCAAAGCAGGTTGTTGTTCAGAAGATCCGCGAGGAGGAGAGAAAGGTGCTGTATACACAGTATCTTGAGAAAGAGCGTGAGGTTATCACCGGTATTGTTCAGCGTTACAGTGGTAATAATGTCTGTATTAACCTCGGTAAGGTTGATGCAATCCTGATGGAAAGCGAGCAGGTGCATGGCGAGCATTTCAAACCGACAGAGCACATTAAGCTTTATGTTGTGGAGGTAAAGGATACGACAAAGGGACCTCGTATTACTGTTTCCAGAACACATCCGGAGTTTGTAAAGCGTCTGTTTGAGGAAGAGGTAACAGAGCTTCAGGATGGCATAGTGGAGATCAAGAGCATTGCAAGAGAGGCAGGTTCCAGAACAAAGATCGCTGTTTATACAGAGGATCCAAATGTTGATCCGGTCGGCGCATGCGTTGGTATCAATGGTGATCGTGTCAATGCAATCGTTGACGAGCTGCGCGGCGAGAAGATTGATATCATTACATGGAGTGATGATCCGGCAGTGCTGATCGAGAATGCACTCAGCCCGGCAAAGGTTATTTCCGTTACTGCGGATGAGGAAGAGAAAACAGCCAGAGTAATCGTTCCTGAGAATCAGCTCTCTCTGGCAATCGGTAAGGAAGGTCAGAACGCACGTCTTGCTGCAAAACTGACAGGATACAAGATCGATATTAAGCAGGAATAATCAGAAAAGGATGTGAGCATATGGGAGAGAAAAGCAGTGTCCGTCCACGAAAGGTTCCGCTGCGTCAATGCACCGGATGTGGTGAGAGAAAAGAGAAAAAAGAACTGGTACGCATCATTAAGACGCCGGAGGATACGATTGTGATCGACCTGACAGGCAAGAAAAACGGACGTGGTGCATATATATGTAATTCTACGGAATGCCTTCGCAAGGCGCGCAGACGGAAATCACTGGAACGCTCCCTGAAAACGGTTATTCCCGATGAAATATATAAGGAACTGGAAAAGGAGATGGATAACATTGCAGAATGACAGAGTTTTGAATCTGATCGGGCTGGCACAGAAAGCCGGAAAGGTTGTGAGCGGAGAGTTCATGACAGAGAAGGCGGTAAAGACCGGAGAGGCTGCACTGGTTATCCTGGCGGAGGATGCTTCGGAAAATACACAAAAGAAATTCCGAAACATGTGTGAGTTTTATCAGGTGCCACTTCGCATCCATGCTGCAAAAGATTATCTTGGGCATGCAATGGGAAAAGAACTTAGAGCATCATTAGCAGTCGTAGATAATGGTTTTGCACAGGCAATTATGAAGAAAATGGATTAGGAGGTCGTAGTAATATATGGCAAAGATGAAGATATATGAGATTTCAAGAAGTCTGCAGGGAGCATTCCCGGATCTGAAGAGCAAGGATCTGATCAAACTGTTACAGGAGAACGGATTTCAGGTAAAGAGTGCTCAGAGCAGTATTGAAGATGATGCGATCAGCTTTCTTCTGAATAAGTTTAAGGGATCTGCCAAGAAGGCTGAGCCTGTAAAGGAAACAGAGGAAGTCGTAAAGACGGAAAGTGCTCCAAAGAAGGAAGTCAAAGAAAAGGCAGAGCCGAAGAAAAAGGAAGAGGCTAAGACCGAAGAGAAGAAGGAACAGACGAAGAAGACTGTGGAGGAAACACCGGTGAAGGAAAAGACAGCAGAGAAAGAGACCGAGAAGAAGGAAGAGAAACCGGAACCAGTAAAGAAGGAAGAAGAGAAGAAGGAAGAGCCAAAGAAAGAGGAAAAGGCTCCGGCAGCACAGAAGGCACCGGAGAAGAAGCCGGTCTCTGAGAATCGTCCTGAGCAGAATAACCGCCGTGACAACCGTAACGGACAGGGTGGAAGAGATAACCGCGACAATCGTGACCGTCGTGACGGTGGACGCCGTGACAATCGTGATAATCGTAACGGACAGGGCGGAAGAGACAACCGTGGCGATAACCGTAACCGTGGAAACGGACAGGGTGGCTACAACCGCGACAACCGTAACGGACAGGGCGGAAGAGATAACCGCGGAGACAACCGTAACCGTGGAAACGGACAGGGCGGTTACAACCGCGACAATCGTAACGGCCAGAACAGAGATAACCGTGGCGGCCAGAACGGTGGACGCCGCGATGGCGGACGTGGTGGCAATTCCTTCTCCGGAATTGATGCAGTGAAGCCTGAGGTTAAGCAGTCCAGAGCACAGAGAGCTAAGAATGACTCAAGAAGTGCAAAGCAGAGACATGGCAGAGACCGTGACAGAGAAGAGCCGGAGTACAATCCACTTTACGGACCGGGCGGAAGAAAGACCAAGAAGAAGGATCCGAATCGTAAGGGTGCATTTATTAAGCCGGAGCCGGTTGTAAAACCGGAGGAGCCGGAGGATGGCATCAGAAATATCATTCTGCCGGAGAAGATGACGATCAAGGAGCTGGCTGATATCATGAAGGTGCAGGCATCTACCGTGATCAAGAATCTTTTCATGCGTGGTGAGGTTGTAACGCTGAACCATCAGATCACTTATGAAGAGGCGGAAGAGATCGCACTGGAGTACAACTGCATCGCTGAGATGGAGGAGAAGGTCGATCTTGTTGCAGAGCTTCTGAAGGAGGATGAAGAGGATGAATCCTTAATGAAGAAGAGACCGCCTGTAGTCTGCGTTATGGGTCACGTTGACCATGGTAAAACTTCTCTTCTGGATGCGATCCGTGAGACAAACGTTACCTCCCGCGAGGCAGGTGGAATCACACAGCACATTGGTGCATATGTCACAGAGATCAATGGTGAGAAGATCACCTTCTTAGATACACCGGGACATGAGGCATTTACCTCCATGCGTATGCGAGGTGCACAGGCAACGGATATCGCAATCCTCGTTGTCGCAGCAGACGATGGTGTTATGCCACAGACTGTAGAGGCGATCAACCATGCGAAGGCAGCAGGTGTGCAGATTATCGTTGCTGTCAATAAGATCGATAAGCCAAGTGCCAATGTTGAGCGTGTAAAACAGGAGTTAGTGGAGTATGAGCTCATCGCTGAGGACTGGGGTGGAGATACGGTATTCGTTCCGGTATCCGCACATACCGGCGAGGGTATCGATCAGCTTCTTGAGATGATCATCCTGACCGCAGAGGTTGAGGAGTTAAAGGCTAATCCGGATCGTCTGGCAAGAGGTGTTGTTATCGAGGCGAAGTTAGACAAGGGACGTGGTCCTGTTGCTACGATTCTGGTACAGAAGGGTACACTTCATGTCGGTGATAATATCGCTGTCGGAGCTGCTTACGGTAAGATCCGTGCTATGATGGATGACCGTGGAAGACGTGTAAAGGAAGCACTTCCTTCTACACCTGTTGAGATCCTTGGTCTTCATGATGTGCCGGATGCCGGTGAGATCTTTATGGCAACCGAGAATGATAAGGAAGCACGTAATATCGCTGAGACTTATGTGGCTCAGGGAAGAGAGAAGCTGCTTGATGATACAAAGGCAAAACTGACTCTGGATGGATTATTCTCCCAGATTCAGGCAGGTAATATTAAGGAACTCAACATTATCGTTAAAGCTGATGTACAGGGTTCTGTTGAGGCTGTGAAGCAGAGTCTTCTCAAGCTTACCAATGAAGAGGTGGCAGTCCGCGTGATTCATGCCGGTGTTGGTGCGATCAACGAGTCTGATGTCAGCCTGGCAAGTGCATCCAATGCGATCATTATCGGATTTAATGTTCGCCCGGATAACACTGCAAAGGACATTGCAGACCGCGAGAAGGTTGACGTTCGTCTGTACCGCGTTATTTACGATGCGATCGAGGATGTTGAGGCGGCAATGAAGGGTATGCTTGATCCGGAATACGAAGAGAAGGTGATCGCTCATCTCGAGGTTCGTCAGACCTTCAAGGCATCCGGTGTCGGAACGATTGCCGGAAGTTATGTTCTGGATGGTAAGATTGAGCGTGGAAGCAAGATCCGTATCAGCCGTGAAGGCGAACTCGTATTTGAGGGCGAGATGGCATCCCTGAAGCGTTTCAAGGATGATGTGAAGGAAGTTGCAGCCGGATATGAGTGTGGTATCGTGGCACAGGATTTCAATGATATCCATGAGGGTGACCAGATCGAGGCTTATATTATGGTTGAGATTCCTAGATAGGAAGCAATGGGAAATGAGGAATAGCTATGAAAAAAAACAGTATTAAATACTCCCGCATGAATGGGGAGGTTCAGAGAGTTCTGAGCAAGATCATTGCACAGGATATTAAAGATCCACGGATTCATCCGATGACTTCGGTTGTCTCTGTGGAGGTAACTCCGGATCTGAAGTTTGCAAAGGTATTCGTCAGTGTACTTGGCAACGACGAGGATCGTGAAAAGACACACAAGGGTCTTTTGAGCGCAGCCTCTCATATCCGTACACAGCTTGCAAAGCAGTTAAATCTGCGCAATACGCCGGAGCTTACGTTCGTGATGGATGATTCGATCGAGTATGGAATCAATATGTCGAAACGTATTGATGAACTGAAGAAAGAGGAAGAAGAGAAATAAAGAGCAGGAAGGCGGTTAGAGGATGACAGGATTAAGAGAGCTTGCACAGGGAGCGAAGACCATATTTATCGCAGGACATTTAAGACCGGATGGCGATTGTGTCGGCGCAGCCGTGGCATCTTACCGATATCTGAAGAAATTATATCCGGACGCTGCTATTCATGCGTATGTGGAAAAGGTTCCGGAGGTATTTGACTTTCTGGATCCGGATCACACGATATTTGTGCAGGAGCTGCCGAAGGAGCCGGTGGATCTGTTCCTGGTGCTGGACAGCAGTTCGAAGGATCGTCTGGGAGAGGCGCAGGCGGTGTTTGACACTGCAAAGCAGACAGCATGTGTTGACCATCATGTGAGCAATCTTGGCTATGCGAAGGATAATTTCGTCAAGCCGGGCTGCAGCTCAGCCTGTGAGGTGCTTTATGGTCTGATGGAAGAGGAGCTGATCGACGAGAAGATCGCAGAGGCACTCTATATCGGAATTATTATGGATACCGGTGTGTTCCGTTATTCCAGCACCACCCAAAAAACAATGGAGATTGCCGGAAGTCTGATGGAAAAGGGCATTCCGTTCTGGAAATATATAGACGAATGCTTTTACCAGAGAACCTATACACAGACACAGCTTCTTGGAAGAACACTTCTTACAAGCATGCGTTTGATGGATGGAAAGGTGATCGTTGCCACAGTTACCCGGAGGATGCTGGAATTTTACGGCGCACAGACAGAGGACATCGAAGGAATTATTGACCAGCTTCGTGTGACAAAGGGTGTTGAGGTGGCACTTCTGCTCCATGAGATTGGTGATCAGGAGTACAAGGTCAGCATGCGTTCCAATACCACGATCGATGTCAGCAGGATTGCTGTCTATTTCGGCGGTGGCGGTCATGTGAAGGCGGCAGGCTGTACGATGCGCGGCTCTTTGCATGATGTAGTCAATAATATTACGGAGCATATTGAGTTTCAGATGTAGCGTCTCATATAGGAGAGAGTGTGATGGATGGCATAATCAATGTTTATAAAGAGAAGGGCTTTACCTCCCATGATGTGGTGGCAAAGCTGCGGGGAATCCTGCATCAGAAAAAGATCGGTCATACGGGTACACTTGATCCGGAAGCGGAGGGCGTTCTTCCGGTCTGTCTCGGGAAGGCGACAAAGGTATGCGATCTGCTTACGAACAAAGACAAAACATACCGTGCCGTGTGCCAGCTTGGCGTTTCAACGGATACACAGGACATGACGGGGGAGATTTTGCAAACAGCGGACTGCTCCGGGGTGACGAGGGAAACTCTGCAGGAGGTTCTTTGTGGCTTTACCGGGAATCAGCTTCAGATTCCGCCTATGTATTCGGCACTGAAGGTGAATGGAAAGAAGCTCTATGAGCTTGCAAGAGAGGGAAAGACGGTCGAGCGCAAGGCAAGGTCAATTACGATCTATGCATTGGAGCTGGTGGATTTTGTACCGGAGGAAGGCACATTTACCATAGATGTGACCTGCTCGAAGGGAACCTATATCCGGACACTTTGCAACGACATCGGAGAAAAGCTTGGCTGCTTCGGTGCAATGAAGTCGCTGCTGCGGACAAGAGTCGGTGTTTTTGAACTGGAAAAAGCATTCACGCTGGCGCAGATTGAGCAGTTTATGGCGGAGAATGTGGTTGAGGCACATATCGTGCAGGTCGATGCGCTGTTTGCCGGATATCCCGCATATCAGATCCGGGATGAATTTGCAGCGAAGCTCGCCAATGGAAATCCGCTGCTACCTCGTTTTTTGCAGCCATATGACCCGGATCGGGAGAATCCTGTTATAATAAGGGAGCTTTCTGAAGGACAGGAATTTCTTGTCTATGATGAGACGGGGCGGTTTAAGGCGATGTACCGGAAGGGAGAAAAGGACCTTCGGGTGCGGAAGATGTTTTAGCGGCGAAAGGGACAAGGACAATGGAAATCATAAATGGTCTTGACTTTAAAATAGAAAACAGTGCGGTGTCTCTGGGAAAATTCGATGGTTTTCACCGGGGGCATCGCCTTTTGCTGAACAGGATCCTGGAGCAGAAGGACATGCATGCCACGATCTTTACCTTTGACGGAATATGGAAGGGACCGCAGATCTATGTGGAGCAGGAGAAACGGGATCTGCTGCAGAGACTTGGCGTTGAGCGGGAGGTGCTTTTCCCGTTTCGTGAGGAAACAAAGTCGATGACTCCGGAAGCATTTATTCAGGAGATTCTGGTGGAACGTATGGATGCAAAGTTGATCTGCGTTGGCGAAGACTTTCGTTTTGGCTGTGGACGCCGTGGAAATGTAGAAATGCTTGACGAATATGCATCAAAATATGGTTACGAGCTCTGCGTGTTTCCCAAGATCTGTGAGGATGGCGAAGTGATCAGCAGCACAAGGATCCGCAGAGAGCTTGCCGAAGGGAAAATCGAGACAGCCAACCGGCTGCTTGGAGATCCGTATTTTGTGAGCGGTGAAGTTGTTCATGGCAACGCACTTGGAAGAACGATCGGCATGCCGACTGCGAACCTTGTGCCGGGATCGCAGAAGCTTCTTCCGGTTTATGGCGTTTATGCCAGCAGAGTGGAAGTCGATGGGAAGATCTATGCCGGAGTGACGAATGTTGGTGTAAAGCCGACTGTTGGTGCCAGTCAGGTAAATGTAGAAACGACACTGCTTCATTTTGACGGGGATCTCTACGGCAAACAGATGAAAGTATATTTTCTGTATTTCCTGCGTCCGGAGCAGAGGTTTGAGAGTCTGGATGCGCTGAAGACGCAGATGGCTTATGATAAGAAGCGGGCAGAGGAACTGCTTTGATCGAAGATATGGGTGTCCACCATGAGGTGGACACCTTTTTTGATCTCGTCCTCGGTGAGGGCAGAGTAACCAAGCAGGATTGCCTGTTGACGGAGTTTTTCCGGGTGCTGTGGCAGATAATGACTTTCGATGCCGTACAGATGAATGCCCTGCGCGGCGGCATTTTTGATCAGAGACTGCTCATTGATGTGCTCCGGCAGGAAGATCGTGATATGCATGCCGGCGTGTTCGCCCTGAAGCGTCAGTCCATACCGGTCGATCAGCGGCTGCATGCATTCGAGAATGAGATCATGTTTGCTGCGGTAAATCTTTCGCATGCGGTTGACATGCTTTTCAAAATATCCTTCGCACAGGAAATGCGTGAGGATTGCCTGATCCACGCGGGAGACAGTGCAGGAATAATGTCCGCAGATCTGTTCGTACCGTCTCAGAAGTTCCGGTGGAAGGATCATGTAGCCGACACGGATCGCAGGAGCGATCGCTTTGGAAAAGGTACCGATATAAATAACACGATTCTCGTCATCCATTCCCTGAAGGGCAGGAATCGGCTTGCCGCGGTAACGGAACTCACTGTCGTGGTCATCTTCAATAATGTAACGGTCCGCAGAAGCTTTTGCCCAGGTAAGAAGCTCGACACGCCGACCGTATGGCATGACTGTGCCAAGCGGAAACTGATGGGATGGTGTGACATAGACGATGGAACTTTCCGGTGCAATTGACGATGTGCTAAGCCCGCTTTTGTCCATGGTTCCAGGAGTGACGGTCAGCCCGTTGTTGTGAAAGATATGCGCTGCCTGCGTGTAGCCGGGCGACTCCAGTGTGATATTATTCATAGAGGAGGACTGAAATACAAGGGAAAGCATCTGCAGCAGATAATCCACACCGGCACCCACGATGACCTGATCCGGTGTGCAGGTTACCTGTCTTGATATGCGTACATAACTGCAGATTGCACTGCGCAGTGCCTGATCTCCGCGGTTGTCGCCAAGAAGGAAAAGTGAATGGTCGTCCATCAATACCTGTCTGGAGAGACGGCGCCAGACAGAAAACGGAAAATGACTGATATCAATCGAGTAGGGATCAAAGTCGTAAAGAAAAGCCGTTTTGTCCGGTGTTTCGGATGCACCGGCTGTGTCTGTGCTTCCGGTAGTGTTCTCCGGCACCGGGACGGCTGGTTTTGTGCGGTAATCGACCGGAGTGAGCGCACACACATAAAATCCGCTCTTGGGAGCGGCATCAATATAGCCCTCCGACTGAAGCTGGTAATATGCGGTATCCACTGTATTTCTGCTGACGCCGAGATTGCCTGCCATGCTGCGCGTGGAGGGCAGTTTTGTGGAAGCTGTCAGTTCGCCGGTCAGGATCTGTTCGCGAATCTGTTCGTAGATCTGATTATATAATGGTTTGCCGGATCGTTGATCCAAATGAATTGACAGCATATTGATTCCTCCTGAAATGTTCTTATGCATCGAATGGTATCATATTTTAAGGGGGGACGCAAATTGAAATGAACACTGTGTAAAAAATATGTAAAAAATGTAAAATCTGCTTGTATCTTTTGTAAGAATCGTTTAACATAGTTAAGGGAAAAATGATAAATAGTATAATAACGTGTGCAGGTCAAAAACAGAATCCATGACCGGGGAGATTGCACAGAGAGAGAGGTCAAAAGATGAGTGCAGAGTATTCTAAAGCGATATTGAATGTAATTGCCGGACTCGGCATGTTCCTTTACGGAATGAAACTGATGGGTGATGGTCTTCAAAAGGTCGCCGGCGACAAGATGCGTGGTATCCTGGAGACATTGACAAAGACGAGGTTTTCTGCGTTGATCGTAGGTATTATCTTTACCGGTATCATCCAGTCATCCAATGCGGCCACTGTTATGGTCGTCAGCTTTGTAAATGCGGGTCTGATGAACCTGTCTCAGGCAATCGGTGTGATCTTCGGTGCCAATATCGGTACGACGGTGACAGGACAGCTTTTGTCGCTGGATATGTCCAAGTACGCTCCGGTGATCCTGCTTGTCGGTGTCATCATGGTCATGTTTATGCAGCACCCGATGGTCAAGAAGTTCGGTGAAGTTATTGTCGGCTTTGGTATTTTGTTTATTGGTATGGGAACGATGTCTTCTGCAGTGGGAACCGTAAAGGATGCACCCCTTGTGACATCAACACTCGGTCAGCTTTCCAACCCGTTTTTATGTGTGTTCTTTGGCTTTGCCGTGACGTCAATCCTGCAGAGTTCATCCGCGACGGTTGGTATTCTGATCGCATTATGCGGACAGGGCGTTGTCGATATTCATCATGTATTTTTTATGATCCTTGGCTGTAATATCGGTGCCTGTATTTCTGCAGTGCTTACCAGTCTTTCCGGCAATAAGATGGCGAAACGGGCAGCGTGCCTGCATCTTTCCTTTAACGTGCTGGGATCTATATTGATGTTTATTGTGCTGATCTTAGGCAGCAATGGTGTAGAGCATCTGCTTCACATTATGACGGAGCATACCTGTACCCAGCCGGATCAGATGGTTAATGGCGTGAATGTATTCCTTCAGAGAGAGGTTGCCAATACGCATACGATGTTTAAGGTGGTTCAGGTTGCGGTATTCTTCTTTCTGTCACCGTTTCTGATCAAGCTGTCCTACATTCTGATTCCGGGCGAGGATCAGGAAGAGGAGGCGACAAGCACAGCACCGGAGCTTGCTTATATCGGCGGACACAATGTATATAACCCGACCACAGCCGTACCGACCGGAATCTGTGAGATCGTCCGCATGGGTAATATCGCACAGGAGAACATGGAAAAGGCAATGGATGCCCTTTTAAATAAAGATGAGAATCTGATCGCAGAGGTCTATCAGACGGAGATTACGATCGATTATCTGAATACAGAGATCACGGATTATCTGGTGCAGATCAATACATTGTCTCTGCCGGTGGCGGATCGTAAGATGTTAGGTGGACTGTTCCATGTAGTCAATGATATTGAGCGGATCGGAGATCACGCAGAGAATATCGCAGATTTTGCAAAGACCTGCATTGATCAGGAGCTTAGCTTTTCGGCAGATGCGGAGAAGGAACTGAAGGAGATGCTGAAAGACACCTGCGAGATCCTTTCTCTGGCACTCAATATGTTCAGCCACAACAGCGAGGAACATCTGCAGGAGATCCTTGATCTTGAGAATGAGATCGATGGCATGGAGCGTCAGCTTCAGAATAATCATATCGTGCGTCTGACCAGCGACAAGTGTCAGGCACATGCCGGCATGATCTTTACGGATGTCGTATCCGGTCTGGAGCGGATTGCCGATCACTCTACCAACATTGCATTTTCAATCCTGAAGGATGATCCGGAGGCGGATAAGAATCAGGAGCATATCGAGGAAGTGCTTGGATAGTTTCGTTTTGATCCGGTTATGCAATTTGTACTTATGAAATGGCTTTGATGCCGGAAACAATGATTGACAGATACAAACCCTTAATTTATAATTATAAATTAGGGGTTTTTTCTTTATTCCAGTAAGGAAAAACAAAGCCGGCAAAGCTTCCGGGCGGTCGGTCATACAATTTGTGGATGCACACGGAAATGTGCAGAATGGAGGATAAACATGCAAAAGTATGGAGTAAATGAGCTTCGAAGAATGTATTTGAACTTTTTTGAAAGCAAGGATCATTTGGCGATGAAGAGCTTTTCGCTGGTTCCGCACAATGATAACAGCCTTTTGCTGATCAATGCGGGTATGGCACCACTCAAGCCATATTTCACGGGACAGGAGATTCCGCCGAAGCGCAGAGTAACAACCTGTCAGAAGTGTGTCCGTACAGGAGATATTGAGAATGTTGGTAAGACAGCACGTCATCTGACGTTTTTTGAGATGCTTGGTAACTTCTCCTTCGGAGATTATTTCAAGCATGAGGCGATCGCATGGTCATGGGAGTTTTTGACAAAGGTGATCGGTATGGAGCCGGAGAGATTATATCCGTCTATCTACGGTGAGGATGAAGAGGCATACGATATCTGGACAAAGGAGATCGGTGTGCCGGGAGAGAAGATCACCAGATTCTACCGTGATGAGAACGGGGAATGTGATAACTTCTGGGAGCATGGTGCAGGTCCTTGTGGTCCGTGCTCTGAAATTTATTACGACAGAGGAGAGAAGTACGGCTGTGGCAAACCGGATTGTAAGGTTGGCTGCGACTGTGACCGTTTCATGGAGGTATGGAACAATGTATTTACCCAGTTTAACGGAGACGGACATGGCGGCTACGAGGAACTCCAGAATAAGAATATCGATACCGGAATGGGTCTGGAACGTCTCGCTGTTGTTGTACAGGATGTGGATTCTGTCTTTGATATTGACACCATGAAGGCAATCCGTGACCGCATCTGCGAGATGGCTCATACAGAGTATCAGAAGGACGATGAGAAGGATGTTTCCATCCGTCTGATCACCGATCATATCCGTTCTTCAACATTCCTGATCTCTGATGGTGTTATGCCGGGTAACGAAGGACGTGGTTATGTTCTCCGCCGTCTGATCCGCCGTGCAGCGCGTCATGGCAGAAAGCTCGACATCAAGGGAGCATTTCTGGCAGAGTTATCAAAGACCGTGATCAACGAGTCCAAGGACGGTTATCCGGAGTTAGAAGAGAAGAAAGAATTTATCTTAAATGTTCTGAATAAAGAGGAAGAGCAGTTTAATAAGACGATCGACCAGGGACTTGCTATTTTAAATGAGATGCAGGAGACAATGAAGGCTGAGGGCAAGACAGAGCTTTCCGGCGCAGATGCGTTCAAGCTGTATGATACCTACGGTTTCCCTCTTGACATCACGACAGAGATCCTTGAGGAGCAGGGCTGCACCGTAGATGAGGCCGGCTTTAAAGCATTTATGGAGGAGCAGAAGGACAAGGCACGTAAGGCTCGCAAAGAGACAAACTACATGGGTGCCGAGGAGACCGTATATCAGCAGATTGATCCGGCAATTACTTCTAAATTTGTCGGATATCATGACCTGGAGCATGATTCAAAGATCACAGTACTTACCACAGAGACAGAGCTTGTTGATGCACTTACAGATGGTCAGACAGGTACCGTGATCGTTGAGGAGACACCGTTCTATGCAACCATGGGTGGTCAGAAGGCAGATATAGGTACGATCACTGTCGGAGACAGCGAGTTTGTTGTTGAGGATACGGTTCACCTGCAGGGTGGCAAGATCGGTCATATCGGTAAGGTTACAAAGGGAATGATCAAGACCGGCGATACCGCGACATTAAAGGTTTGTCCGAAGAATCGTCTGGATACCGGCAAGAATCACAGTGCAACACATCTTCTTCAGAAGGCACTCCGTATGGTATTGGGCAATCATGTTGAGCAGAAGGGATCCTACGTGGATGCCGAGAGACTTCGTTTCGACTTCTCTCATTTCTCTGCAATGACACAGGAGGAGATTGAGAAGGTTGAGCAGATCGTCAATGATCAGATCTCTGCAAGTCTTGATGTTGTAACCGAGGAGATGACACTCGAAGAGGCAAAAGAGACCGGTGCAATGGCTCTTTTTGGTGAGAAGTACGGCGATAAGGTTCGCGTTGTCAAGATGGGTGATTTCAGTACAGAGCTCTGTGGTGGTACTCATGTAGCGAACACAAGCGTGATCGCATCCTTCAAGATTATTTCCGAGAGCGGTGTTGCAGCAGGTGTCCGTCGTATCGAGGCACTGACATCTACAGGTCTGATGAAGCATTACGATAATATCGAGAAGGCACTGAATGCTGCAGCAAAGACAGCAAAGGCTGAGCCGGAGAAGCTGGAAAAGAAGATCCAGTCCATGCAGGAGGAGATCAAGGCACTTCAGTACGAGAATGAGAAGCTTAAGACAAAGCTTGCCAACGAGGCAGCCGGTGATGTAGATAGCCGGATTCAGGAGATTGCCGGTGTAAAGGTACTGGCAATGAGCGTACCTGAGGTAGATATGAACGGTCTGCGTACACTCGGTGACCAGATGAAGGAAAAGATCGGTGAGGGTGTCGTTGTTCTGGCATCTGCCGTGGGCGGAAAGGTTTCTCTGCTTGCCATGGCAACCGACGAGGCTATGAAGCACGGAGCACATGCCGGCAACCTGATCAAAGCCATTGCTTCCGAAGTCGGAGGTGGCGGCGGCGGACGTCCGAATATGGCACAGGCAGGCGGCAAGAATCCGGCCGGAATCGATAACGCGATCGCCAAGGTAAAAGAAGTCCTTGAGGGTCAGTTGAAATAAAGAGAAATATTTCAAAAAGTAGTTGACGAAATGGAAAAATGTGTTATAATCTATCTTGTGCGTTGATAGGAGGAATCCTGTCGTTAAAAATACCCATACAGTTGTGTATTGGATTTATAAGCAGCTGAATGCACAGCAGCCGCGCAAAATTTACAACTGGAGGGAGGTTAGGTGTGAGACTATGTCAAATGTAATCGTAAAAGAGAATGAGACATTGGATAACGCTTTACGCCGTTTCAAGAGAAACTGCGCAAAGGCAGGTATTCAGCAGGAGATTCGTAAGAGAGAGCATTATGAGAAGCCTAGTGTTCGTCGTAAGAAGAAGTCTGAGGCAGCTCGTAAGCGTAAATATTAATTTACGAAACCACAATGAAAAAGAGTAAAACCTTATCAGGGAAGTCGATTGTCGCGAGACAGACTTCCCTGTTTTGGTATGAAAAGTCTCGATGTATGTAATGAAATACTAAGACTTCCCATTCCAAAGACAGAAATCAACCCATAATATTTCTTATGTCCAAGAATGAAACATCCATTTTGCCTTGGAAAATAAATTGATCCGTGAGCTATCACTAAAAAATTGACGCAGATCAGTAGGATTTCTGAAAAATCTTTGCTTTGCAATGC